>Ga0247611_10005890_pt1 | contig 15927 bp, 12 predicted proteins | sample 177DNAGHGhighgp2_FD_192422 | JGI IMG/M metagenome (GOLD analysis project Ga0247611, IMG submission 192422) | Sheep rumen microbial communities from Palmerston North, Manawatu-Wanganui, New Zealand - 1770 DNA GHGhigh gp2 | ecosystem: Host-associated > Mammals > Digestive system > Stomach > Rumen...
ACGTCCCTGTGCTTTTCGTCTCTTAAGTATTCAGCCATCGTAAGACCGGTCAGAGGGGCCCTCATTCTCGCACCCGACGTCTCGTTCATCTGACCGAATACCATGATGGTCTTGTCGAGGACACCGGAAGCCTTCATCTCGTTCCAAAGGTCATTACCTTCACGTGAACGCTCGCCGACACCGGTGAATACCGAATAACCGCCGTGCTCGCTCGCGATGTTCCTGATGAGCTCAAGGATGAGGACCGTCTTACCTACACCTGCACCTCCGAACAGACCGATCTTACCGCCTCTTGAGAAAGGAACGAGAAGGTCGATGACCTTGATGCCCGTCTCGAGCATCGTCTCTGCAGGATACTGCTCTGTAAAGGAAGGCGCTTTTCTGTGGATAGGCCAGTAAGCATCACAGTTTACTTCGCCCTTATTGTCTATCGGGCGGCCGATGGCATCAAAGAGTCGTCCGGTAATGTTCTCGCCGACGGGAACCTTGATGGATGAGCCGAGAGATTCGCAAACCAACCCTCTCGTAAGTCCTTCGGTAGGATTGAATGAAACGCATCTTACGATGCCGCTGCCCCTCTGCTGAAGGACTTCGGCGTATACATCGCTGTCACTCTTAACGACGTCAAGTTCGACTGCAGAAGCATCTTCCTCGGCAGATACCGAGGGAGTCTTTTTCATGATCCTTATGGATTCATTGATCTTCGGGATCTCGCCTTTAGCGAATTCGCAGTCGATTACAGGTCCTATTATCTGTACTACTTTGCCGTATGCCATATCTTATTCCTCACATCTTATCTGCCTGCTGTGCACCGTTGACGATCTCGGTAAGTTCCGTCGTGATCTTCGCCTGACGTGCGCGGTTGCTCATAAGCTCAAGTTTCTTCATCATCTCTTCCGCATTATCCGTAGCATTCTCCATCGCGGTAAGTCTTGCGGTCTGTTCGCTCGCGAATGCATCTACCATTGCGCCGTATACCATCGCGTTCGTATATGAATCGATGAGGTAACCGAATACCGCATCCGAATTCGGGAAATATTCAAGGTTATCTCCCTTTTGCACGGCCATTCCGGCATCGTCAAGATCCTTTGGCAGGAGTCTTGAAATGGACTTGGTATCAACCGGCAAAAGTCTTAATGCAACGGGCTCCATCTTTACCGGAGAGTCCATGCGAGTATATAAAAGGTAAACAAGATCGTAATCATCTTTAAGGAATCTGTTCCTCATGATGGCGCTAACCTGTCTCGCATCTTTATAAGTCGGTTCCGAGATAGGGAACGAAAATCCCGAATTGACGTTATAACCGAATCTCGTAAGCTTTTCCCTGGCAAGACGCCCGAAAACATTGAGTTCATACTCAGTGGAGATATTCTTTTGTGAATTCTCCATCACCTTCTGTCTTATGTGGTCTTCGGTGATCTTAACCATGTTGTTATTGTATGCACCTGCAAGACCCTGGTCTCCGGAAAGAACGTAATATCCGATCTTCCAGGTATCACCTTCCTGCTTCTGGTCGAGAACGAAAAAAGGATTGTCTAGATGCTCGTTGTTCCTGATCATTTCCTGCATACTTTCGACGCAAAAAAGGAAGAACGGATACATCGATTCATGAAGGAGCTGCGAGCGGCGCATCTTCGCACTCGACACGAGCTGCATGGCATTAGTCATCTGACTAATGTCATTGACGCTCTTCATTCTCTTCTTTATCGCGGAAAAACTCTCCATAAGATCAGTCGTCCTCGACGTACTCCTCGTGTTCGGCAAGGAATGTTTCCTTATATTCCTCATATGCCGAATCGATCTCGGACTTTATCTCGTCTGTAAGGACCTTGCCGTCGGTAAGTTCCTCAAAGATGTTGGGATGACGGAGTCTGATGTCATTAAACAATTCCTCATAGAACTCGGTAATGTCTTCCGTTGCAAGGAAATTGAACTTATCCGTTGTTGCGCAGTAGAGCAGCACGACTTCCGCAGCCATCGTAAGCGGAGCGAATCTCTCCTGCTTAAGGACTTCGTTGAGAACCACGCCTCGCTTGATCTGGAGCTGCGTATTCTCGTCAAGATCAGATCCGAACTGCGAGAAAGAAGCCATTTCGCGCGCCTGAGCAAGGGAAATTCTCAAAGGACCGGCAACCTTCTTGACAGCCTTTGTCTGAGCGGCACCGCCTACACGGGATACCGAGAGACCGACGTTTACGGCAGGTCTCTGACCAGAGAAGAAAAGTTCGGGTGACAGATAGATCTGACCGTCGGTGATCGAGATGACGTTCGTCGGAATATATGCGGAGATATCGTTTCCCTGTGTCTCAACGATCGGAAGCGCGGTAATGGAACCGCCGCCCAGTTCGTCGGACAGTTTAGCAGATCTCTCCAACAGTCTTGAATGCAGATAGAAGACATCGCCCGGATAAGCTTCTCTTCCCGGAGGTCTTCTGAGGAGCAGTGAGATGGCTCTGTACGCCTGCGCATGCTTCGAAAGGTCATCGTAAACGATGAGCACGTCCTTATGGTAATCGTACATGAACTTCTCTGCGATGGCACATGCGGCGAAAGGTGCCACATACTGCATTGCAGCAGACTCCGAAGCCGATGCGGCCACTATGACCGTATAGTCCATGGCGCCGTGCTTTTCGAGCAGTCCGGCAGTTGCAACGATATTTGCCATCTTCTGGCCTATGGGTACATAGACGCAGATAACATTCTCATTCTTCTGGTTGATTATCGCATCAAGTGCGATGGAAGTCTTACCTGTCTGACGGTCGCCGATGATGAGCTCTCTCTGCCCTCTTCCGATAGGCGTAAGGGCATCTATGGCCGTAATGCCGGTAAACAGAGGCGTATCAACGGGTGCTCTCTCAATGATTGTCGGAGCGGGTGACTCGACAGGTCTTTCCTCCGTATATCTGATGACACCCTTGCCGTCTATAGGATGGCCCAAAGCGTCTACTACTCTTCCCAAAAGACCCATGCCTACAGGAACCGAACATGTTGTCATTGTACGTTTGCAGCTCATGCTCTCGACAACGGTGTCCTCACCTGTAAGGAGAACGACGCCGACCTTTGTTTTCTCAAGGTTCATGGCGATGCCCGTTGCACCGGACGCAAAATAAATGAGCTCATTGAGCATGCAGTTTCTAAGACCGGTTACCGAAGCAACACCGTCTGATATCGAGGCGACCTTACCAATCTCATCCTTGTGTTCCTGGAAGAGCAATGTATCTTCGACGAGCTTATCAAGCTCCTCATCTGCCAGGCTCACAATCTCTATATTGTCGATACTGAGCTTATGTGATTCGGGGAACTGCTCCAGTGCTTCCTCAAGATCTTCCTTGATCTTGGAAGCGGGGAATTCCTCTTTTGAAAGTGCGGCCTTGGAATCACCGCCGTCTTCGTCATGCGTATCAAAAGATCTCGTCTGCTTGATGAAAGCGCCTATTCTTCCAAGCTGTCCCTTGACCGAATAGTCATAGCGGCTTCCCTGATAGTAGATGATAAAACCTCCGATGAGATCGTCGCGCTGTTCTATGGTAAGACGGTAATCCTCGATCTCGTTTATCTTGGCAAACTTTGCAGCGACCCTGATAAGCTTTTCCTCAGAGATATCGCCTGCGCTCTCGATCCTGAGGAGCGGACCTTTTGCCTTTTTTTCCTTATTGTCAGCGGGATTATTACTCACTCTTCTCTACCTCTTTATCGAGGATCTCTTCCGTGTGCTTTGCAGCGGATTTCTTGAGTTCTTCCTTGGATACGGCATCACCGATGATATGACCCGCGATCTGGACTGACAGATCTGCGATGTCATCCTTCATGGTCTCGAAGGCATTGCGCTTCATTCTTGCGGCATCCTCTTCGGCTCTCTCTATGATCTGCTGAGCCTCATTGTTAGCCTGATCGATGACGGCCTTGCTCTGCTTCTCGGCATTGGCCTTGGCCTCTTCCATGATCTCAGAACCTTTTCTCTTGGCCTCGTCGATAGTCTCTTTTGAGGAATCGACAATCTTCTGAGCCTCTTCCCTGGACTTCTTTGCAGCCTCGAGTTCCGCGTCAAGAGCTTCCTGACGGTCGTTGATCATCTTGATTACCTTCTTATAGAAAAACAATCTGAAGATAATAAAGACCAACAGGATATTGAATATGGTTATGACCGCTGTTACGGCATATCCTGCAAACTGATCCGGTGAGAAGAGATTTGACTGCTCTCCTGCATCAAATAGCAGTGTCGGTAAATATGACATACTGTTATGCTCCCAAATTATTACGTGGATCTTCCCTGATTACTGGACTGTGAAGATCAAAAGGAATGCAACAACGAGTGAATAGATACCAATTGACTCGATGAATACGATCGAGAGAAGCAGCATGGTCTGGAGCTTGCTTATGATCTCAGGCTGTCTTGCGCCTGCTTCAAGAGCGGAGCTTGCGGCCTTGCCCATGGCAAATGTGGAAGCAAATGCACCGCAGGAGATCGCTATTGCAGCTGCGATAGCTGCGATTCCCCTTGTCTCCAATGCAGCTAAGATAGGTAATGCTGCGATAAGAATGCCGTTCATATATGTTCCTCCTAAATTAATTATCCGTATTTATCTGATCAAGCTGCTACAGCTTCAGACTTCTTATTTTTCTTCTTTTTCTTCTGGTGTTCCTCAGGATGCTCGTTGTACTCGTTTACCGTCTCGACGTTCTCGCCTATGTAAGACATCGTAAGGTACGAGAATACGATGGCCTGGATCAGTCCGTCGACGATATCGAACCAAAGTCCGGCAACGCCGGGAAGGATCAGAGGCACAGAGATCGAAAGGAATTCCATGAATACGAAAGCTGCGAAAACGTTACCGAAAAGTCTCAGAGAAAGAGACAGCGGCTTAACTACATAGTCGAGAAGCTTAAACGGGAGCATTATGCTGATAGGCGTCGTAAGAGTTACCCAGAAGCCCTTGAAGCCGACGAACTTTATAGACATTACAATTACGTAGATTATTGCCGTGATAGCGCATCCTATAGGGAAAGCGACATTCTTTGCCGGCGGCGGAAGATGAAAATACGAGATCGAGTTGCAGGCGGTGATCACGATACCGAATGTCATGATCATGGGGGTTACTTCCTCAGCCTGCTTGCGGTTCATGCCGAAGCTCATCGCAGTATTGATGACGAGTTCGGTCAGAGAGATTATGAGCGCCTGGCCCTTTGTAAGCTTCAGATCCTTGGAAGGTTTTCCGATAAGTACGTTGAGCAGAATGATGAAGATGATGACGGCCAGCCAGGTAACGATGACGGCATCTGTAATGAGGAGCTTATAATCCCCCACATTAAAGTACATCTGCACCTGCATTATGGCTTCGCTTATCTCGGCTCCGATATCCTTATGCGCGATATCGAATCTTTCCGCGAACTGCTCTGCGAATGCCGCAAAGAATTCCGAGAGCCATGAACCGGCTAAAACCAACGCCATTGTCATAATTCAGACCGCCTGTCCCTTCTTTTCAATAAAGACATTTTAAACCTAAAAGTCCATAATGTCACATATTTTTAAATAATAATATAAACCCTGAAAAACGGGCTATTTTCGTAAGCCTTTGTAAATTTACTACAAAAGATGTATTTTTCCAAACCTCAGCCGGACGGATCAGACCTCATCATTCTGAAAACGTGACAGATGCTCAAACGGGAGGATCTGCCTTCCCCTGAAAAGACCGCATCCGTCGTTTATCAGATGGTTGTTATAGGCTTTGAACATATTCACTTTTATGTCGGCAAGGTCCAGTTCCTGCAGCTTTATGAGCCTCTCATAAGCTTCATCGAAGGTCTTGCACTTTCCCGGAGGGATGATGTCCCTTTTGCTGCGGTTCTCCTCCTGGCTCTTTTCATAGCCGAAATGATTTGCATCGCCGATCTCGGCATAATCGTCCATATCCTTCGTCCGGAGCTGAACCTCGGTATAGCACCTGGCAGAATTGTCGTAGAAAGTGATGTGCATTGAACGGTATCCCGACGGTCTCGGCGTATGAACATAATCCCTGTAGTACGGACTGACGTTCTCATCAAGACCCGGAGCCTTTTCGCCTTCAGGAAGTCCCGACAATTCCGGAGTAAAGCCCCTCTCCTCAAGAAAACACGGAAGTACGTTTGCTATCTCATAAAGATACCTTATCTCCTGAGTCTCAAGGTCCTCATCGTCTTTTACATGACACTGCGGCAGTGAAATCACTATCCTGTAGGCAATAAGATCCCTGAAACAGTTCAGATTGTTCTTGATCTGCGCATCGCCGGGGAAAGTCCCGTGTTCCTTGTAATAGTTATAGATGTATTCAAGTATGTATGCGTTGAACTTCTCTTCGGCGCGGATCAAAGACTTGATCCGTCCCTTGAAGGTGAAAGCCAGGAACGGATATTTCTGCGTCATGTAGAGATAGAATTCCTTTATCCTGTGGGACTGTGACGTCAGGAAGTCCGTGTGCTCGAGCAGTTCCGTTATCTGGATAAGGAAATTGCTGTGTGCAAGATCTATCGGATTGTGCGTCTCCTTAGCTTCATTCTTCAGGTCAGCTGAATACCTGAGAAGGATCTTAAGGACAGTGTCGCCCGAATAAAGATAATCATTTAATGTGATCATAAGATAAAATACCGCTTTCTTTATCTAGTTACCGAAATATTTTACCAAAAGCACGAGGCTGTCTCTGCATCTGCGGGAGACAGCCTCATACTAAAGCGGGTGTAAATATGAGTACAAAATACTCTTTACTGTCTTACTCCACGTCTTGCAATGCAGCGTAGTTTTCTTCTCCGGTACGGATCTTAACGACCTTGCCTACGTTGTAAACGAAGATCTTACCGTCACCGATGTGTCCCGTATAAAGAACTTCCTTAGCCTTCTCGATAACCTTTTCGACAGGTATCTTGGAGACAACGACTTCAACTTTGATCTTAGGCAGGAGCGTAGCGTCTACCTCGACACCTCTGTACTTCTCGCCTGCACCCTTCTGGATGCCGCAGCCCATGACCTGTGTTACTGTCATACCGGTTACACCGAGATCGTTCATAGCCTTTCTGAGCTTATCGTAGCGTGATAGCTTTGCGATGATTACAACCTTATGCATGCCTGTGTCGATCTCAGGAGCAACTGCAACCTTGATCGCTGCATTCTTCTGAGCCTCAGAAGCTTCAGCATATTCGGGTGTACCGAGGTCTGTGTTCTCGTTCTCTTCCATCATAGCGCCGGAAACGTCCATGAGTGAGAAACCGGAGTAAGCACTTGCGAGACCGTGCTCTGTAACGTCAAGACCTGTGAGCTCTTCTTCCTCGGAAGCTCTGAGACCGAAGATGGCCTTGATGATGAGGAATGTGACCGTAATAGTAACTGCTGTCCAAGCTGCCGTAGCGCCCATGCCTAAGAGCTGGATTCCGAGGAGCTTAACTCCGCCGCCATAGAACAAACCTGTCATTGTGTTGCCTGCTGCATCAGCGATAGAGTAAGCAGGTGCTGTGTCTGTTGCGAAAAGACCTACTGCGATAGTACCCCAGATACCGTTCATCATATGAACTGCAACTGCACCGACAGGGTCGTCAACTCTTAATACGTTATCAAGGAACCAAACGCCGAATACTACGAGTACACCGGATACGGCACCGATGATCGATGCGCCTAATGCGTCCGTTACGTCGCAGGGAGCTGTGATTGCAACGAGTCCTGCGAGGGAAGCGTTCAAGCACATGGAAACATCCGGCTTACCATACTTGATCCATGTGAAGATCATGCAGACAACTGTTGCGATCGCGGGAGCGATTGTTGTTGTTACGAAAACGGAACCGAGCTGAGCCATATCTGTGCAGGCAGCACCGTTGAATCCGTACCAGCCGAGCCAGAGGATGAATACACCCAAAGCACCCATGGGGATGTTGTGGCCGGGGAATGCGTTAACCTTTGTAACCTTACCTGACTTATCTTTTACGAACTTACCGATACGGGGTCCGAGGATTGCGGCACCGATCAAAGCAGAGATACCGCCTACCATGTGGATGCAGTTGGAACCTGCGAAATCGTGGAATCCCATTGCTGCGAGCCAGCCGCCGCCCCATGTCCAGTGAGCTTCGATAGGATAGATGACAGCTGAGATAACTGCGGAATATACGCAGTAAGATAAGAATCTCGTTCTCTCTGCCATAGCACCTGAAACGATCGTAGCTGTTGTGGCACAGAATACGAGGTTAAATACGAAGTTTGACCAGTCAAACGTTGCGTAATTTGTGAAGATATCGATATTCGGTTTTCCCATGAATCCCATGAGCATGTCCTCACTGAGGAACAGACCGAAACCGATCACGATAAATACTACTGTACCGATACAGAAATCCATCAGGTTCTTCATGATGATGTTACCTGCGTTCTTCGCTCTCGCAAAGCCGCACTCCACCATCGCGAAACCAGCCTGCATCCAGAAAACCAATGCTGCGCCGATCAGGAACCAGACGCCAAAGACTTTCTCATCAATCAAGCTGCTGATTAAATTAGTGTCCATAAACTCTCCTCCTTCAAACCATTTCCAAAAGGTATTGATATCATGTCTCAATGCTTTTTGGCTATTGTTATTTGATTTCAAGTGCAATTGTAGCGTTAACCTCAAAACAAATAAAATACGAATAATTTGAGCATATTGATACCTTTTGGATATGATTTGATATTTGGCCAAGCAGTCCCTGATGCCTGAAACCCTTTATTTCAGGCATTCCCGCGAAAATAAAGGCTCCGGGAAATCCGAAGCCTTTTATACTGATCAAATATTATTGAATAATTGACTATGCCTTATAGTCAAAAAACGATACCAAAATCTTACTTAAAATGTTTCTCCTCGATCTCTTTGATACCGTTTACGCGTGTCGCATGCCTTCCGCCTGCGAACTCTTCCTCAAAGAAGGCATCGATCATACCGAGAGCAACGCCTAAGCCGACGACACGCTCACCGAATGCCAGGATCTGTGCATCGTTATGCTGTCTGCTCATCTTTGCCATGAACTCGTTAGTGCAGAGAGCGCATCTTATTCCCTTGTACTTATTGCAGACAAGAGAGATGCCGATACCCGTACCGCAGATGGCGATACCCCTTTCGGCTTTTCCGCTTGATACGTCTTCAGCGACCTTTATGCCCGCGTCAACATAAGAATAGGAATCCGTTCCGTTGGGAGCGCCGCCGTCAAGGACCTCAAAGCCCTTTTCCTCAAGGTACTTCCTGACCTTCTGTCTTAATTCATAACCTGCGTGATCTGATGCGATTGAAACTACCATGTGTATTGCCTCTTTTCTTTAATTAGATATCGTGATGGATGTGCTTGAACTTTTTCGAACCGTCACAATAAGGCCCGACGATGTCACCATTGCCTACAAGCTTGTACTTATAGGATACGAGCCCTTCCAAACCGACAGGACCTCTTGCGTGGATCTTGGATGTCGCGATGCCTACCTCAGCCCCGAATCCGTAACGGAATCCGTCAGCAAATCTCGTGGAGCAGTTTACCAGCACACTGCCTGAGTCGACCATTGTCATAAAACGCTCAGCTACCGCCTTATTCTTAGTGATGATCGCATCTGTATGTCCTGAACCGTATTGATTGATATGAGCTATGGCCTCATTAAGATCCTTAACTACCTTGATAGAACACTTCATGGCAAGATACTCATGATGCCATTCTTCCACCCTGTTAACGCCGAATGTCTCAGAAACAAAGTCATCTCCGAAGACCTCTACTCCGGCATCCTGCAAAACCTTAATGAATCCCGGCAGGAAAGAATACTTCAAAGCCTCATTTACAAGGAAAGTCTCTGTGGCATTACAAACAGATACATACTGTGTCTTTGCATCGAGAGCCACCTTAAGAGCCATGGCGGGATCTGCCTCCGTGTCGATATATGTGTGGCAGACACCGTCAGCATGTCCTAATACGGCGATGTTAGTGTTCTGCATTATGTACTGGACAAAGGAATTGGATCCTCTGGGTATTATGAGGTCGATATATTCATCGAGCTTGAGCATGTCCGCGATCTCAGAACGGAGCGTCAGGAGATTGAGCCAACCCTCAGGAAGACCCGCATCCACACCTGCCTTGCTGATAACAGCAGCCAGTGCCTTATTTGTATTGATAGCCTCCGAACCGCCCTTGAGAAAAACGGCGTTTCCGCTCTTGATGCAGAGTGATGCGATCTGGACCAATGCGTCAGGTCTGCTCTCGAAGATAACTCCGATAACGCCGATAGGGCATGTAACTCTTGTAAGCTCAAGACCGTCATCCAGAGTGGTCCTCAGCGTGACCTTGCCTACGGGATCTTCCAGATCGATGAGACTCTCGATTCCCGAGATGACGTCATTTAATTTATCTTCATTGAACTTAAGCCTTTTAATGAGCGGTGTCTCAAGAGCATTCTTCTCTGCCTCTTCGAGATCGGTCTTATTAGCGGCAAATATCTCTTCCTTAGAATCCCTTAAAGCCGCAGCAACATTAGCGAGCGCCCTGTTCTTAACATCGCTTCCCAATGAAGCCATGATGTAAGACGCTTCACGCGCAAACTTCGCTGTATCGTGGAGTTCAGACATGTGAGCCTCCTCCTTATATATTTTCTTCGAAGAATTATAACAAACATTCGAGCAACTTGCTTGCAAGGATGTGAGTTATAGTCAGTTTTTGAGCTGGCTTAAAAACTGACTGATAACGAACAGCCTTCAAATAAGGGTTGCGAGAAGTCTGGCTATATCGGAGATATAACAAACATTCGAGCAACTTGCTTGCAAGGATGTGGAAGTGCGTTTTTGTCTGACGGAAGCTTGCAAGGAAACTATGCAAAAATTGCTATCAGAAAATTAGTGTCAAAAACACTTGTCAAGAGCCAATTTCGCTTTTTTATTGTACTTCCCTCGTGGACACCCATTTCCGAACAAAGGTTCAACGAACCTCAAAATGCCCTGATTCATTGACTTTCAAAGTTTTGCTAACATTCTGTAATTGTTTTGTCAACAAACGGTAATAATTTGTCAAATTCAATGTTTATCGGGCCTTCGGGGACTTTCGGATGTGAAGTGTTTGTTTTTATAGTTATAAACAAAGTTATGCACATTATGAACATTTTTGTAGATTCGCGGATTGTATCAATCGTGCTAAAATTCAGCTTCTCCGTCCCCTTTTCTTCCGCGTGTAATATAGGATTTTACAAGCAACTTATACTTTATTTTGATATACTTTCTCCTATGAAAATAATAATAACCACATTATTCGGACTTGAATCGCCCACCAAGGGAGACCTCCTGGACAGGGGATACGAAAAAGAAAGGATCACCGTGAATGACGGCGTTGTTACGCTCGAGGGTGATTATCTAGATGTAGCCCGGGCAAACATGTGGGCAAAACACGCCGAGCGCATCTTTTTCGAGACCGGCGAATTCGCCTGCGGCGCCTCTGATGATCCTGACACGAACTTCAACGCTTTCTTCGAAGGATGCAGGGCGATCAAATGGTCTGACTTTATACCCGCCAACTGGGCATTCGTCGTAAACGGTTTTTCCAGGAAATCAAAACTCTATGGTGTCCCCGCCCTTCAGAAGCTCGCCAAGAAAGCTATCGCCGAGAGTCTTGCGGTATCAAGAGGGCTCTCCGCTGATACGCTGATAAGTGAAAACGAGGAACTGGGCACGGTAAAGATACAGTTCGGCATCGTAAATGACACGTGCCGTTTCATGGTAGATACATCCGGAGCCGGACTGCACAAGCGCGGATACAGACCGCTGACGCACGAAGCCCCTATCAGGGAGACACTGGCTTCCGGTATGCTCACATACGCGAAATACCGTCCTTACGGCAACGAAGCGCTCGTAGATCCGTTCTGTGGATCGGGAACCATCGTTATCGAGGCAGCAAGGACTGCCTGCGGCATAGCACCAGGCAGAGACCGTCATTTCGCTTACGAAGCGCTCCCGTACATCGGGAAAGGCCCGTACCAAAGAGCACTCGAGGAAGCACGCGACAACGAAGATACAGAGCCAATGGACGACTGCTACTTCTACGGCTCCGACATCGATCCGAAAGCCGTTGAATCAGCTAAAAACAACGCTGAATCCGCAGGCGTCGGAAAGCTCGTTAAGTTCAGGCTCGCGGATGCAGCCAAGATGACACCCGAGTATCTGGAAAAACTCACTTCCCTTCCCCGCCAGCTGGTGATAACGAATCCCCCGTATGGCGGAAGACTCATGACGCCCGAGGACGCCGATAAGATATACCGTCTCATCGGACACAATTACCTCACAAGGGACGGCTTCTGCAAGAAAGGCCTGAGACTCTCCGTTATCACTCCCGAGAATGCATTCGAGGAAGCGACAGGCTACAGGCCCGATAAGCGCGTCAAGCTCTATAACGGAGCCATAGTATGCACGCTGAGCAATTATTTCAAACTGGGTGACAGGAACAATGGTAACCGCTGATATACCCTTCTTTGATCTGAAGAAGATCGCCGATTCAGGCCAGGCCTTCAGGATAAAAGTAATAGACGACACTCACATAGAGCTGGTCGCTTTCGGCAGATACCTGCAGATCGCTCAGACCGGCGCCGACACCTTCGCTTTCTCATGCACCGAAACGGACTTCGAAAAGATATGGAGTACATTCTTCGATCTCGGAAGAGATTACGAAGGCATCGTAAGATCCATAGACAGGAATGACCGTTATCTTACCGATGCGGCAGAATTCGGCAAAGGAATAAGGATCCTGAAGCAGGATGTTTTCGAGACAACGATAAGCTACATAATCTCGCAGAGGCGTTCCATCCCTTCGATAACCACATCCGTTGAGAGGATATCAAAGCTATGCGGAAAGAAGATAGCGGCTCCGAAGCTCGGAAAACCATTTGCAAGACCGCTATGCAGCGAATACTATGCCTTCCCCACACCGGAGGAACTGAACGGGCTGCCTTTTGAAGAACTCGAGAACACGGGCGTCGGATACCGCGCACCCTATATAGCTCAGGCAGCTGAAGGATTTGCATCTGGGAAACTCGTACCCGGTGAATTGGCAGCGCTTTCAGATGACGATCTTTACAAGGCGCTGACTTCCATGTACGGTGTCGGAAAGAAGGTCGCCAACTGCATCATGCTATTCGCCTTCTCTAGAACCGCAAGCTTTCCCGTAGACGTCTGGATCCAGAGGATCGAAGACAGATATTACGGCGGACATTTCGACTGCACTCCCTATCCGGACACCGCAGGGATAATGCAGCAGTTCATGTTTTACTACGAGCGCAGGAAGGACGATCTCATAAAGCCGGACTGATCACTTGAAAAAAGTTGCCGGATAATTATGAAATAGCACTTGACACAAAAAAACTCTAACCTTATAATTACAAGGCTTGCTCACAAGCGGCATATATGCGGCCGTGGCGGAACTGGCAGACGCGCACGTTTGAGGGGCGTGTGAGTAACTTCATACGAGTTCAAGTCTCGTCGGCCGCACCAAACAAAGAGGTTGTCCTATCCTGGCAACCTTTTTTGTTGCCCCGGAAACTGCCGTATTTCCTTGCCTTATTATTTATTTATTTGTATTATTTTCCTTGATTATGACGAGATTCTTCAGAGGTGGAAAATGGATTCTAACAACGCACGTTCAACACTCATGAGAGCTTCCCGCTTTCTGTTCGACAGTTTCAGGAAACCTCAGCTCCTGTTCTTTTCCGTTTTCACTGCAGCATCTTTCATTTTGGAATTGCTCTCGTACATCGTTTCGCGCACCCAGGCCTCTGTCAATGTTCCGTCAATAATAACTTCAAGGATATGGTTCACGGGAATAATCCTGTTCTTCATTTCTTTTATCGGGATCGTTGTAGTCCAGATAATGGAAGACTACAGGAACAAGAAATACCTGCTGCCTTTGATATTTACGGTCATTCTGGCTTTCTTTATCTTCCAGATAGGCAATTATGCTTTCAGCGACTTAAGTTATGAATCCACACAGGAAACGGTTTCAGGACTTAATGCTTTTAAGGCTCTTGACTGGAATTATACCGGCAAGGGATATATCGGATATCCCGTAAAGCAGTACATGATCAACGCTTTTCCTTCTCTTATCTTGGGAAGAAGCTTTTTCGCGTTGAATCTCGGATTTGCCATTCCCTTCCTTACCGGTCTTACCCTTCTTTTTATCGAACTGCGTAAGTTCCTGGCCTACATCGGAACGGATGAGAGATATGCCATCCTCCCCATCCTGATGATATCCTTCTGCCCCTATATCGATGAGTACTACTACATCTTCGAGCAGACACTTACCCCCGTCGCCATTGCAATGATCCTCATCGCGCTGTTCCTCAGGACCATGAGAAGACCGTCACTGTTCTCATTTATGCTCTTTGCCATAACCGGAAGCATGCTGCCCTTCGTATATACGCCTGCACTGGCATTCATGGGACTTTTTACCGTAATCCTCTTCTATCATGCATTTATGGTATTCAGAGGCAGATCAGTCTATTCGAAAAGAAGACAGAGCGATATCAATTACCAGGTTGCTGTCGGAATAACCGCTGTCCTTCCCATACTCAACTTCGTCTGCACCCTTATAAGTAAGCGCGAGGATGAATTCGTCACCACTTATAAGGAAGGTTTTTCCGCAGAGACTCTCAAGAATTACTTTGTTTCCTTTGCCCGTTTCTTCACGACCGGCGACTCGCTCTTCTTCGGCGTGTTCGGTGCAATCGTACTGATCTATATGCTCGCATCCCTGACAATGAGGATAAAGTTCCACAATCTCATGATAGCCCTGTGGTGCATCGGTACCGCACTGTTCTCTTTCATGCTCCCCGGCGCAGCAGCCAAATTCAATTTCAACTACGATCCCAACGTTCTTGCTCAGAGAAACATGGTAATAATCCCCGTAGTTTCCGTCGCCTGCCTTTTGGCTGTCGCTGACTTCCTCGCCAAGCATGAGATATCATTCAGGAAAGATGCCCTTGCGGTCGTTTCAGCCGCTTTCATACTTTACGGCGTCAGTTCGTTATTTGCGGTCCACAAGGCCTTCACGATGAACAATTACAACCAGACAATGAAATATCTTATGAAGTACTGCCAGGAAGTCACCGAGTACCATGATGTGGCATACGACGATGAATTCTGCCTTGTAATCCATACAGACAACAATCTCTACAGCCATCCGGACGACTACATCCGCTACTTCTTCCCTAACATTAAACTCTATGTCTTCAAGGCAGAAGATTTCGGCGGCATCGGAATAAACGATGCCATATTCCCTCGCTTCGTATTCTCAGAGTCCGAAAAGACCAAGGATTTTTACTCGACTCCGTTCAACTCCAGATCATTCAACGACGTACGCTTTAATACGGAGTATTCACTGTACTTCCAGTATAAAGAACCGGATTACAGCTATGTAAGTTTCTATGATGACGACTATATTGCACGCTACGATCTTGGTGCATACGTTACGGAGCCTACCTGAGCATCTTAATTTTTTGGTTTACATCATCGTTGATCAAAGCTAAAGAGGAGTACGCTTTTTGATGTGATTTACGTACTCAAGATTGCACATAGCCGACAATGTGAACTTTAGAGTACGGTTTTACAGAAAAAATCGTACTCTAATTTACACAATAGGCATAAGCTTGATTAAGCGGATCCTTTTTGATTTTTTACTAATAATGCTTCCCCGGTAATAATGCCACTTTTTCACTGGTGCGATATCAAATCAGCACACTAGTCAAACGCGTATAATTTCGCACGCTTCGCTCTTTGAGCCTTGCGCTCTCAACGGTGTCAAAGTCTACATAACAAATAAGGGCTGCCACTTCAAAGTGCAATGTCATTAAGTTAAGACAGTAATCCCGAAGATCCTCATACCGCAAAGGTATGGGGGTCTTTTTTTGAGGATTTTTTTACTAAAGGGTTGACACGCACACCA
>Ga0247611_10005893_pt1 | contig 15923 bp, 7 predicted proteins | sample 177DNAGHGhighgp2_FD_192422 | JGI IMG/M metagenome (GOLD analysis project Ga0247611, IMG submission 192422) | Sheep rumen microbial communities from Palmerston North, Manawatu-Wanganui, New Zealand - 1770 DNA GHGhigh gp2 | ecosystem: Host-associated > Mammals > Digestive system > Stomach > Rumen ...
CTGCTCCGGCACCGCGTCGTAAGGCAGTTGCCGAAGAAGCAGAGCGTATCCAGTGGATACACCTCGATATCGCGGATGCGAACGGTTCTGGCGACCAGACCAGTATCTATAGCCACCCGACGCGTTACGATCAGGTATATCAGACCGGAATCGATGTAGCAAAACAATCGCTCACCGCTTCGCGCGCAATAATTTATAGTTCGCACGCGTATGGAGATATGGCATTTGCCGGCGTGGCAGACACGCTGCTTGAGCAAGGTGTAGCCCTGACGGTTTACAGCCCGAGCGCGCAAGAATTGACCATCTCGATGCGCGAGAATAATTGGCTCAACCGTATGGAGTACGTATGGCTCATTGACCATGAGACCGGTGTTTCTACCGATCTGCTCTGGGATTCCTATACGTTCGACGCAACGGAGGGTACTGCCCGCGGACGCTTCACTATCGAAGGTGTCTTCCGTGTTCCGCAGATCACGACGGACATCGAGAATGGTGGAATGATGAATGATGAAATGATGAAGGTACGTAAAGTGCTGATAAATCAAAAGATGTATATCATCCGAGGCGATCAGATGTATGACGCTACGGGAAAGAAGGTAAGTAAATAAGGTATTAGTTTGTTATATAGTCTGTGAAGACTGCTATTTAAGGTAAAATGAAGAGAGATTCAAGGGCTCCCCAGACAGGGATGATAGTGGCCTTATGCGTAGCGCTGGGTGTGCTATGGTTAGTGGCCCTATACGGAACCTATGAGGAGAGCAAGAGAGAGAAGTACGATGTCCGTGTGAGTCCGGGTGCTGTTACCTACGGCACCCATTCCACGGCCACCATACCGATGACATCCGTTTCGACGCACCACAGCGCCGTACCAATGATTAGCGGAGGCGCCATTCGCCATTATGCGCATTATGGCCATGCTACGATGCCGAGCGCGACATCCGGCAGCGGCTATAGGTTGCATACCACTTCGTCGGCTACCGTGCATACGCTCGGTTCCGGCGGAGGCGGCGGAGGAGTAGGCGGGGCGAGCAGTTCGTCCTCGTCGTCACGCGGTATCAACTATAGCGGTGGATCTGTGTCCATGCCGACCTTGGCATTGGCTACACCGACGTATGCAACCGGACGAACAACAACCTCGCTGATGGCCCCCCAGACGCAAGAAGTGACAGCGGCTCCGGGACGCGTGGGGCATGTGAGAAAAGCGGTGGTGGATGATAGCGATGGTGAGGCTGGTGAAAGGCGAGCAGATAATACGGATCCTACGCTATGGTGGTACTGGGATGAAGATCTAGGATGGGTGACTGAATCGGATATGTCGGTCGGCACTAAGTGGAACAACAACGGCACGTGGTACACATGGAACGGCAGTTCATGGGTGGCAGATTCCGGAGGAGATGTGGGGGATCCTACCAATACGCCTATCGGCGATGCACCATGGCATTGGATGCTCCTGTTGATGGCCGTTTATGGCGGAGCAAAAGTATGGAAACGTAATAAAACAAAGAACTTGATATGAGAAAACTATTTCTGTCAATCCTCTTTTTGATGTCTGGCGTGGCATTGTACGCTGCTTCGGCACCGGGTGCTGCATGCGGAACGGCGATCACTATCGGAGATAATTTTAATATGCGTATATCCGGTACTTTTCCACAAAAAATATGGTATAAGGCCAATACGTTTGATTTGCCGCTGACGGTGTATTTTGCTCCGGATGATCCAACGGCTCCGGCACCGGTAGTATCCATGGATTTTACCTGTAATCCGCCGTATTATGAGGATAGTGTGCTTTGTAGTTTGTTCTGTAGATCAGGTGGCGGTAGCGGTATAGATTTCGGTCTGCCGCATAAACCGTCGCTGGATACCGGTACCCTTCCGGATGGTACGTTTGCATACTATCTCTCGTTGGGTGTGAAGTACCGTGATCTGTTGCTGCAAATGGGTGTCAAGGATAATCTGGACGTGTTTGTGGAAGTTACATACACCCATCCCGGTGTGATCAGTATAGCTCCGGATACGCTCTTCTCTAACTGTATGGATGGTTATAAGTTTATTCAGTTAGGCGATACCGTACAGGTTCAATCACTCGATAAAGATCGTCACGTTATCGTGCCTTACGTACAATGGCAGGAAGACTCTATCCGCTATGTATGGAATGGTACACAACCGGTTACCTTAGCTGTCAGTGCGTCCTGTGACTATGACCCCACGGATAACGGCGATGAGCGTATTTTGGACTTTTATACCTTGCAACCGCAGGATACGTTGAAAATGACCAGTGAGGAGGTGCATTACTACGTACATGCCGACGGACATAGCAGTCAGGCCGGTATGTTCTATGCCAAGTTCTATACCGAGGGAACGGGCGTGATGAAGATCGAGCGCGTGCCGCAGGCGCCTCCACGAGGAGGAGCTACGCTACTGCGCTATGATCGCTCCAGAAATATCTCCGGTGATACAACCGAACTGTATGCGATCTCCTATACATGGACTCAGGCTACGCTCTTTACCTCTCCTACGGATCATATCTTCCGTATATATGTCGGTACAGAGCCGGATTTTGAACTCAAAGACGCGATTGCTACCTATCAGTTCAACCGAAATGATACCTGCCATTGGCTCGGTTTGTACGAAGAACAGATGCATAGTATGTGGCAGCAAACGAACGAGCAATATCTCTATGTCCGCTTCCAATGCTCGGAGCGAACCTCCGTCATGCCTACAGTTTGGCATCCGTCTGATTGCTTGTTGAACACAAAAGACAATCTGATCACCAAGAACTCATCGGTAACTATTACAGCCAAATCTACGGACATCTATCGTATCTATTATAACGATTGGCTGGGTGGAGATATGAATGTCTTATGGGATAAAAACGACAAATGCCGCGTTATCCTCGCAAAGCGGTGCGCGATAAATAGTACGGACGGAGCGCAAAATTATGTAGTTTGGACGTACGAGTTTAAAAACGGGCGGAAGAAGATAACCAGAACAGCAGAACAAATAGCTGCATGGGCGGATAAAGTGGATGACCAAGCGGATACAGACGGGTATATGTACCTGAAGTTTTATTCTGCGACCGCGGGCGGAACGATAACTCTTGAATCTGCCGCACCCGACGAAGTCGATCCGGCGCCTATCGTCTATCCGGCTTCTACGATTCATGTGGAATGCGGCGAACTGACTGCCGCAGGGCAGGAATACCTCATCCGCGTATCGGCTGAGCAGGAGTTGCATATTGATAACGAAACGCCGTGGAATCAGACCCCTGATCAGACACATACCGTTACACTTCAGACCGGTAAGCATACGCTCTATGGAACTGATGAAACGATACAAATTGAGGTCAAATAGACCGATTTTATGTATTTTTATCATAAAAAAGTAAAAAATATTTGTATATATAAAAAAAAAATTGTATTTTTGCACGGTTTTTATGCACACGTATATACACACGCGAGAAACAGTGACAAGTAAAAAGCACATAGGATGGAGTCTCATGACGCTGGTCATGTGCTTGCTTGTGCCTGTTTTTTCGTGCGCGCAGGCGAGTTATGCGCACGTCCAACTGGGCGCGAATTATGCCAACGCGTATAACGTTCAAGATACCGTTACGGCTACCGTGGAGGATGGCGATGCGAACTTCTTCAAGCTCGCTGCCCTTCATCTGCCGGCTACCGTATGCTATTTCTCGGATTCTGTTTTTGGTCCTATTCCCGCGCTGGTGAATGTGGCCGGAAATGATACGCTGACGGCTATTCAGGTGGTAGAGAACTGCCGTACCGGTTGGCGTTGGGAACTGCCGGCTGCGGAGGAGGAAGAAGACAGCCGTTGTCTATTTTTCTCGGCGCATGAGAACGGTGCTACCGCGGAGATTCGTCCGTTTGTGTGCCATCCGATCAGTACCACCGATGAGCCGGCTTCGGCTTGCGGTGAGTTCGTTTGGGGTGACCTGACCATCGAAGAGTCCGGTACCTATACGCAGACCTTTACTGCCGCTAACGGATGCGACAGCGTAGTAACGCGCACCTTTACCATCGGTCAGGAGAGCGACCCGACGACGGATGTGGTAGTGGCATATGACAGTTATACTTGGATTGACGGCAAGACCTATACGCAGTCCGGTATCAGCATCTGCACGAAGACCAATATCGAGGGTTGTGATTCGATTGTGAATCTGCAACTCACCATCCGTCATCTCAAGAAAGATACGACGCGAAGCACGCTCTGCTCGAATCGCACGCCGTATAGCTGGCGTGGTCAAGAGTTCTCGGAGAGCATGGTCTATACGCTCGATACCATCAAGAGTGCTACCTCCGACGTGGATACGCTCTATACACTGGATTTGACGGTCAATCCGACCACCAGCGAAGAGATTTATAAGACTGTAGAGGGCGAGAGTTATGTAGGTCTCTGCGGCGTATATGACAAGAGCGGCGATTATACCTGCACCATTACGAATCGCTATGGTTGCGATTCGACTATACTCCTGCATCTGACGCTTATCAAGCCGGTAGAGCCGGTAGAGCCGGTGGATACGGTGATCAGTTACTTCTGCCCGAAGAGCGGCATCATCGAGCATGTGGACACGACGTCCGACCCGCAGATATGGTACAAACCCTATATCTACGTCAAGCCGACGCAGGAGATTTATCTGAAAGATGCGCTCACCCACGCAACTGATGACGGTGCAGACGTGAACTTCCGTACGATAGAAGCAAATCTCGATGCATATTACGCAGAGCCGCGTATGCCGGTGACAGCTATTTTCTGGCGCTATCAGCGTCGCGGAGGGGCTTCTCTGGAAGAATTGAACATCGAGGCAAACCAACCACAATGGGTGGCTGCGGGTACGATATCGGTGGAGATGCAATTCCTTTGCGGCCAGCGTTATTACGGTAGTTTTACGGTAGGCGCCAAGGATCAGGCGATAGACCAAATGCAAAGCGAAGGGACACCGATCAAATACGTAGAGAACGGCCAAGTAGTCATTCTTCGCGGAGGTATGAAATATAATCTGTTAGGAACAAGAATCCAATAATGAAACGCATACTATACATACTCACTTTGGTGATTGCTGCAAACGCTTATTCGCAGCAAAACGCACCGCAACAACAGATGGAAGGTAAATGCTGGGGAGATCTGCCCGGCTATCCGTACTATTACTGCGAATGTACGAACGAGGCAATAGATTTTGCTTTCCCGCTGCAATTGGAACTCACGGATACCATGTGGTACAAGGCCACTATTGATGTGATGCGGCAAGGTCTCAGTGCGTATTGGTTCTCCGACGTATCCGTTACCTTCGAGGTATATGCATTCTGCTCCAGCGAAGGACCGACAATCACCATGACTGTCGGCGGGAACCGTATGAAGGAGATGGCTGTGGAGGAAATCAACCGGCGATTGGATGAGATGGGCGATATGGCGGACATGATCGGCAAAGTGCTGTTTCCGCGTATTCGCGTCTATCCGAGAAACGGAACGGGTACAGTGTACTGCTATCCGTATGATCAGGGACCGCGCTCTACCTGCGAGAACACCCTCCCGCTGATTCCCCGCATGACGTATGTATGCGACACCACGGAAGAGGTATATGAACTCACGCCGGCACGGATCAATTCCTATGGTCGCGGATTCATCCATTGGAAGCAGAAAAACAATCTGCCGGCAACGATCCGTCTGACGCAAGACTCATGCAACGGAGCGGAGATGGCTAACGTCACGCTGAGCGACTCGCTGCATGTCTATGTGTTGGATTCGATTCAGATGAAAGCGGCGAAACAAGCAGGACGCAGTATCTTCGTACATGTGAGTCATCCGGAAGGATATGTAGGTCGTCTTATCTATCACAATACACTCATACGGGATGCGCAAATCATAGATACAACGCTCTGTCAGGGCAAATATATACAGTTGCCGGATACGGTGCTCAAAGAGACTACCTACTATCCGAACGATATCGTATGGGTAGGCGGCGATACTTTGTCGCTGACAGCGTATAACTTGACCGTTGTGCCCCCGACGCCGCAATACGATACGCTGCGTCTTAAAGCATCTCAATTGCCGCGTTCCTATAAAAACCAACATGTTATCCCGGCGAACGGCTGGGGTGACTATGATTTTATGGTGACCAAAAAGAACCAATGTGATGAGCACTGGTTGGTTCATGTAGAGCATAAGATCGATACCATCTCGACGGTTGTGAACCAAACGCTTTGTCAGGGAAAAACCTTTACTGCGAGCGGTATCACCTATGAGCGTGACACGGTGATCAAAGACTCGATATGGAAAGATGCTGACACCTATGAGATGCGCGATATCACGCTGCATTTTACAGAGCCCGAACTCGAATACGATACGGTCTCGATAGCGCCGAGCAAGATGACGGTTAACGGCTATTGGTACGCCGGTCTTGGCGTAGTAATCAAAGGCTATGGCGACACGCTCATCGTGAAGAAGCAGCGCAACCAATGTACCCGTATAATCCAGCTCCATGTGGATCAAGACATCCGCATCATTGAGGGCGATACGACGTTTACCACCTGTATGGGTAAAACGATCATGATAGGTAGCCGGATTTTTGAAAAGGATACCACAATCTACGACACACTCTTGGTGGACGGCGATACATGGCAGGCCGGTAATATCGTGATGGTCTTCACCGAACCGGAACTGGAGTACGATACCGTGCTGACAACGCCGGAACTGCCGGAGGGAGATACGCTACTCATCGTCACCACCGAAGGACAGTGTACCCGCTGGATTCAGATGCATGTAAAGGCTCCGGAAGGACTGAATGAGGTGGTTGATCCGGCTGAAGAAAAAGCCTATAAATACCTGGATAAAGGTACGCTCTATATACGACGCAAAGGACAAGATTACGACCTGTTAGGTCGTCCTATACATAGACAATAACAAAAACAAAATTAATTAACAGATTTATTAACTAAAATTCAACTCTATGAAGAAATTTCTTACATTAGTTGTTGCATTGGTAATGGTTATCCCGATGATGGCTATCGGCCGTAATGACGGTTCTACCAAAGCCAATGCGATTGACTTTAGTTGGGATTCCGTGATGACGCATCCGGCTGGTACGAAATGGTATCGAGTTGACCTGGCTCCACTGTATGAAGAGGAGACTCCGGCGCTCAACCTGTTTCTTGCCAACAAGGATCCGTTTAATGACGCGAACACGAGTTTGAAGGCTACCGTAGCCGGACAGACGGACGAGAAATCGTTCACGATCCATCCGAAACAGCAGCGCGTTTGGTCTGCTAACGCTACGATGCTTATCCGTCTGAAGCAGAAAGAGATTTATCTGACTCTGACTTCGGATCGCGAGGTAAAGATGAGTGCGCGTGTCTTTGAAGCACAAGATCTCGATGAGACCTGTACGGATGCTTTGCCCTTCAACTGGTCTACCGGAATCACCAAAGCAGCCGGTGTGCCGGTTTGGTACAAGGTGAACATTACCGCAGCGCGTAGCACAACGGACAAGGATGTGTGCGTTGTAGTAAAGAATGACGGTACGGGTCCGTTAACTCTCCATGCCGGTCAGTCGCTTGACTGTCCGTCCAGTGGTGTAACCAGACGTACGATTGAACTGGAAGCAGGTGCCACCTTGCGTGATACTATTCCGAACTCGGCTCTGAGCGGAATGGCATACGACGAATTGTTCGTGAGCCTGGAGAACAACCAGCCGATTACGGTGACAGCAGAATATGCTGAGCGTCCTCTGACTCCGGTAATGCCGGCGGATATTTCCCCGTATAAATATGAGGAGAAAGAGCTGCCTACAGAGAGGATCGCTACCGATACTGTGATGTACCAGAAAGACACCACATTGTTGGAGGCCGGTAAAACGTACTACTTCAAGTACGATGTGAAGAAGATGAACGCGTTCAAGAAATATGAGCCGGAGTTCACGTTCCGAAATAAGGGCGGGGTAACCGGTTCGATTGGCCGCAAGATGTCGTTCGAAGTGCCGGCTTATGTAGCACAAGGTAATACACTTGAGTTGGCACCGGAAGAAGAGTCGGTTGAGGTTCTGGCCAAGAATACCTTGATCGGTTTGGAGGCGGATTACATCTATGTAAAGATGACCCCGAACCAGGACATGTGGTTGATCAGCCGCTTCAAACACATCCGTGAAGGTAAGGCTTGTAAGACCAATATCGACTTCAACTGGGAAGAAGGTCACCGTCAGGATGCACTTACGACTCAGTGGTATGCCATCGGTTTGACAGAGGCAAAAAGAGACACGAAAGACCTGCAGGTCTATGTAGAGAACCAGGGTGCCGGAAAGGCTACCCTTAAGGCTTCGCTCGCATTCTCCTGCCCGTATATCGATGTACAAGAGATTACCCGTTCGATCGAAGTAGGTGACACCGCCCATACGCGTTTGGCTTATTCTACCTACGCTATGATGAGCGACACCATTTACATCGGTTTGGAGACCAACCAGGAAGTTAAGTTCTGGGTAGAGCTCACAGACGCCAAGAAGCAGGCGGTAGTGGATACCATCTGTGAGAAAGCTAAGATATTCAACTGGGCAGAAGGAGACACGCTGAGTGCTGATACCACGATGTGGTTCCTGATTGATATGAAAGTAGCTCGCCAGCAGGCTGATTTGTTCCCGACAATCTTCGTGCAGAACGAAAGCTCCACGGCTGCTGCTAAGATCACAGCAGAGCTCTCGCTCGAGTGTCCGGATAGCATTGAGAACCAGAAACGCTCGCTGACTATTGAAGCGAACGGCTCGTACAGCAAGACGCTGTCGAGTAACATGTTCTCGAATATCAAGAAGGATACCGTTTACCTCAAGGTTTATTCGACCCAGAAGATCTCTATGCAGATCCGTCTGAACAAGGAGGCTGAGGGTACGAGTTGCTCGTCCGCTATTCCGTTTAACTGGACATCCGGTAACAACCAGAAGGCGAATGAGAACCTGTGGTACAAAGTGGATTTGAGACAAATCGGAAACAATCAGGACTTGAATGTGAAGATTGAGAATAAGTCCGACGCAGCATGCACCGGTGCAGGTCAGTTGACGCTGGGTTGTCCGGATGAAGATGCGCCGTCTGTGCAGAACTTCACTTTGACGGCTCACGAGACAAAGACGATCTTCCACCCGCATAGCATTATGTGGTTGGCTCCGGAGGACAGCATTATCTATATCAACCTGCAAGGTTCGACAGCGCTGCACATCAGTGCAGAGCGTGTGGACGCAGGTACTTTCACGCCTATCACAGGCGCAAGCAAACTCGATACGCTGTTGCTCGATACACCGAACTTCACGGAGCAAAACTCGGCTGAGGCTTGGTATATAGTAACTAAAGAGGAAGTAGCGCGCGTACGCACGGTGAACCAGACTGACCCGCAGACTCCGATTATCCATATTGAGAATAACGATGCTGCCGCTTGCGATGTAACTATCGAGGCTGCCTTCGGTTTCCCGATTGCGGAGAAGATGCTCAGCCAGACCCTTCACGTAGCGGCCGGTACATCGTACACGCATACGCTGGATTATAAGCTGTTCATGCAGGCAATCAACAAGTATGACTCCATCCTTGTTCGGATTAAAATACCTGCAGGTACAGCCGCTTCCGGTAAGTTCCGCTTCCGTTCCGGTATGGATCAGGCTTATGGCGGTAACACCCGTCAGGCTGCTATTCCTATCACGCTGGGCAAACGTTACGCACAGTCGCCGAATACGGATATGTGGTACAAACTCAAAACGCAGGATATCAAGAAAGATAAGACCTTGTATAACAAGCGCCTTTGGGTAATGTCCAAGAATGCAGGTAAAGGTGATGCAGAAGTACAGGTTTCCGTTTACGAGGGTCTGCTCTCCAACGAGGATCTGTTGGAGGCCTACGGCGTAGGCGACTACCGCAAACGTACCATCAAGAAAGGTCAAGGTAAGTCCCATGACATTCCTGCACAAGCTGTATATGCAGTAGGTGACGGTGAGTTCTATATCTTGGTTCGCACCACCGACTCGCTCGTATTCGAGACGAAGTTCAGCGGTGAGTATGCACCGATCACTCCGGATCCGAAGCAGCAAGAAGCTACACTGCTCGTGCCGAATGTAGAATATGTGATTCCGGGTGACAACCAGGAGCATTGGTATATGGCTTGTATCCCGTACTTGCAGAACAACTACATTTATACCGATTCGGCTAAGTTAGCGTACGAAGTGAACGGAAAGGCTACTATCGAAGCTACCTTCACGTTCCAAGATACGATGAACTGCCAGATGCCGGTTCGTAAACGTACGATCAATAGAGGCAATGGCCTCCGCAAAGGCACTAAGCCGCTTCGCGAACTGATCGAGAAGGGCATCAAGAAAGCCGGCTATACGTTTGATTTCACCGGTACAGCTCCGGAATTCATAGATAGCTTGCTGCACCGCTACATCACCAAGGATTCGATTACCGGTTATGTACGCATCAAGTCCGACAAAGACCTCAAGGTGAAACTCATCTTGGAGCAGATAACCGGTACGGATTGTGGTTCCAACCCGATGGCATTCGACTGGGAGCACGGTAACGTGAACCCGGCAGGTCAGAAAACATGGTATCACGTAAGTCTTGATTCCGTTAACATTCCGGATACTTGCGACCTCCGTATCCATGTGGATAACTGGAGCACAGAGGCTTCTGATACGATTGATGCAGATCTCTATTTTGACTGCAACGACCCGGCTACGAAGTCCAAAGGATACAAACTGCCGGCTAACGGTAAGGACTCGATTGATATCGACCGTGATTTGCTGCAGCAACTTAAGTGGGCAGACCTCATCATTGACTTCAAGTCGGATCAACCTACCCATATCTGGGCAGAACTGATTCCGGATACGCCGCGCGATACGCTGCGCGATACCATCGTAGCCTATGTATGTCAAGGTGAAACGTACATTGATACGATTATGAACAATATCCCTCATGTAATCAATGATTATACTACTTGGTACGACACAATTGAATTCCAGGATGGCGTGGTAATGAAGGATTCTATCATATTGTTCCAGGTTTATCCGTTGGTAATGCCGACGATTGAGTATGATTCAATCATTGATCATGATGCGGCTCCGCTCTTGATTCAAGGTATGCAATTGTTCGTAGATACGTCCGATTACAGATTGACGGCATATTATCGTAACTTAGGTAACACAGTAGATACGATAATGAATATCGATACGATCTATTGGGCAAGACCAGTATGGAATGATCCTACTAATCCTGCTTTGGATGACTACGATGAGTCGGTTGAAGCTCCGCTCGGAAGCCGCTGGTACAAGAAGACAGATGTGCAGGATACGTTGCTGCTCGTCGTTAAATCTTCCAGCTTGTGCGACAAGACCGTTCGTAAGCCGATTACTTTCCCGATTGGCGCATACAAGTACGCTAAGAAGGATAGTGTTATGTGTCCGCCGCTTCCGGCAAAGAACCCGGATACCTTGGGCTACTACTTGGTTACCGATACGCTCGGCTTGCCGCGTCGCATTGATACAGTGGTTACTTATAGTGCTCGTGTATTCCCGACGCTGTACACGCAAGCTTACATGAAGGCGCAGAACGCTGAACCGGTTGTAGTTAATGGTAAGGCTATCGATGTGGAAACTTCGACTTCGTGGTTGCAACTGCAGTTCGATGGAGAGGCCTCGGCTACGGTGATGTCCGTACTGAATATCGCATGGGAGGTTAAACCCGCTAGCACCGATGCATGGCAAGCACTGCCGTACACAGTAGCTATCGACGAGGCCGGCCCGCTGTATCTGCGATATACCATCACGACGGATTGTACGCTCGATTCTATCAGCGATGAGTTTGAATATACTCTCAGTCCGTGTCCGATCAGCTATGGTGATACGACCGTAGGCGACGGTATCATCGATCCGAACTATGTATGTGATTCCTTCACATGGTATGGTACGAAATATACTGCAGACGGTAACTATACCCATACGTTCACCGGTGGTAACATCTGCGGTAACGACTCTGTCGTAACGCTCCACTTGACGCTCCATAAGTCGACATCCAGTGTAGATCCTGTTGAAGGAAAGGATTGCTCGTCTTACTATTGGGCTGATGCAGATACTACCATCAAGACTATCGGTACGCACAACTACACGCACAAGTTCTCTACTATCTATGGTTGTGACTCGGTTGTAACGAAGACGATCACGGTTTACAAACCGGATACGGTAGAAGTGACCAAAGCTCCTGTCTGCAACATGTATGAGTGGAAAGAGGCAGATACGACCATCATCGATGGCGGTACGAACACTTACCGGCACGTATTTACCAATCAGTATGGTTGCGACTCTGTGGTTGATTTGACCGTTACGATCAATGTTCCGTATCAGGCTACATTGAGTCTCAAGGCTTATTATGGTGATCGTATCATCATGATCAACCGTAATGAGATCAACGCTATCTCTGCGGAATGGCAACTCGACTCGCTCGGTCTCGAGCATCCGGAATATGTAGAGTGGTACTATATCAGCGCAGCCGGTGACACGACCTACTTGGATAACGGTTATGATTACGGTTATTACTACACCTTAGAGAGTGGTGATCCGCTACCGGCAGGTCAGTACTTTGCAAAGATCGATCTCCCGGCAGTCGCAGGTAATCCGTGTGGTGCTCAGGGTCAAACGATCGTGTACACCGTAACCGGCGCTGCTGCCGCTCCGGCACTCGTGCCGTCGCTTGCTCGCCCGGGCGAGGAAGTACATGTGATCAACCTCGATCCGACTCAGGAAACGATCATCCGCGTCTATACGACCGAAGGCTTGCTGCACGCAAGTTATAAGGCGTTCGGCGAGACCTCGTACACCATCAAGGCCGCTAACGACCACGGATTCTATCTCGTTGAACTGAGCAACGACAGTATGAAAACAACTTTACGTTACATTGTTAAATGATAGGAGGTAGCACTATGAAGACTTTAAAATCAATTATCATTGCAGCCACCCTGATCTGTGCATCGTTTGTTTCGACCTTGTCGGCGCAAGACGCACAAGCTGAACCGTATCAGTTCCGCGTGGCTATAGGCGACTCCGTAATGATTAAGCGCGAGTGCCAGAAGTACTCCACCGGTGAGAGACCTTCTACATGGGTATGGGACAAAGTACATACCGTACGTCAGCTGGGAACCAAACGTCACCCGGACGGTGTACTGCTTATGAATATCTATTCGTGGATCTGCGATACCTGTTTGATCAACGTCAACGGTCATGCAACAGAATCTGCTGAAGAGGCTGCTGTTAAGCAGGCTGAAGAGCGTGAGGCTTTCGAGCGCGGTGAAGAACCGACTACGGTTCAACAGCAGAAAGAAGCCGAGGAAGCGGCCAAGAGAGCTGCCGAAGAAGCAGCTGCTATTGCTGCTGCCGATAGCGCTTTCCGTGCTGCCGAAGAGGCTCGTAAGGCTGAAGAAGAGGCTGCTGCACAACGCGCTAAAGAAGACACGATCAAGTCGGTACAGAACTTCAAACACAACTACGATCGCTTCACGATTGGCGCTCGTGGCGGTGCTTCGGCGCTGATGCATCATGCTGAGAACGGTAACTGGACATGCGGCGGTGACGTCGTACTCGATCTCCAATATGCTCACTACTGGGCTAAGGACGGTCGTCCGACTGACCTCGGTTTGATCGTTGGTCTCGGCATCGGATACCACCAGAGTGGTTTGAGCAAAGATGCGGATCATGCGGAGTTTGACAGAACGACCGGTACGTCGAATGTACACTATACCGTTGATATCAAGGACATCAAAGAGACCGATCACCAACTTCAGCTCGAAGTGCCGATCATGTTCTCCTTGATCCATGACAACGGTCTGTTCTTCAACGTAGGTCCGAAGTTCATGATTCCGGTTTGGACGCCGTACAAGCAGACAGCTAATGTAGATGATACCCACATCTCCGCTGTCTTCCAAGAGACAGGTGTCACGGTTATTGACCAAACCCTGACCGGTAAGTACACCGGACAGGAACCGGAAGAGAAGAACGGTATTCAGTTCAATATCAACGTCATGTTAACCGCAGAGATCGGTTATGAGTGGATCCTCAAATCCGGTAACTCGCTCGGTCTCGGTGCGTATGCTAACTACAGCGTTTACAACTCGTACAAGAACACCACCAGCAATGAGGGCTTGTTCAACCTGACAGCTCCGGCTTCAAACGGCTCTTCGGTGGCTAAATTGGATGTGTTGTCCGCTACGCATGCGTACACAGACAAACTCGGTTATTTTGATGCAGGTATCAAACTGGCATACCACTTCAACTTCCCGAAGAAGCAACACTTCAAAGCATCTAAACTCTTCTAACGCATGACGATACTATGTATCGAAACTAGTACATCTGTTTGTTCGGCCGCCATCTGCAAGGATGGCGCGCCGATCAAGCAGTGTATATGCCTGGAGGGTAGCAACCATGCACGGTTGCTACCTCGCTATATAGAGGAACTGCTCTCGTTCGCGCGGGAGCAAGCCCTCTCTATAGAGGCAGTCGCCCTCTCCGAAGGTCCCGGCAGTTATACCGGACTTCGTATAGGCACCTCAACTGCCAAGGGCCTCTGCTACGGACTCAATGTGCCGCTGATTCCTATTCCGACACTCGAGGTCCTCTGCGAAGCAGCTAAAGCGCAATCGGCAATCAGCAAAAACGAAGTTAATCGCGCCCTTGCGGCAGAGAATCAGCAATCAGCAATCCTCGTCCCAATGATCGATGCCCGTCGTATGGAAGTCTATACGCAGATAGATGGCGAAACAAAAGCCGTGGTGGTGGAGAACGAAGAGAGTCTCTATGCGGGAGACGAAGACGTTTATTATTTTGGCGACGGGGCAGAGAAATGCTCCTCTATATTCACCAAACCTAACTGGCATTATGTACCCGGTATTGTACCCGAAGCGAAGTACGTCGGGGCACTAGCCGAACAAATCACCAATCACCAATCACCAATCACCAATGCCAAATCCGTAGATTTGGCTTACTATGAACCATTTTATTTGAAAGAATTTATTGCTGCACAAAGCCACGTGAAGGGATTGAAATGAGAATATCAAATATCAAATATCAAATTTCCAATATCATCATCTCGATGATGATTCTCTCTTCCTGCTCCACGCAAAAGAATACGTGGGCGACTCGTGCGTTCCATCAGACGAAAGTCAAATATAACATCCTATACAACGGCAATATCGCATACGAAGAAGGCCTGAAAGCCATACGCGATGCCAATACGGACGACTACTCACGCGTCCTCTATCTATATCCGGTCTCCAACCATACGGCGGCGGAGGCCAGTGCTACGCATATGGATAGAACGATTGATAAATGCCGTAAGTGCATCAAACTGCACTCCATCAAAGCGAAACCGAAACGTGACCCTAAAAAGGCCAACGATCCCAAATATAAACTGTGGCTCCAATCGGAGGAATTCAATAAGAACATGAATCTCGCATGGCTGCGACTCGGTCAGGCGGAGTTTCATAAGGGTGATTTCCTTGGGGCCGTCAGTACCTTCAATTATATCATCAACCACTATCAGAACGATCCGGATATGATTGCGCAATGCCAGTTATGGATTGCGCGTGCATATGCCGAGATGGGTTGGCAATACGAAGCGGAAGACATGCTGAATCGTGTGCAGATAGATGCACTCAGTCGCAAGCATTCGAAACTCTATTCCGCCGTCAAGGCCGATGTGCTGCTTAAGGGCGAGCATTATCACGACGCCCTGCCGTTCGTCAAGATAGCCATGCCGCACGAGAAACGCAAGATCTATCGTCCGCGCTTTGCGTACGTGCTCGGTCAATTATACGAAAAAGAGAACAATCCCACAGATGCTATCAAGGCCTACAAATATGTGGTGCGCATGGCGCCGTCCAATGAGATGGATTTCAATGCACGC
>Ga0247611_10005894_pt1 | contig 15922 bp, 22 predicted proteins | sample 177DNAGHGhighgp2_FD_192422 | JGI IMG/M metagenome (GOLD analysis project Ga0247611, IMG submission 192422) | Sheep rumen microbial communities from Palmerston North, Manawatu-Wanganui, New Zealand - 1770 DNA GHGhigh gp2 | ecosystem: Host-associated > Mammals > Digestive system > Stomach > Rumen...
AGCACCATCTTCAAGTAATAATGCATTAATATCGAACTAAGGATTTTCTGACATATATTTCTTGAATTTGTTAGCGTTATTAGTTTTATCAGCAGCAGTACTATCTTTTTTATCACCAGCAATAATTTCATTAAATGCATTACCAAAATTTATTTCATTAAAGTAATTAATTGGCTTCTCATTTGTGCGTTCGCCATATTTCTTTTTTGTATCAATAATTGTCTGTTGTATAATATTACTAATTTGTTCGTTTTCATCTGAAAGCACTTCATCCATACCATAAGCCAGCGTAGATGATTTATTACGTAAATTATCTAGATTTTTTTCATTAATTTTGTCATTTCTAGCCATAAATTACCTCCAATTTTGGAAAAATTAATTATAATTTATTGTTCTTTTACGTAATTCTATTAAAAATTTTTTAAAATTAGGAGAATTATTTAATAAATTTGAATAATATCCTATATCATCTGTAATCATTTTAGGTAAAATTCCATTTATACATAAAAATTCTTTTGCAAGATAAGGATCCTCATTATCAGTATCTAGAATATCAGTGATTTCATCTGTAGATTCATCACCATAAACACTTTCTAATATTTTTGATACTTCAGAATTTATATTTTCAAGGTCTTTATATGAGAGCTTATTTGGATCATCATAATAAACCTTAATTATATAATTATAAAGTGACTGATCTTTAGTTGTATTATTCTCAGATATAGAAGTGCTAAAATCATTGTACGCTACATTTTCATCAATAATCTACTAAAATTTTTCTTTTAACTTTGTGGGGGTAGTACTTAAATTTCCAAGAAAACCCTATAAATTTCCAACCCACCCCTTTAATGCAGTGCCGTCCTATAATACAGCATTCAAAATATTTTCTAATTTTATTGTAGAGTTGTTATCCATAAGCCCCCCATTAATATATTTACTTAAGCTCATTCCATCTGCGTATAATGCCCGTCGCAAAAACGCCTATATTTTCTTCAGGATTATATGATTTATGATATGTATTATTTAAAAGTTTTATAGCTACCTTTGCATTAGAATATAACAGCATAATAGTTTTTCTTATAAAGAAGATATGCTAATAAAATTCTTTATCTATAAGATTATAAAATATACTATCTAAATTATCTATATTAGATGTTCCAAAAATATAATTAAAATAATTAGATATAATATTTTTCGCTATAGTGTTTCTAATATTTCTAGAAAAATCACTTTCATCAAAATCAGAGCTATACTAAATTTCATTTAGTTTGCTCACTAAAATACTTTTTACACTATTTGGTGTCTCTACTATATCGCTTAATGATATATTTTTTAATACATCTGACTTTAATAATTCATTACAATAATATTTAAGAGCTGCTCTCAAACCATATTTTTCAAAACTCCCAAAATTTTTTAAAATAATATTTTGGCCGTTAATTTTAAAATCAAAATCTAACTGCATATATGAATTTAAAGTAGATATACTCTTCTTTGATGTAAATTTATTATATAAAAAATCTGATAGATCTTCTTTTAGTAAATCACTTAGGCTATATCCTGGTGTTACACTCTGAGATTCCTCAATTATATCATCAAATTCATCTTGAAGCTGATCTTGTTGGTCGAGATATTTATTCAAATCTTTAAAAATATTTATTTCTAATGCGCTGCTATCTCTGTAGTTATAGTAATATATTTCATTAGTATTATTTACATTTATTTTTTCACCGATTTATTTCCGCCCAAGCTCTGCTTGCATCCATATCAAGACTTGTTATTAGGATTCTTTTAAATTCATTTTTATATGAATCTGCTAATTTTCTATTAAATGCAACCTCAGTTTCACTTCCTTTTTTAAAAAGATAACTGATAAAAGGCTTTCCATTAACCATATTATTTATATTATTAATTGCTTTTTCAATTATTTCTTTATTATATTGATTGCTTTTAATACTAATCTTCTATACCATTTCTTCTAATTTAGAAAAAAGATTAATTCCATCAGCACTCTAAAATTCAAGTTTAGATAAAAGATATTCTGTTCTTGTTTGATAATTTGAATCTCCAATAATATTATTCTTTATTTCTTCCTCAGTTAATTTATTGCTATATAATAAAAATATAACAGTTAAAAATTGCTCTTCTGGAAGATTAACAATAAATGAATAATCATCAATATTTGTTTCACTAATATTTTTTTCTATTAAATTAGCAACATCTTCAGCATTAATCAATATCGGCTCGATTTCTAAACGCTTAATTATTCTATTTGCTATATCACTTCGGCCCTGATCCTCTAGGTATGAAACATTAGATGTTGCCATATTATTATTTAAAAGCTTTTTTCTTAAATAGGAGTCTGTAATAATTTTACCATTAAATTTAAAAATCATTCATTACCTCCTACCTAAGAGTCTTCTGCTTCAGTAATTAATAAATAAACCATCTTTAGTTGTTTCATCTGACTTTCAGAAAGATTATGTTTTCTCATATATTCATAATCATCCTCGTTAAATGTGTTATTCAAACCAAGAATTTGATATTCCATATCTATTGGTACTTTAAAACTATTTAAAAAGAAAAATATATCATTTATAGAAGCCGTCTCATTGTCTATTTTTTTATATAAGGCATCTTTAAATAATAATGTAATAATAGAGTTCATATTGGCGGCGTTTATAGAAGTTGTATTATCTAATATATTTTCTTCATCAGCAGTAAGTTCCAGATATCCTTTCAATTCATTTTTCATTTTATCTTTTAAACTATTGAAATATGTCTCACTATCAGAACTACTCACTAATGCTGTTTTGTCTTCAGATGTATAACCAATTTTAGTTTTAAATTCAGTTATTTTATTTACATATTCTTCTAGTTTTAACTAAATATCTAAATTCTTTTTTAAGTTTTTAGAATATTCGGTTCCAGAAAGAAATTGTTTAAAATCAAACCATTCGAGATTACCATTTTTAACTTCTTCTAAAATTTTAGTAAATAATTCATCATCTTCAAAATTAAGAATATTATTTATAATATCATATTCGCCGCTATAAATATCAAGGTTATCAATATAATCAAGAAGCTATTTTCCGGATATTATATTCCATAAAACCTCCTTAACTTAAATATTCTATAAAACCAGATAATCCTAATAATAAAAATGCCGATTTATATTCATCTGAAGCGAGTTTTTCTTTAACTCGCCAAACAGTTTTATATTTTTCATACTCGCTACAATTATAACTATCATCTTCTAGAATACTCATTTTATTTAAGCCACCATCAGATGCTAATAATTCAATAAAACATTGTTTGATTAGAACCACTTTAAAATTAATTTCAGAAATTTCCAATAATTCTTTTACTTTTTTTATGCGGCTATCCAAACCAGAATTATTTAATAAATATTTTAAAAGTATTAATTTAACTAGATTTTTAATCTTTTCTACTTTATTAGTAGTATCACTACCATTTTCTTTTAATATAATATCTATATCAAGATTATTTAATATTTTTAAATCTGGGAGCTCCATTAATAAAATAGACGGAACTAATTCATAGCTTGCTTCTAATTGAACGCTTAAACCCATATCTGAAAGTTCTTTTTCTATAACAAACGGGTCATCAGTTATATCATCTTTTAATATAAAGAGATTTGATTTGTAGCTATTCAAAATATCATCAATAATTAACTAATCTGTATATTTAGAATATTCTGGCATCCCTAATAATATTTTAGAACCAAGCTAAGACCCAATATATAGTTGAACCAAACCAGGTCTTCCTTCACTCGAATAGCTGCTGATTCCATTTTTCCATGAGGAATAAGGTCTAATTGAAGGCAATGGTACCACTGAAAATCCAAGATCTACTGATGATTCAAAAAGGGCTTGGATTATATCAGATGTAGTAGAAACTATTTTGTCTAAAACATCACCATACATACTAGTTAAATTAACTAAAGGCGAGTAATTCTCAGTTGCATTATTTAATTTAAGTATTCCAGCTACACAGCCTAATAGTATATTTTGATAGAAATTTAAAACTTCTTCTGTTTTGATGGCTAGTTCATCCATTACAGTAATTTCATCAGCATCAGTTTCTTCTAATGTAATGATATTACTTTTTATTTCAGCTAAAAGTGCGTCGCCATCTTCGCAATAATCATTATTATAGTATTCATCTTCAGTTGAACGTTTAGTTTTAAAATATTCAATTGTTTCTAGAATATTATTAATATTTTCTAATGATTTTGTTATTTTATTTTCGTTAGAATTTACTACACTTTTTACATTTGTTTCAAACAATTCTGGATCTACTGGTTTTAGTGTTTCTGAGCTTGAAGATGACTGTATTGAACTTACAATATCTAATAAATCACCAAATATTTTTAGTTTTTCATTATTACCCATAATTTCTTCAAAACTTTCAGTTTTTTTATAATCAAATTTTTTATTTTCTAAAGGTTTTATTTCTTCACTGTTATAAGATATTTGATTAAAACTAATATTAGAATTTTCTAAATCTATATTTAAATTACCAAAACTGTTATTGTTATTAATAAATTCTAGCCTATCAATAGTTGTTCCTGCTTCAATTAAAGAATTTGAATTTTCGTCGCTACTAGTTGGTTGTGGTAAAGCTGTAGCGCAACCTATACCTAAGCCATCAAATGGATTCCCTGATTGAGCATTTTCAAGGCTATCACCCATATCACGCGCTTCATAATCAAAATCTATTGGATAAGAATAGGTACTATCGGAATCGTTATTAGTATGATAACTTTGGTCAATAAAATAAAAATTCAATCCATTTGATTCAAAATTTGCGCCGGAGCCTTTAACTATACATTCTAATCTCTAATAAAAAAATACTTGTTCTCTAAAGATAAGAAGATAACGGAAACTGCCGCTATATTTATGATCTAAATAAATATTTAATGAGCTTCCAGACTCAATATTCAGATTTGAAAATAAAACAGTTGTTTTTGAAGATGCATCTGAATATGGGCCAATAACAATATTTAAAATCGAATGTTTATCCTCATTGTTCTCTTTGTGATTTTTAATTGAGTTATGAAATTCAATACGTTTTAAATTTTCTGGGAATATAATTGTCGCACCAGAGCTATCTGTAGTTATACATCTATTAGAAGATATTGAAAGTTTTGTTCCTAATCCTTTTTTGAGTTTCTTTACTTTAATTGTACCTATAATTTTATAATAAATAGTACTTCCATCGCCTCTTTCTGGTTTGTCACTAATAGATGAATTGAATAAGCCATATTTAATTAAATCGTTCTCATCTTTAATTAAATATGGGAATTCTTCTGTACCATACTAAAGTTCAATTAAATTTTGTTTAAATATTAAATTTGTTATTGCAATTTTATCAATATTATCAAGCGTTACTGATTGATCGGGCATAGAATTTAAAATATGCCCTTCGTTATTTTCTAAATTAAGCGTTGCAGAAAATAGATCATTATCCAGGTTATATGATTCTGAATTTTTAATAAAAGTATCTTTATAGTAGTCTGCGTCATCTATATCTTCAATTGTTGTATTAAAATCAGGAGCTAACTCTTTTAAAGTTCTTATAGCTGATTCTTTCACAGCATTTTCTAGAGTTGGAGACACATTACTATTATAAAAATAAAGACTTAAACTTTGAATAAAATTATCATTAATAAATGAATTTAATTTTGAATTTAATGTTTTAGCAGCCTTATATGTCTAAATATCATTAGCTATATTTGACACATAATAACAATTAGTTAAAGCGGTTATCATATTTTCATAAACTTTTATTTTTGTATCGTATAATCCATTAACATCGCCTTCAAAAAGATCTTTTTTAGCGAGAATATCATTCATGCTACTTGTTAATTTGGTAAGTATCCCATTTTTTAAAATTTCTGTAGCTTCACTTTGAGATTTAGCTGTGACTGCATTATCTGCTAATGCCTTTTTTAAATTTTCTATTGCCATAGCTCCTCCTTATTTTTCATATAATCAATTGTTCCGGCCAAAAAATCTATATAAAAAAATAATGGAATATAAAATTCCATTATTTTTCAATTTCAAATTGTTTAATTATAGGTGAACCGTCCTCATTAAAACCAACACAAATTTTATAGGCATTTCTTACACTCTTTTTTTCATTAATTAAAGAAATATAACCAATGCCAAATCCTGTCTTAACTCTTAAAGATTTAGCTGGGTCAGAGGAATTCATCTCATCTTTATTTACAAAAGATCTAACAATAGCTCTTACAGGGAACCCACCAATATTAATATCCATTAATGCTAACTTATTCTTTGAGAAGAAATTCTTATCAGTTACCATAGCGGCTTTAATAGACTCGAATAAAAGTCTATTTAGGTAAACGCCAATTCCAATTCCGTCATCACTATTTGCAGTAACTTTAATACCGCCATCTGGATCATTATAATTAAACTCAATATTTTCTTTATTTATTTGCCCTGAAGATGGGCTATAAATATAAAAATATAAAAGTGAGCTCATATCAATATTCATTTTGTATAAACCATACTGATATGCTTGACGAACTTCATATGGAAGTTTATTTAAAATATTAATCAGCGGAATTTGTGTTTCTAAGCTATAGACAAACATATCTTTATAAATTAATTGCCCGATCTATTCATTTCCGTAATTATCTATAAATCTAATTGTTGAATCTTTTAAAACATATGTTGAAGCAGATCGAGTAATAATACCCTATTCTTGTATATCTTCAACAGGATTATTTATTTCATCTTTTGTTTTCTATTGAAGATGTGCAAATGTATTTTTATTGATAGACATAATATACGCATTTGGAAGCCAAACAGAAACCTAAAATCTAAAAGTTATTGTGTAATCACTTTCAGCCTGAGACTCGCGATTAATAGATGGGGGACAATCTAGGTCTGTAAATAAAATTAAGAAATTCTATTTTTCATTAACAAAAAAGCATTGTTTCCCAGTTGCTAAATTTGTTCTTTTCTAGATTGCATCTTCCTGTTTAGATGTACCAATCAAATATAATCTTAATTCATCCATTTCTTCAGGTTTATTTAAATCCCAGTTATAAATATCTGCAATAGCACGAATAAATGTTTTTGGAATTTCAGATTGAATTCCGCGATGATTCAAAAATTGGAAGAAATCTTTTTGGAAATTAGATTTTAAGAAGAATGATAAATCCGCATTTTGAATGTATGAATTTGTTACTAATTTAAAATTAAAATTAGTAGTTACATAATCAGATGTATAATAAATAGAAAATTTTTTATCTGGATCCACAACAAGTTTCCTATATGTTGTTTCGATATCTCTACGTAAATAAAGATTTGGTGATGATAAATGCTGACCTTTTTCCATTCCACCAATTGGGTCATCTAATGAAATTTCAGGAGAAATTGTCATTGATGGATATGGGATTTTATTAGCATTTACATTATATTTCTCATTTCTATTTTGTTCAGATACTGTCTGAGCCGTATCAATATAGACATGTTTAAAAAATCCTTTTGGAAATTTTGATAAAATATAATTTTTAACTTCAACTGCAACTGAACTAATCATAGTTGAGGCCGAAGCAACTGACTGAACTATATTGAGGCTGTCTTTATTATCATAAAATCTCACAGGTCCTCCTCTTCTTTCATATAATAAATTGTTCAACTAAAGATCAAAATTCCAAAAAAAAAGAAAGAATACAATTTCTGTATTCTTTCTCTAAAATTATTTGGTAGCATTTTCACGTAATGACGTAATGAGATTACGTTGAACGGTTGCCATAATTTTCTTAACATTTCTTTGAATCGCGTCAGATGTTAAATCAACAAAAACATCTTCGCTTACATATCTGACGAGATTTTCCAATGAACCAAAGTATTTATTTATCAAAAATTGTTTATACTCAGTTCCAATCTGATTGATTACTTCTTGAATGATATCTTCTACAATTGGTTGAATTTCCTCATCAGTTAAGTAATCTGAAGCAGATTTCTATTTCTGGTATATTCCAATTAGATATTCTTTTGTAATATTCTTTTTTCTAGTTAGTATTAGATTTAAAAAGCCAAAGTCTTGTTCCCACTTTGTATAATCTGGTGGTGGAGTTGGCTATGCTTCTTTTTTTCTATTAAACATCGGCTTGATCGCCTTTCAGATATCCGCCTTTATTATCATCTTCATAAAGAGGACGCCAGCCTAATTTTCTTTGCATTCTCTCATAACGACGTCTTTTTTGAGCGGCTTCTTTTTGTTTGATACGTCTCTTTTGAGACTTTGTAAGAGCATATTCTCGTTTCTTGAGCTCATTTAGAATAAGTTCATCATTGACTTTTCTCTTAAATCTATGTAACATTGATTCAATGCTTTCATTTTCGCGTTTTCTAACTGTTGCCATATATATTTCTCCCTATATGTTATATAATAATTTTCTTAAGTTTAATTTGATCTGGTCTAACCCCGAAATCTTTTCCGATTTTTGTTGTGGGGTTATATAAACTGTTATAATAAACAGTTATTCGAGAATTTTTTAAATAAGGTGAAGAAGCCTTTAGCGATTTATAAAAATCAATTGGCACGTCACCATCTGAATAGATTGTTATATTCATATTCAGAAAGCCTTTTCTGATATAATTGAGTATAACGGCATTATATGCCTTTCCACACGCAGCGGCGAATATTGTATTCTCCTTTTCAGCATCTGGAGTTATGTTATATACACCAATTATATCAAAAATCCCTTCGGTTATGACTAAATTAATTTCTTCAGCCATAATATCAATATCTCCTGAAATATTATAAGCCTTACTTATAGTTGTCAATTGTTCTTCTGGACAAAGGCAGATATTATTATATCTATTTTTCTGTAAGTTTGTAATATCACGAAAGATAAGATGCGAAGAGTCGGAACTAATAAACCCAATTGAGTTTGCATAGTCAAATTGGTTATTGTTCACATAAATAGCATTCTCTTTAAAAAATTCTACTGGGTCAGTAATTGCTTTGAATTTTTCTACTAGAAATTCATTGCTATAATTTGTTCCATATCTATTATTCAAATATGCACAGGCATTAGCTGAATTTTCAGTATCATATGCAATATTTTTTAAATTTCTTTTTTTGAAACTAATTTTGGAAATACCTTGGGTTGCTTTATAGTTTTTATTGGCACCGATCAGAGACATATTTAATTCATTATCATAAATTTCTAAATCTCTTAATGTTTCTGAATTCAAAACTCCACTAGTTTCACATCTAAAACAGTGAAATTTAAAAGGGGGTGTCATACTAATATACAACTTACCGGCATCTTTGTGCTTGCCATCATTGCAATATGGACAAATAACTCTGACCTCTTTTCGATTCGTAGTTTGATATGATGGCTTTCTATGAGTTAAAATTAACTCACGCACTTGATTTATGTAATCTGCATTATCCATCATATTAATTTGGCAAGATTTACAATTTCTTCTGCAATCTTACCAACCTTTACTGTTGAATCAAAAATTTCATTACCATCATCATCTTTAAATACTGAAGAATACACAGTACCAATAAATGACACAAATGGGCTTTCAACTTCATCTGCAAAATTTGGATACTTTTCAGCAATCAAATCCTTATAGGCTTTACTATTAAGAATTTCAGGGCGAACTTTCTTTCCAGAAATATTCAACCTCTCACGATGTTTTTCACAATTTGCAGTTAAGATTAATGGAAGATATTTATATTTTTGTTGTAATAAATATTTCTTACAAGCAATAAGCAGATAACAATATTGATAGAAATCAACATATTTTAAAGCGTCTTTATCATCGAAATATTTAAATGTTAATGACGCAATGATTCTTTCCTGAATTGCATTTCTCTTTATTTTTTGCATCATATCCTTTACTTCGGCATCAGATACACCAACATTGAAATGCTTTGGAATTTGTTCAATTGCTTCTTTAATATTTAATTTTCGAATCAAATAAGAGCCTTCATCTTTTCTTGATTGTAAGATCTCCATTCTCTCAAATTCAGTCATATTGCTATCATCATTGTCATCTGTTGAAAAAGATAATTCGTTATTGCCAATTGGAACGAAACGATACTTAAACTTATTCTGAAACAGGAAGTCAACTTGATTGTTAATGACTGCTTGAAGAAAACTCACCACGTTTTTGTCACCATCAATACTTAGTTTAGGGATGGCGTTCGTTAAAATTTTCTTATAAATTTCCAGCGTTTCTGTTTTATCTGTAATCGCAACATTTTTTGCTGCAAGCCAGAATCTTTTATCAGAATATGCTGTTTTTGATACTCCAGAACGAGTAAGAACATAAAGTTTGCTTCTTAATGCATCTGGGTTTGTAGCGAATTTGTCAAAAAGATATGAAAAGATTGATGCGTTAATATCATCAAATTCCATTTCTTCAACATCTTCGTCTTGGTATTCAGTTTCAGTCTCTTCATCAACTTCATCATCAACATCTATATTTACAGGTTTTACCGGAGTATTATTGAAACTTCCCTTATTATAAAAGAAGTAAACACTAATAATCGGAATCATGACTCTGTAAAGATAGGCGATTTTTAATAAGTCTTTTGCATGAGCATCACTGAATTGTAGCTCTTCATTGACTTTACGTTTTTTGTCTTTTGCGTCCTATGTAATCTTATCCAAAGCTAAACAATAATTGTTTTCTACAAAGGAATCAATAATATTATAAAGCTGTCTATCGCCGCCTTCAATAATTGATTCCATCATACCAATAAAAGCTTCATATGAAGTTGTCTTTTTATCAGCATACGTTCCTTCAATATCTGATTTCGCTTTAAGGATTCTAAAGAAGACATATTCTGCATCTTCATTAAGACATCCGTCTTGGTCTAGGAATAACTCATTATAAGTATCTAAAATAGATGGACTTAAATTTTTGAAATTCCTTTTAGAGCTCATTTCAAATGTGTTAAAAACACTAAGCTGTGGCTAATTAAAAAGTTTGTCAAAAGCTATACCAAAGAAATTTCCATTATCGGCAATGAAAAATGTACTCTCATCGCCTAAGTCAATTTCTAACTAGTTTAGCTCATTCTCATTTTCTTTTTCTTTCATTAAATCACCTTCCTCTATTGTCATTGCCACAATTTAATTGGATCGAGCTTCACTATCCAATCATAATTATAATATATTATTATATATTTTTTTAATATTTAAAAAAAGGATAATTTCTTATCCTTTTTATTTATTATTTAATAATTTTTTAACAGCTTTCTTTGCAGTAATTTTACTTCTAGGAGACTTAAGAGGAATAAATGCTTTTTTAGGTTTGAAATTTTGTTTTTGAGTTTTTGCATAATTTTTCTATACTTGGTCTCTCTTAGCCTTTTCATTAGCGCTCAGTTGCTTTCTATGTGTTTTTCGACTATTATATTGAGCGTGTTGATAAATTGCAACGAGCTGTTCTGGGTCGGCAATTTTTTTAAATGTTAGCATTTCAAGCATATCTGTCATACTCTTTCCAAACCTGTTAATATATGCATCTGAAAAGCACCCACCATGAAGTAAATATAATGCCGCAATATACGTTGATTTTTCAAAACCTAAACTCTGAATTGGGTTTCTAATTTCAGGCGCCATAGTTAATGCTTCTGTTGGAAATTTATCTTTAAGTTTGTCAATTAATAGGCCATGTTTATTATAAACGTAACAATATGTGAATACAAAGCTCGGGCTATTTGAATAAACATACATTTGTCTATTTTTTCTTTCAAGCTGTTTATCATATTTAAGTAAAAATAAGACATCATAAGTAATTTTATTATCTTTAAAGAATTCAGATGGCACTTTTACATAATATAAAATGTCTCCATTTGGATAAATATATGGCTAAGCATAAAATTCTCTTCTGTGCTCACGTAATAATTTAATATAAATAAGATTCAAACCATTTTTAATGGCAGAACGTTTTGCAACATATGCTGAACCCTTACCTGTAGGGTTTGAAATATATTTATTTACAGTCATAAAATCTCGAGCGTGGCTAACTGTAAATTGTGAATTTGGAGATTCATTTAATTTAGTTTCATTATGTATTCTATCTAATGAACGCGTCATTGCCTATCGCAGTTCTTTTTCTAAATTATCCATAAGGCCTCCTATAATTAATTGTTGAAATAAAAGGTAACCTTTAAAGATTACCCTTTATTTTGAGACCTGATTTGGCCGCTCATATCAAATCCTAATGTGATAAATTGATTTGATGTGCTTAAAATGCTAATGATTGAAATACAAGAACGAAGAATTTGAATGTCAGTTTCAACTGAATTGATAACTTTTGTCTTGTCCCAATCTTCATATTCATGTAATTTCAAATTATAGAATTTTCTATGTTCCAAGCATTCTTTAATAATTTCTTCTGTTTCTTCTTCACTTATATAAGAGTTATTAAGAACTGCTCTATAAGATTCAAGGAATGCTTCTGCAATAGTGTCGATAAATTGCCCAAAGAATGTACAGACATGTTCAACTGGTAGATATGTATACTTTCTTCCTAGAACGCTGGCAAATCCTTCCTTTTTCTCTTTTAAAATTTTTGGAATGCAAATATTACCACCAGGAATGTAACCATATTCAACAGCTGATTTACAAGCAAAAATAGCGTCTTCAATTAATCTTTGGCGAGTCATTCTTTCAGCCATTGTTTTACCACCAACATAAAGCACAGCAGTTGATGAAGTTAAACGTGATTTTCTCATTCTTAACTCATAAAGTTTTTCATCTTCTTCACGAGTTGGAACTTCAATTGAACTAAGTTTCTTCAATTCAGTATCAAATTCTTTAACTTTTGTTTCAATAATCTTTTTAACCGAATCTGATAGGTCATCAGATCTAATAACCTGTGTGGTTTTTGGTGTGATAATAACTTTTCCAGCTTTACCAACATATGCAGTATCTGGAAGATAAAATTCAGCATTTTTTGTAAATAGTTTATCCCAGACTTTACATCCACAGATTATAGCTAAATCTTCAAGTTTATTACGGCTTTCTTTAGTAACCTGGTCAATATCAACTGCAACAAAATCCATTTCAACAGTTTTTGTTGAACTTGCCGCTAGATGTTTTGTTCTATTGTTCCTTAAGAAATTAATAACATCGGCATCATAATCATTTGCCACAATTAATAATTGAGTATTTTCTTGAGCACTAAATGCCTGTTTCATTAAAGGAATCAAACCAGTCTCGAGATCATCATATGTTAAAGTTGAATTACAAATAATAACGCGAGGATTATCTAAAATAATTTTTTCACTACCAGCCATCTTGGGAAAGATTGGATCGACATAACCACGATTCCATTCAATACCAGATTTAATCTCATATGTATCTTTTTCCTTTTTCTCAGTAATATCCATTGAAATAAATCCATATTGGCCAATTTTTCTATAGATTTCACCGACTAATTTACCAACATCAAAGTCATTATTATTTGCAATAGCAGCAATAATATCAAGTTCATGCATATCTTCTGAAACTGGAATAGCTAATTTTTTAAGCTCTTCTTCAACTAATTCAGAAAGATCATTTAAAATATCAACAATATCTTTTGGAGCAATTTTCTTAAAATGGTCTAATTGTTGTTCATCAGTAAGCGTTTGGAATAATGCATTTGCAACAACAATTGCGGATGTTGAGCCATCACCAACTGTAAAAACTTGATTTGATGCAGTTGTTCTAAATAAATCTAGAATGGTTCTAGCAACGGCATCATCAAATTCAATTCTATTCATAAGATCATAACCATCTTTAGTCGCAAAATGTCTTCCTTCACGATCTTGAATAATAGTACTTGAACCATATGGGCCAAGTGTTGCTATTAATGCCTTAGCAATCATTTCAGAAGTTGCTCTCATTTTATTTTTACTATTTCTTTCCTCAACTACATTTGTTGAAATTGTAATTGGGAGTTTATTTTCATCACAAATATTAAGAATTGTTTTGTCTCTAAGTTTCATAATATTCCCTCACTTCAATATAAATCGTACTGTGGCCCCATCAAACTCAATTGTTTCACAAATTGGGCCAAATATTTCCCTAATTCTATCCTTTTTTTCTTCATAATCTTCGAGAAAGAGCGGTGAATTTGTAACAAAATAACGCATTTCATTTTCCTCAGGAAGGCTATCAATATTATATTTTTGGCATGTAAAAATACCTTTAAAAGTTGGCTCAAATATAACATTAGCCATTGGAATTACTTGTTTTAGTTTTCCAACAAAACGAAAAACTGTATCAATATAATTTAACGATTCTAAATAATTCTCGGAATTAATTTCTTCATTATTTGAAATGCGTGTTATCTACTCTGCTACTTTTACTAACATATGTCACCTCACCTTTTATTTTTGATTCTGCTGTTGAGATATAATACGAGCTTGCTATCTTTCGCGCTCTTTATTTATCTCAATATTAAGCCTATCTTTTGCCTTGCTTAGTTCTGAAAGCAATGGAATATCTTGATTTAGGACATCACTTAAAGAAAGTTCACCTTTAAATTTTTCTAATAAACCAACAACTTCATCCATTTTATCTTGTTTAATTTGTTCATATGCTTTCAAGTTCTCTATTTGTTGTTGCTTTTTTTGCTAACGAACTTCAGCAGAATCTTTTTCTCTTATTTTTACTCCGTCTCGAAGATTTGTGTAAAAAGGATATCTTCTATAGATACAGGAATATCTTTAATTTCTTTCTTACACTTAGGGCATGTAAGATTTTTAACTGAATAGGAAATTCTATTTTCATTTTCTCTTTCATAGAGCGAGTTTTTCAATCTAGTTGAGTCGTCAATAGAAAGATTGTCAATAATTCTTAAAACTTCTTGGCTATCAGTTTGTTCTGTATAGTTAATTTCTCCATCAGCAGTTTTATATGGAATTAAAAAGCGTTTAATATAAAGCATCATAGTAACACTATCTTCATCACGGTCAATAACTGTTTCTGGGACGTTTCTGTAAATTTCAAGGAGATCCCAAAGTGATGGAGTTCTAAGTTCCATAATAATATTACTATCAGCCAACTCGAAACCTTCAGTTTTATTAATTAATGAATATGTTTCCATAGCTTCTTTATTAATTGCATTTTTTGAAACTGCAGTAACTAATTCTTTCATTTTCTTTTTATCTGTAGTCTTTAATAAATTATTTGGATTAATTTTAAAAATAGAATATTCACCACAATCCGGGCAAGTAAATGTATAAGTTCCATCTGGGAAAGTGGCACGATAAATTCCATAATAAAACGTTTCAATATCGCTAACAGATGTATTCTTTAACCATTCTTCAAAAGTCATAGAACCAACTGAAAACATTACAACTTTATCATAAATTACTTTAAAAATTGTTTTTTTATACTCATATGCCGAAAGGTTACTATAAATAAGGCTTATTTGATCTTTGTGAACAAGTGGAATAACTTTCGCCATATAACCTGATTGGGCCGCAACAATTTGAACAGCAGACATTCTACCATAAAGAACCTCTTTAAGGTCTTTTTCTTTATCAATTGGGCTTCTGTCCATAATTGAAATCTTGCTTAAATCAACCGGTTTTGCCTTTTTTATATCTGCGCTTTTTTCTTGTTCGGCTTTTGTTACCGGTTTTGTTTTTGTATCTGATTCAATATACTTATTGAAATCAAATTCAACTTCTTTTTCGATAACATCGCTCATATCGATTTCTTTATCAACGGCATTGTCTTCAATACCAAGTTTTTCTCTTAAATCACTCATTTCTCTTCTCTCCTTTATGAAATCTCATTAAATATACTTACAACATCTTCTTGTTGTTTTAAAATAAAATCAGCTGTAATTGGGTTACCATTTAAATTTGCGCTGATATCAATAGCCAAATA
>Ga0247611_10005895_pt1 | contig 15920 bp, 16 predicted proteins | sample 177DNAGHGhighgp2_FD_192422 | JGI IMG/M metagenome (GOLD analysis project Ga0247611, IMG submission 192422) | Sheep rumen microbial communities from Palmerston North, Manawatu-Wanganui, New Zealand - 1770 DNA GHGhigh gp2 | ecosystem: Host-associated > Mammals > Digestive system > Stomach > Rumen...
TGAAAGAAGTTATTTATAGAAGATATTTTAGAGTTTTAAAAGATGATTTACAAAGACCTGATTTAATAATAGTTGATGGTGGTATGAATCAAATAAATGCCTGTAAAAGTATATTAGAAAGCTTAAATTTAAATATAAAAGTAATAGGTGTTAGAAAAGATAATCATCATAGTCCAGAAGCTATTGTTGATGGAGATACTTATGAAGAAATAAATATTGATAAGAAATCAAATGTATTTAGATTATTATCAAGAATTGATGAAGAATCTCATAGATTCGTAATTAATTATCACAGAGAAATAAGAAGTAAAGGAAGTATATCAAGTGTACTTGATAATATTAATGGACTTGGTGATAAAAGAAAGAAATTATTAATTAAAACATATGGTAGTGTTACTAAAATGAAAAATGCTTCAATTGATGAATTAAGTAAGATAATTCCTAATAATGTAGCTATAGAATTACATGAATATTTAAAAAACATTTGACTTTTGGTATCATTTTTGATATTATAATGCACATAAAAAGAGGGGGAATGAAAAATGACTATAGAAGGTTTATGTTTAGCTTCAATAGGAATTAGTACTTTAGTTACTGCTTTGAGTGAAAAAGCTGCTAAGGATACAATTAGTAGAAATGGGAAAGAAGTTGATTTTTATGGAACATCATTTCCAGAAAAAATTAATTATTTTTTAACAGATTATGCTTTTATAATAATTCCATTTTATAATTTATATAAGTCAATTTATTTAAATAAAATTAAAAAGACTCCAAGTGAGTATGTATCAGAAAGAGAAGCTGTTTATAATACCAGAGGTCTATTAAAAGATATTAAAAAAGTTGAAAGGAAAGAAACACCAAAATCTGAGAATAAAAGACCATTTTATAATCCACAACCAGTACAACAAGTTCCACAAAGAAATGTTGCTCCAAGACAAACATTTCAACCAGTGCATCAAGTGCAACCAGTTCCAGAAAGAAGCGTAGCCCAAAGACAAGTAAATAATCTTACAGAAGCAGAAATTAAGAATTTAGAAGCTATTAACGATATTTTTGATATCGATACACTTGAAGAACCTTTAAACTTTTCTAGTTATACTGAGGAATATGTATATTATCTTAATAAAACTGCACAATTAGTAAAAAGATATAAAGTATTATATCCTAAAAAAGATTTTCCATATGAAGAAAAGGTTCTCTTATATAATACAATTAAAGAATATCGAGAAATATTAGCAGAATTAAAACCAAAGTATGAACAAGAAAAACAATTAAAAGAAGCAAATGAATTGAATTTAAGAAGACAACAAACTTTATCTCAATCTAGAAGATAATATATTCAAAAAGAACTTTTTTAGAACTTAAAGTTCTTTTTTTTTATTAAAATAAATTATATAATAAGAATGTTATAGGAGAAAAGTATGAGGAATATATCTTTATATCCAGCTGATTTATATCAAGTTATCGATAAAAGTCTATTATCTGAAATGGATAGACTTGTTTTAAATATGCTTTATATGCCTATAATTGGTTCTACTGCTGTAGCTTTATTTTTAAAATTACAAAGTGAAGCTAAGGACACATTTGTTTCTTCAGAATTATCACATCATCATTTAATGACTTCAATGGGAACTAGTCTGGATAATATTAAAGAATGTAGATTAAGATTAGAAGGAATAGGTCTTATGAAAACATATTTTCATAAAGATCAAGTAAATTCATATGTATATGAACTATATAGTCCAGTATCAGCATCTGAATTTTTCTCACATCCAATATTTAATGTAGTTTTATACAATAATGTAGGTAAAAGTGAATATAATAGATTATTTAATTATTTTAAATTACCTCATGTTACATTAAAAGATTATGAAGAAATAACTGCTCCATTTGATAGTGTTTATAAAAGTAGAAATTATACACTTATGGAATTATCACAAGGAGAGGTTATATCTAAAAATAAATTATTATTAAAATATGAACTTGATTATAATTTTGATTTATTAGTTTCATCTTTGCCAAAAGATATGTTTAATGTTAAATGTTTAAATAAATCAACTAAAGAATTAATTATTAATTTATCTTTTCTATATGATATAGATCCTATATCTATGGCTGATATAATAAGAGCAAGTCTTACAGAGAAGGGTAATATTGATAAAGAAGAATTAAGAAAAAATACAAGAAAATTCTATCAATTTAATAATGATAATAGACTTCCAAGTTTATTATTTAAGTCTCAACCAGAATATTTAAAAAGCGCTAATGGAGATAATAGTAAGAAAGGTAGAATTATTAAAGTATTTGAAAATACAACACCTTATGAATTCTTAAAAGCTAAATATAAAGGTGCTAAACCTACTAGTAGAGATATGAAGATAGTTGAGTCCCTTCTTCAAGATTTAAAACTAAATCCTGCGGTTATAAATGTACTTATAGATTATGTTTTAAGAACAAATAATAATAAATTAGTAAAAGCATATGTTGAAACAATAGCTGGTCAATGGAAGAGAAGTGGAATAGAAACAGCAGAAGAAGCTATGTCATTAGCTGAAAAAGAATATAAGAAAAAACATAAAAATACACCAAAAGAAAAGAATAAAGTTTTACCATCTTGGTTTAATGAAAATATTTCATCAACTGAAGAACAAGAAGATGAAGAATTTAAAAACTTTATTGAGGAGTTTAGAAAATGAAAAAAGCAAGTAGTTTTGTTAGTAGAAGTAAAAAAGCAATTGAAGATGATTTAAGAAGTGAGTATATATTAGCTAGTAGTGATGAAACTTTTACTAAATTATGTAATAGATTAAAATGTGATGAAAAGATTCTTATGAAATATACAACTAAACTTCAAATGACATGCCAAGAACTTAAGAATTGTTCAAAATGTAAGGGTATAGAATATTGTAAGAATGAAATAAATGGTCATGTATATTATCCTAATGTTGAAAAAGATTATTTAGAATTTATATATAAACCTTGTAAATATTATAGAAATAGTATTAAAAAGAATAAAACTATTTTCTTTGATACTCCACTAGTATTACAAAATGCATCTTTAAGTGATCTTGTAGAGGAAAAAGAAAGAAATAGTATAAAAAAATATATAAAAGATTATTTAAAGAAAAAAATGTCAGGAGAAGTAACTAAAGGATTATATTTAAGTGGTTCATTTGGAAGTGGTAAATCATATATACTAAGTGCATTATTAAATGAATTATCAAATAAAGGATTTAAAACTATAATAGTTCATTATCCAAGTTTATTAAATAAACTAAAAGCATCTTTTAATGATAATAATTATGATGAAGTATTAGATGAAATTACTACATGTGATATTTTATTAATTGATGATATTGGAGCAGAGAATAATAGTCCATGGGCAAGAGATGAAATACTTGGTACAATTTTACAATATAGAATGGATAATGAATTATCTACATTTTTTACATCAAATTTTACTATAGATGAATTAGAAAATGTATTATCAGAAACATCTAAAGGTATTGATCAAATAAAAGCAAGAAGAATAATTGAAAGAATTAAATATTTAACTATTGAAGAAAAACTAATAAGTAAAAATAAACGCAATTAAAAACTAGATATTTTATCTAGTTTTTATTATTTTAAAGTTAATTTTTGTCCTTCTTGATTTTTTTCTTTTAATAATTCAGCATAATCAATATCATCTGTTACATTTATTTTATTTTCTTCAAGATATTGTTCTTTTGATTTTTGTATGTTTATATTTTTTTTAAGTATTTCATCAATCTCACCATTTAATTCTTCAGCTGTAGCATCTGATAAAACACCTTTATATATTAATCTTTCTTTTAAAAAATAAGCACCAGCTGCTAAAACAGCTCCTCCAAAGAATCCAGCAGCTACTCCTGTTTGAATTGGAGATTCATTTTCTTTTGGATTTTCTTTTGATTGAAATGTTTCAGTTACTAATATTTCTTCATCTAATTTTTCTGGTTTAGATGTTGTTGTTTGAGGATAACTATAAAGAAGTGTTAAATTATTTTCATTTAAATCTTCTTTTTTTAATGTATAGTTTTCAGGAGCATCTTCAGGTTTAGTAAATGAATAAACTTTTACATCTCTTGTATATGTATTTCCACCAGTTATAGTTTGTCTCCATGGACTAGCTATTGAAATAGTAGATACATATTGAGTTAAAGTTTGATCATCTTCTTCATATTGTTCAATTATAACTGGTGTATCTCCTGATAAATCTGTTATTTGTGTTTGAGTAGAGTAAAGTGGATTTGCATCAGAAACTAATTTTCCTTGATAATAACCATACCCAACTCCAAAAGGAAATAATGCAGCTATAAAACCATTTCTTAAACTAATTAATCTCTTTTTAGTTTTTAATTTTTTTGCTTTTTGTATATTTTCATTAATCTTAGCATCATATTCATTTATTTTTTCATTTACTTGATTATTTTTCTCTATTCTTTCATTGTTATGAGTCATATTAACTTGAATTAAATCAGAAATATGACTATCGTTTTTTTGTGCTTGTTCTATACTTTGTTGATCAATGAAATCATAATCTATACTTCTACTTGGTATACTATTATATTTTTGAATTTTACGTCCTATTTTTTCTTTTAAAAATTCATCTGAATTTACGGCATCAATAATCATATTATTATTAGTTAATACTAAAATATCATAAATAGCATCAATACCATTATTTATTATCATAGGTGAAACAGCATAACTTAATGTTTTAATAATATCTATTAATTCTAATGCATTATATATAAGTTTTGACTTTTCATTTTCATTATATATATTTAATCTATGAATATTATTTTGTACTTCTTCTATTTTGATTCTAAAAGAATTATATTTTTCATATGATTTTAATGTATTTGATTCAAAAGCTTTTAATTTATTTCTAGTACTTGATCCAGCTTGATTAGTAAGTGTTTCCCACATAGATGGAAATTGTTCTCTAAGCATTTTTGCTGAACTTTCATCAAATGTATCTTTTTCTTCTTTTATATTATTAAATGTTTCTACTAATCCTTCATAAATATCATCAGATATAATTGTTCTTAAATTTTCTAATATTCCTTCTATATTTAAAATAATTGTTTGAGTACTTTGTGAACTTGGAACAACAATTTCTTTTTCCATAAAATAGATCCCCCTTTTTAAGACGATGCATATTATACCAAAATAATTAATAATAGTCAAACGTTGCAAAGATAAATAAAATGTAGTATAATATGGCCAACTTTTTTAAAGAGGGGGAAAAGTAATGCAAAAAAATGGAATTAAGAAAGCATTAATAGGAACACTAGCTGCAACTACACTAAGTTCTTGTGCTACAGTAGAATGTGATAATCCAAATAATCATATTCATAAATATAAAGGTCGTGGTCTTACAATAGATGTGTGGAGTGAATCACATAAAGAAGAAGTTGAAGCTTATGGTTTTTATAAAAGAACAGATGAAATGATTAATATAACATCAGAAGATGAAAAATACTATAGATTTTTAAATGATAATAAAATTACTAGATTAGATGTAGATAGTGGACTAAATATGAATTATTTATATAATCAGATATATTCAAATTCTCATGATGTGTTAGAGTTTTATTATTACTATGAAACAAGAGACGAAGTAACTAAAGAAGATGAAGATGGTAATGAATATACAGAAGTACAAATAAATATACATGATGGATATTCTACTGATCCATATCATCATGATAATACTGGTAAAATAAAAATTACTCATACAATGTTTGTATTAAATAAAGTTATATATAAAAATGGAAAGTGGACTCTTGATACTATTAAAGTAGATGATCCACAAGAATATTGGAATGAATATAATTATTTTAAAATTCCAACTTGGATTGATAATCAAAATAATTTAACAACTGTTTATGTTGAAAGAGATGATTATGAAGTATATCAGTTACCATTTTTAAATGTAGATGAAATAACACCATTTACTAATGTAGATACTACTACAGAGGGTTATAGAAAATGGTATTCAGAAAACAAAACTTCATTTATAGAAAGTGATGGTATTACTCTTAGTTTATCACCAAAAACAAGCAAATAATAAAACCTCAGTTAATCTGAGGTTCTTTTTTATCTATTAGCAATTTTTCTCATATTTAAATTATTATATTTAACACTAATTATTTCATTATCAGGAGTTTTAAATGTTAGAATTTCATCATTATTAATATATTTAAATACATTTTCAACATAGTTTGGATCTCCCATTTGATATCCTTGAGCACTTACATTAGCAGTTCTAAAATTAAACCAATCTGTATTTTCATTTTCCATTAGGCTATCTCTTGATACTCCATAGTAATTACTTGCAGCATTTATAGCAGTTAATAAACCACCATGTCCAAAATTATATTCTTGAACTGACATTGCTAGGTTATAATTATTATTTCTTAATGCTCCTTGATAAATCATCATACCAACTTTAACATTATCTTCAAGATTTCTTATATTATCTAATTGTATATGATATGTTTCCCACGAATTAGTTTCAAAATTAAATGCTTCTATATCTTGATTATCCCATACACTTACTTGTATTTGATATAATCCAAGACCACCACCACTATCAATTTCACTACTGTGTTCTCCACGTTCATGACAAGCAATAGCAAGAGCAACTTTAGGATCTATTCCATACATATTTGCATATTTTGTAATTATATCATTATAGTTATTGTATGCATTAATATATTTTGAAGAACCAGTCCAGTCATCTGCATAAATGGATAGGGTATAATCACAATTATTATCAATTAGTTTTTGTGATATTCGATTAACTAAGCCATTCATATTTGGATTAGCAGAAATCATTGATTCTTTTAATTCTTTAGTTACTATTTCATCTTTTTGTTGAACTTCTACAGTTGGCTCCATTTTATTTGAATCATTTGATTTACTTTGACTAATTTTATTTACACCAAATAATAATGTACTAAGAGTTACAACAGTTAATATAGAAGCAGTAACTTTTTTCTTATTAAATTTGTTTATACGTTTAACTCGTCTTTTTTTAGTAGGGGATTTAGTATTTTGTGTTTTTTTATTTTCTTTATTTGGAGTAGACTCAACTTTTTTAGAATTCTTTTCTTTTAAATAAGCATCCATTTTTTCTCTTAGATTTCTAATAAATTCTGCATTTACAACAAACTCATGTAATATGTAATTATCATAAAACTCAAAATTATGTTTTGTATCTTTCTTATTTAGATCAACAAATATAGAAAATAGTTCTTTTTGATCCATAGTTATTTCATCATAAAATAATATATCTAGTTCATTTTCTGATGGAATACTCTTATAATCACATTTAGTAATTTGATCATTATCATCTACATAAAATCTTAATTTATAATTACCACTTGCCATATTAATCCTCCATATCTTCTAAAGTTTTATCTAGAAAAGACCATTCTTCTTCATCATGCACAGCATCTAATACTAATTCACCTTTATCAATTCTATAAACAGAAGCATATACTTCATCATTATTATTATCAGAATATAAAATATAAGATTTGTTATTATTAGGATTTTTTACATATTTAATAATATTATATTCTTTTATTAAACCATCTTCTTCAACTTGAAATGTCATATCTTTCATACTATTCACCTATAATAATTATTTTATATTTTAAGCTTTTAGTCAATGTTTTCTTATAAAATTTGACTTTTTTATACATTTTTGTTATAATATACGACGTTAATTAGAAGGGGGAGTGTGAATTGTGAAAAACATATTTATTTTTTACGTTGTTACACAATTAGTAACTACTGCATATGGTATAGCAGTAATTGAATCAGTAAAACCATTTGTAGAAAAAAGTTTAACTGAACAAGGTTATCACAAGAACAAGAATAGTTTATATAGATTTAATTATACTCTTTCTAATATATTAAAAGGATTTATACCATTTTATTATTTATTTAAAGCATTGAATATCGTTGTAAGTAAAGGTGATATTAGTAGAGAAGTAGATAATGAAATAAAAACTAAAAACTATATCACTGATGAAGATGAAATAGAAGAAGTTAAACCTGTTGAAGTAAAAGAAGAAGTGGTTGAACCAGATATTAATTTTGTATTTGATAGACCAGAAAAATATACAGCAAGAAAAAATGATTTCAAATTATTTGAAACATATGAAGAACCAATTGAATATGATACAAGAGAAGCTAAAAATGATGATGAATTAGAATTGAGTCCATTTATAAATAATAATGAAGTTAATGTTATTAAAGAAGAAAAAGATACAGAAAAAGAAGAACCAAAACAAGAAGTAGTAAAAGAAAAAATAATTATTAAAGAAGAAGCTAGTATGAAAGATGTAGCTAAAGCTATTTGTGATTTAGATTTAGAAGATTTATTAGCATTAAAAGGTTCGATTAATTCATTGATTGATTTAAAAGTTAAGGAATAATTAAAAATTATTGCTTAATTATTTCAAAAGTGATAATATATTTTTATAAAAGTTATTGGATATGATTATTAAAATACTTTTTTAAAGAGAGTTAGTGGTTGGTGTAAACTAATAAAAGCTTTAATGATTACTCCCAATATTAAGAGGTTAATAGCCTACGAGTTGTTATCGTTATATAACAGTAAAGTAAAAATAAGGATGGTACCGTGCATATGCACTCCTTGATACCATCTTTTTATTTGTTTTTAAGGAGGTACAAAATGAAAAATATTAAAGAAGACGAAAAATTAAACACATTGAATCATAGCTGTGCTCATCTTCTTGCTCATGCTATTAAGCATTTATATCCAAATGCTAAGTATTGGGTAGGACCTGTAATAGAAAGTGGCTTTTACTATGATATTGATTTAGGTGATGTTACATTAACCGAAGAAGATTTACCTAAAATAGAAAAAGAAATGAAAAAAATATCTAAAAGTAATAAATTAATTAAAAGAATTGAACTTTCTAAAGAAGAAGCATTAGATATGTTTAGTGATGATCAATATAAAATTGATTTAATAAGTAGAATGGATGAAAATGATACTATTATAAGTGCTTATAAACAAGATGATTTTATTGATTTATGTAGAGGACCTCATGTAAATTCAACTAAGGAAATAAAATATTTCAAATTATTAAAAGTTAGTGGTGCTTATTGGAAGGGTGACTCTCATAATAAGATGCTACAAAGAATATATGGTGTTTGTTTCTTAACACAAGAAGATTTAGATGAAGCATTAAATGAAATAGAAGAAGCAAAACAAAGAGATCATAGAAAAATTGGTAAAGATCTTGGAATATATATGATGAGTGATTTAGTTGGTAGAGGACTTCCAATGTATCTTCCTAATGGATTTACAATGTGGAATTTACTTGAAAATTATATCAGAAATAAAGAATTAGATAGAGGATACTTACATGTTCAAACTCCACCACTTGGAAATGTTGAATTATATAAAACATCTGGACACTGGGATCATTATCAAGATTCTATGTTTCCAAAAATGGAAGTTGAAGGAGAAGAATTTGTACTAAGACCAATGAACTGTCCACATCATATGGTAATTTATGGTAATGAACTTCATTCATATCGTGATTTACCATTAAGAATAGCTGAAATCGCAAGAGATTGTAGATATGAAGCAAGTGGTGCTTTAAAAGGAATTGAAAGAGTTAGAACATTCTGTCAAAATGATTCACATATATTCTGTACTTTAGAACAAGTTGAAAGTGAATTTAAAGGTGTAGTTGATTTAATACTAGAATGTTATAAGGAACTTGGAATAACTAATTATAGATTTGAATTATCTCTAAGAGATCCAGAAGATAAAGTTAAATATCATCAAGATGATGAAATGTGGAATACAGCAGAAACAATGTTAAGAGAAGTTCTTAATGATTTAAAAATTGATTATGTAGAAAAGAAGGGTGAAGCAGCTTTTTATGGACCTAAACTTGATGTACAAGTAAAACCAGCTGTTGGAAATGAAATTACATTATCTACATGTCAATTAGATTTCTGTCTTCCAGCTAAATTTGAATTAAACTATATAGATAGTGATGGAACAAAGAAAACACCAGTAGTTATTCATAGAGCAATATTTGGTTCATTAGATAGATTTATTGCTTATTATTTAGAAGAAACAAAAGGTGCACTACCTACATGGTTAAGTCCAGTTCAAGTAAATATTATTCCTGTTAATAATGAATATCATTTAGAATACTCTAATGAAATAAAAGATTTATTAAAGAAGAATAATATTAGAGTTACACTAGATGATAGAGATGAAAAGCTAAGTTACAAAATGAGAGAAAGTGTAATTAAGAAAACACCATATACATTAATTGTTGGTGATAAAGAAAGAGACAGTAAATCTATTAGTTATAGATTAAGAGGTTCAAATGAAACATTTAATCTAAGTCAAAAAGACTTTATAGATTTATTAAATAAAGAAATAGAAAATAGGGAAAGAAGGTAAATTTTATGGAAAAAGAATTATATGATGAAAATGTTGAATATTGTAAGTATGTAAGTAGAAAGAATGATGAATATGAATTAGATTTAAGTACTGAAGATATTCAAGAAATAGCTAATCAGTATGTTATTAGACTAGATGATGATGGTACTATAAGTTATGGTGATGATGAGAGTGTAGTTGAAAATGATAAACTATTACTAGAAATTGTAAGAAATTATAAAATAGAAGCAATAAATGATCAAGAAGAAAAAGAAAATCTTTTATCTAATGATTCTTATCTAGATGTAATTGAAGCAGAGGAAGAAGCTAAAGCAAGGGAAAAACATTCTTTTGAAGAAGCAATTCATAAAAATGGTGGACATGGCATAAGTGAAGCTTATGATGATCAAGGAATTGATGATAGATTATCACAATTTGGTATAAAATAAGCATCAAAATAAGCTGAAAATCAAGATAAATTTGACTTTTTAATCATTTTATGCTATAATCTATGTACAAATCATTAAGGGGGTTATTAGTGATGAAAGGTAGATATATTTTAGATTATTTAGATGAAAATAATTTTAAAAAATTAGAAAGAAGTTTAAAAAAATATAACATGGTTGCTTATAAAAAGTTAATGTTTGATTTTTATCCTAAATTAAGAAGTGGTGAATTTGTTGGAGAACTTGTTTCAATAAATAAACATGAAAAAACTGAAACATATGATTTAAGACTTCCTACTGATTCATTATTTGTAAAAGTTTATGGTGAAGTTAAATTAAACTATACTGTATATAAGAATAATAATATAGTAATGCTTAATAATTTAGAACCAAAACAAATATTATTAGATGGTCATAGATCAGAATTAACTGCTTATAAAGGAATTATGATTTCTAAAGCAAATGCACAAAAAGAAATGTTCAAAATTGATTTATTATGTAAATTAGAAGGAAGAGAATAAAATGGATACTAAAAAGTATCCATTTTTTTATAAGTAAAAATTGTTTTTTTATATCTTTAATGATATAATAATTTTCAATTTGAAAAGAGTCGAGCTCTTTATAAATTAAACGTTATTATATGAATATAAGATTAATAAAGGAAAAAGCATGAACGAGTTAGAAAGATTAAGTAAGAATAATAAAGAGAATTATCTAAGATATTTAAAAAGAATGACAGATAGTATGAAATATTCAACTAAAGGATTAATTCCATTATTAGTAGCTCATTCAAAGAGAATTTTAGATGTTGGATGTGGTAGTGGAGTTATGTTAAAAGCATTAGAAAATGAAAATCAAAATGCTATATTAACAGGTATTGATTTAAATATAGATGCTATTAATATAGTTAAAGAATATAACAATAATTGGAATTTATATCACATGGACTTTATGGATATAGAAAATGAAAAATATGATGCAATAATTTTTTCATCTATATTACATGAAATATCTTCATACAATAAAGATTTAAATAAAAGATTTACAGAAATTCCAATATTAGAATCTTTTATAAAAAGTTATGATTTGTTAGATAACAATGGTTTATTAATTATAAGAGATGGTTTATTATCACCAGTAGAGGAAAGAGATAAAAAAAGAATTGTATCATTTACAAAAGAAGAGGATGGTATTTGGATATATAGATTTCAAAAAGATTATAAAGGCTTTGATAATATTAGTGTTAATAAGGATATAGTAAAGATAGATGATAATAAATTTATAGTATCTGAGGGATTCTTAAAAGAATTTCTTTGTAAATATACTTGGGGAGAAGAAAGTTATCCTCGTGAAATTAATGAAAGATTTGGTATACTAACTAAAGATGAATGGATATATTTATTAAAAAAATCTGGATTTAAAATAGAAACAATCATTGAAGCAAAAGAAGAATATGAAAAATATTTATCAGGCAGAATAACAATTATTGACCCAGAAAATGATAGTTATGAATATCCTAATATGACTATTACTTTAAAGGCAAGAAAAGATTAAAAAAATTTAATCTTTTTTATTTATAAGAGTAAAAAAATAGATTGTCTTTTAAAATTTTATATAATATAATAATTTTTACAAGGGAGTAGAGTTATGAAAGCAAGTTACACATTTGGAGAATTCTTTTTGACAATGAGAGAAAAATATAAGGAAGTAGAACCATTATTTAATGAATTAAAAAACTATATTAGTGTAAGTTCTGAATATGATGATTTATATTTTTATGCAGATTTGATTAATGATGATGATCAGTATATATTTGATGAAGATTATTATCAATTAATTAGTAATAATAGAGTAAGACTTTATGTTGAAGAGAAATGTTCAAAATTTAAAAAGAAATTTTATGATAAGAGACAACATGTTATGGGTTTAAAATCATATTACACATCTTATATAGTTACTAAAAATGAAGATGATACATATAGTTTTAATCCTATTGGATCTATAGACGATTTTAAACCAATTATTACTGATCAAAAAAAGTTTAGTGAAATTATGAATAAAATAATGGAAAAAGATTTTATGAAATTACATGAAAAAATATTTGAATTTAATAAAGAAAGAATTCTGTTATATCGTGATTATATATCAATGTCTACACCATTATTAGGTTATTTTCCAGAGGGTTCTATAGATTGGAATGCTAAAGATGATACTATTGATTATACAGCATTTTTAAAAACAAGAGTTTATAATTATTATTTAGAAGAAACATTTGATTTAGAAATTCCTTCTAATGTAATATCATCTGACTGGTTAGAAGTACTTGAAGAAAATGAATTAAAAGATGGATTTATTTTTAATATTGAAGATATTTTAAGATCAAGAAAAGGGAAATTAAAAATATCAGAAATTGAAAAAAAAGAAGATCGTGGTTTTGTAAGATTATTAAAAAAATAAAAAACAAGTATTTTTACTTGTTTTTTGTTTGCATTAATTTAATTGATGAATCTATAATACTATCATATTCAAAATATTCTGGTAATAATTCATATTTTCTTAAAAATGATTTAATTAATTCAAGTCTATCTTCTAATTTTTTATATTCCTCTTCAGATAATTCTTCAACACTCCAGAATAAGTATTCATCTAGTTCTAAATAATAATAATATAAACCCATTAATCTGTAATAGTGTTTTTCTGTTATAACATTTTGCTTTAACATTCTATTCATTTTATATACTGCTATTAAATCGTATTTTTCATATGATACAATTCCTCTAGAAGTAACTGGTGAATTGATTTCATCTATATAATGTATAACACTATTAGCGTAATCTGCAACTTCATCTAAAAATTCTTTGTTTTTCATAGATCCCCCTCTATATGAAAATATTATAGTTTTTTAAATAAATATGTCAATATTATTTTTTTATTTGTTTATATTTATCTTCTAAGAAATAAATATCTTTACTACTCATAAATAATAATACACAGTTTTCGTATTGAAGTAGTTTTTCTGGTGTTTCAAATGTAATTTCTTCACCATTTTTAACGTCTTTTAATATATCAAAGTGTGTTACATCTTCATAACCAACTTCAATTCTATCTTCACCAATAGGCATTACATATGCTTTATCAGCTAAATTTAATGCATCAGCAAAGTCTTTATGGAAATATTTAACTCTAGATTTTGTATGTGCTTTAAATATTGCTATTACTTTTCTATTTGGATATTTCTTTTTAGCTGCTTCTATAGTTACTTTAACTTCAGTAGGGTGGTGAGCATAATCATCAATTAGTATATTAGTTCCAAATTTTTCTTCTATGAATCTTCTTTTAGCATGTTCAATTTTTAATACTTGTTTTTTTACTTCTTTTTTATCAATATTTTCTAAATAACAAACACCAATAACAGCAAGAGCATTTAATAATAAATGGTCACCTACAAAAGGGAAGGTTATTGTTTCATATTTTTTACCTTTAATATAAATATCTGCAGTTGTTTTTTCTTCATCATGAGTTATATTTTTAGCAACTATATCATTATTATCATTAAATCCATAGAATAATACTGGTTTTTTATAATTTAAACTTCTAGTATTTTTATCATCACCACAAGCAACTATATAATATCTAGCTTTTGATGCAAATTCATTAAATGCATCTTTTACATCATCTAAATCTTTATAATAATCAGTATGATCTAATTCTACATTTGTTATTACTGCTATATATGGATTATATGATAAGAAGTGTCTTTTAAATTCACATGCTTCTAAAGCAAAGTATTCATTTCCTTTTTTAGCATATCCACTTCCATCACCAATTAAATAATTAATTCCAATATTTTCAAATACCTTAGCCATCATAGTGGTTGTTGTTGTTTTTCCATGACAACCAGATATTGCAATTAGTTTTGTTTCATCAGTTAATTTAGCTATCATTTCTTGATAAGTATAAATCTTAAGACCAAGTTCATGTGCTCTTTTAACTTCTTCATGATTGTCATTAAATGCATTTCCTTGAACTACAATCATATCTTTATTTAAATTATCTTTATTGAAAGGAAGCATTTTAATATTTCTTTTCTCTAGTCCAATTTGAGTAAAGAAATGATCTTCCTTATCACTTCCCATAACCTTGTATCCTAAATCATGCATGATAGATGCAAGGGCACTCATACCAGTTCCTTTAATTCCTATAAAATAATATATCATTTTTATCACCTAATAATAATTATACTACAAATTATAAAATATTAAAAATAATATATATATTTATTGAAAAATAAAAAAATATAATATAGAATAATTACTCAAGGAGGGTTATTCTTATGAAACATTCAAAAGAAGAATTAAAAGATTTACTTTTAGAAAAAAATACAAGTGATATTTATTCAGTAACTCTATCACCAGTAGTACTTGATAAAGAAAACATAGAAAAAATAAAAGAAGTCAGTCCTTTTGCAGGATTTTTAGCAAGATTGGCAGGACCTAATGCACCAATAACTTTAGGAGCAATAAAAAAAGGCGCTATGCTTACTTTAGTTGATGGAGAATACTATGATGTTCAAGGTAATGAATATGTAGATTTAGAAAAATATAGAGTTCTTAGATTTGCAAAATTCTCAGATTTATTTACTGAAGATGAAGCTAAAGTAAAATACTTTGATGAGAGCTGTGTAGGTGAAGCACCATCTAGAATAAATACAGTTAGTATTGATTTTAGAGATGAAGAGGTTTTAGCTAGATACATATCATATGATGATGAAGGATTATATTTAAGAGAATATGAAGATGTTACAGAAGAATTTATAAAAGCTACTAAATCTAATTTAATGCAATTAAAACAAGAAAAGCAATAGTTGCTTTTTTTGTTTATATTATTGAAAATAAAAATAAAATTATATTATAATAAAATTGGTGATTAAATAGTGAATTTAAGTAGAGATGAATTAAATAATAAATTATTATCAAAAGATATAAGTGATTTTTATA
>Ga0247611_10005896_pt1 | contig 15919 bp, 18 predicted proteins | sample 177DNAGHGhighgp2_FD_192422 | JGI IMG/M metagenome (GOLD analysis project Ga0247611, IMG submission 192422) | Sheep rumen microbial communities from Palmerston North, Manawatu-Wanganui, New Zealand - 1770 DNA GHGhigh gp2 | ecosystem: Host-associated > Mammals > Digestive system > Stomach > Rumen...
CCATAACGCCCTTTATTCTCTTCGAAAATACGTGCTATTTCTTTACGCACAGCAGCGTATTTATCAGGACGTTCTTTCATGCAATAATAGTACGTGGCACGCTTCATCCTACTAACCAGGAGGAGATCCTCGAGGCTATGTTCCGGCCTTAATGACTGGATGATTAGGGCTTTGTCTTTTTTGCAAGACGTTCCTTTTCTGTCATTAAGGCCCTCAATTTTTTTAAGTAGGCATTTTCGGCACGGAGTAACTCGTTCTCACGTTGGAGTTTCTCTAGTTCTGTAATTGGTTCCTTCTTTTTTGGACGTCCCATAGATGCGTATTTTCGGCCGTATTTAACTTCTCGCAAAGCATCATACCCGTCTCTACGTGCTATGTGTCTCCAACAACGTAAAGTAGAACGAGCAACACGATACTTTGCACTTGCAACGTGCAAAGGTACATGTTTTTTATCAATCTCGCAAACAATTTGGCATTTTTCTTCAAAATTATATCTACAATTGTATGGAAGACGCTGTAAACCGACCACTCCATGCTGCTTGTATTGCTCTAACCATACATTTATAAGGCTCCTTGATAAGCAAAATCTCTTTGCAAGCAACTTGACTCCCGCACCTTGCGTGTGCATTTTAATAACTTCTAACTTCTCTTCTAGTGAATGTACCATAAGCGACACTTTGTTTTGTGTCTAACTTTTGGGGTTCAGTTCATTGCGGGAGGGCCGAAGTTACAATTTTTTGATATATGCAAGTGTTTGACAAGAAAAAAATATTTTTGGTATTTTTGACATCGATAATAGGTATATCCTTGGATGTGAGGCGTCAAGATGGATAGACTATCTGAGAGTTTACTATCAAGTAGGCTATACAGCTTGAGGACTCATGGCGTTGTAAACGCTACTATTATCGATGTTATTTTTATTATAATTTTTCTTTATCTTCCTTTATCTCCCGAGAGTGGTTTTTATCTCTTTTTATTTACATGTAAACAACACCAAAGGCAGCCGAAGCTGCCCTTGATGTCTTGTCGCCATACGCGCGATAATAATGTTCGCGCCTGCGCGGGAATTAAGGAATCATGTCGCCACGACGTCCCGGCATATGTACCTCGGGAGGATCAGTTGTACTGCTCGGCGTTCCCGGGGACACGGAGATTCCCGTCATCAAGTACTCGCTATTAACGCTAAGTACTTCCGTTGTTGGTTGCTTATACATTTTCTTTTTCATAATTTTTCCTTTCACAAACTCGTTAAACATTCATTCACTCGTTCATTATTTAACGAGTCGTCCGGTTGCGTCGTACATCTTCTCTCCGCGGAGGATGAACAGCTCGCCGTTGATGAGTACTTTCTGCACACCATTCTCGCCATTGAGTAATTCACCATTCTCAATGCCTGTCGGAGTGTTCTTGCCGTTGACGCCAATCGACATACGACGACGTCCGGGCAGCGGAGCAGCAGATACAGGATAATTCTTGAACTCCTCGTAGTTCACATAGCAGCGATAAGCCGGAACAGTGATGTTTACGGTGAAGTCATCGATCTTCCAGATATGTGTTCCGGAGAAGTAATAGATGTTCTCACTCGCGGGCGTGTTCGGCGTAAATTCTATGTTATCGAACGTTCCGTACATACCCTTGACGTCACTTGCTGTCTCTGTGTGGTCTGCACCTACAGTCTTGTAGAAGCTTACGTTTCCGGTGCGTTGTGCCTCGAAGAGGTACGGTGTACCGGCCACAAGATCCTCGTTCTCACCTAACTCATCGAATGCCATGTAGCCATACTCATTAACGCCTTGGAGTGCATATACTTTCGCTCCGACAACTTTTGCGTCATCCTTTAAGCAAACTGTTCCAAGCTCACCTGGTTTAACCCAAGTGCCTGCACGACGATCCGCCAAAGCGAGGAACTCGATCTTGTTAACGCGTGTATAGCCGTTTGCGGTGTTTGTCATTTCGATAGCAATACCATCCGTAGTATTAGCCGGAACCTCTACATAATCGCTCCAGCCGAAGGAATTACCATGAGCACCTGCGGTCACACCATTGATCTTCACGGTACAAGTCTGACCACTGGACGGAGCGCGGAAGTTTACGCGCATCAAACCAGCTACTGACGGATAAATGGTAATCTTCGTTCCTTGGAAGTATTTATTTCCACTCTCCAGACGCCATGCATAGTTACCATTGATAACGAGCATATCCGAACGGAAGTCATCATTACATACCATGGCTGTACCGGTATTTGCCATCAATATATCAGCGTCTTTCTCGTCTCCTGTCAATTCCACATTGGGCTGGCCATCCCAGCAAGAAGCAGTCCAATCCCACAGCATCGAACCCGAGACATTGGCACGAACATAAGATTTGATAACTGTTACTGTGCAGGTTGCACTTACGGTGCCGTTGATAGTAACTTGTACCGTCATAGAACCGTTCTGGTTCTCGTCGTCAAGTGTTCCGGTCGTAATAGTGCCTGTGGTTGCATTAATTTCTGCGCCTGTCAAGTTCACCGGAGTACCAACGATCTCCCATGCCTGACTGTTAACAATTGCATCAGTAGTCGGAGCAAGCGTCATTACCGGAGTGGTGGATACGCCTTGACGGATGGTCATGTTGGTCAACGATACACCTGTTGCAACCGGGCGACGATATACTTCGAAATAAGCAATCTTCGGGTTATTATTATTGCGAGTCAATGTCAACTCAGTAGCACCTGCCCATGCTGCTGGCACATCAAAGGTTTGAATAGCAGTACCACCATTACCGGACAATACTGTTGTGCGTCCAGCATCACGAGGCTCATTCAGATTTGCACGGTCATTGTTACCGTTCACGTTCTTGTACTTAATCACATCACCTACTGCTAACGGATAGTCCAATGACATCGTTAACTGACCTCCGGCGCTATTGGCAAATACAAACGCATTGTTAGAAATGTAAAGTCTGTTGTAGCCTCCTGATACAGACGCCGTCAACTCACCGCTTTGCAGCAATGACAAGTAGTTATCCGTCGTCATCTCCATGGATGCGTTGTTCTCGCTGAAGATGTAGGCATCAGCCATTTCTTTCACTTCGAACTTATAGAGTGTCCCATACGCAGGAGCATCGCCTATAACACGGATCTCTTTCGATACAGAAACCGGATCAGTACAGAACGGATCTTCACCCGTTACCGTTGCGGTAATAGTGGTCGTTCCGGCTGCTACATAGTGAATAGTAACAGTACTCGTGCCGTTTCCATTTGCAATAGTAGCAACATCTGTATTACTACTGCTATATGTTACACCTGTGACATAATTAGTCGTAATAGTTGCAGTACCATCTGCATCGCCTACATGTGCTTTCGCCGGCTCTGTTGCCCATGCTACATTTGTTGCGCGGCAAGGTGGACGAACAATAATAATGCGGTTGATATAAGTATTGCTACTTGCTCGCAAGAATTTGATGGAGCCATCATCTTCCATATCATCAGAAGCCACCTCGTATTCAAGCATCACTTCTGCATTGTCATTTTGCGTAGTCGTAACAGCGTGTGCCGGAGTCTTATTAATCTTCACACCTCCGCCATTTTGAGCTCGCATATAAACATATACCAAATCGCCTTCTTGAATACCACCTGTTACATTGATTGCAATATAATAATTATCTCCTGCAATCTTTGCATACCACAAGTTATTCGTAGTATTCTGATACCAGTTGCTGGTACCTCCTCCGATACCGGAAATAGTTACCGTACAATTGTCTCGTTCTACATCGGCATTAGTAAGCGTGTAGGATTGAGTATGGTCAATACCGCAAGCCGGAACTTGGAAACGAGCAATCTCATTAGTCAATGCCGCAGGCTCCGGACAATCCATCAAAGTAATCTCTTTGGTTACTTTGTAGGTACCATCACAAAGACTCTGACCATCAGGAATAATGAATTGAGCCGTGATGGTTGTCAAGCCTTCTCCTACATAAGTGATGGTTGCATTCTCGTTAGTACCACTGATAGTAGCCACCGTCGGCTCACTACTCAGCCATGTAACCTCACCTGAATAGTCTGTCAATGTCACGCTTACATCTTGCGTGCCGGTGATAGAACGAGAGTTGGTCGGTTGTACATTCCAGGCAATAGTCGGAGTAGTACATGCCGTACGGAACTTAGCCGTCAGCGCAACATCCTCATCTCCCATCGTATAGTCATCGCCGGCATTACCGATCTTCGTGTCGCCAATAAACCAGCCGTTGAACGACATACCCGCAGGTACATCACCGGCATCTACATCAGGCAAAGAAACGGTTTCACCATTTGCAGCATGGATAGCAGGAATATCGCCACCATCTACAAAGGTAATGTCATGAGTCTGAACAAATACCATCTGATAGAGTTGGACATTTGCGTCATTCCATTGTGCCTCTTCTTTCCCCTCTGTATCTATCTTTGCAGTAAGAGTGATTGTTCCTGCCGGAACATAAACTGGATCTTGCAAGGTATGTGAGGCAGATGTATTCGAGCCTGCTCCATAGCGAACTCCGTTGACATACATATAACGCGTACGGCGACCGCTACTACTACCTGTATCTGAATATTCCATCGCCAACCTACCGTTTACTGTAGTAGTGAACTGCAAATATAATGTACGCAACCAACTATTTGAGAACTTCTCTCCCTTACCGGCAAGGTTATCGGTAACAATCTTAGTCGGGTCGTTCTCTACATCGTAGTTTGCTAATACAGTAACCTCGCTATTGCTAATGGTTACATCGCTGGATGCAGCTTTCGAGAAATCCCAAGTGATAGAACCGGTTACATTATTAGGAGTATCCCAACCGCGTGTCGAACTATAGGTCAACGGAATAGTCAACTTAACTGTCTCGCTATAGGAAACGATCAAATTCACATTCGCCTCAGCCACGTTCTCCAACGACTTATAAGTAATCGTCACTTCCTGATCGGTGATCACGCCTGCGGTCGGAGTAACCTCTGCCGGAGTAACGGTCATACCTGCTACCGAACTCTCCAAAGCAATCGTTACATTGCCAGAAGTGAGGTTCATACCCGAGAACGTAAATGACTTACTATCCGTCGCATTCTTAGTCGAAGTCAACGTAAAGCTTGTTGCTGCAGTCTCTAACGAAGGCTCTGTCGGTTTCGCTAAAGTTACAGTATAAGCCTGCGCATTGATAGTCTGACTTGCCGACCAAACAGTCGATGCATCGCTGGCTACAACTTCTATTTCCTCATCAACAACATCATCTGCCCAGCCGCCTTCGTAAGAAATTGTAGTACGTTTAACAAACGTTACTGTCGGAGCAGCAGCATATTCCGTAGAAATAGCTAACGTCTTATCATTCTTAAGCGTCGTCAAATCAGAAGCCGAGATAGCCACATCATTAACTTTCACATTCTGCAAACTCTCTACTGTGCCGGTAACCGTCTTCTTTGCCTCCAAAGTAACCAAAGCGTTACGCCACCAGAGGCCACCCTTGTCTTGTGAAACTTCTTTTGCAGTAAAACGAATCTTAAAGTTCGTGGGGTATACTCCAGTAGGAGCATCGAACGTCCGCTTGCCTTCACTGTACTTTGGTATCGCAGTCCAGTTTGTACCATTATCCCAGGAGATTTCAGCACCTTCTGCCTCATCTAATTTTCCATAAACGCAAAGACTCTTGATTGCGAAAAGCGAATTATATGCATCCTTTACTGCGAAAGTCAGCGTCACTTCATCATTATCATGGGCAGGACGTCCCATAGCACTCATTCCTGTCATAGTCTGAGATGAAAAGTCAAGTTCCTTATATGCCGCATTAGCATTCGGATCTACATTAGCTGCTGATTCGCTGATGCACTTGTCATCACCTCCATAGCTTGTGTTTTTCTTCCAAATATATATATCGCTAATCTCGCTATCAAGAACCGTCACGGTAGCCTCTTTGCTGATCGGAGTATAATCCGCATTACCTGCTTGGTTTGCAACAATTACATATTCTCCGGCAACGGTAGCTGAGAACACACCCGCACTTGTGATTTCTGCATTAGCTGTTGCTTCTTTCAATTCATATACGACCGCACCTCCACTATTCGACGAGAACTTAGTCGACATATTCAACGTTCCCGAACCAATAATATAAGTTGCGTTTGCAAACGATGCTGTCGGATTAGTACGAACTTTGAACGATGAACTTGCCGTCCAATCACTCTTATGACTTTCGTCACATACCGAACGAACCCATGCATAATATGTCGTTCCGCTTGTTAAACCGGTAACGTCTTTCGTCTTTTCGGTAGATGTATGAGTTGCCGTAGCGCTACTCTCCGGTTCTGAACTGCTCTCAGAGATATACAACTCATAGTTATACGCGTCAGCGTCATCAATGATAGTAAAGGGAGCTCCATCAGCAGTAGTAGCACCCACTAATAATGAAGTCGGAGCGGTTACAGCGCCGCAAGACGGAGCGTCTGTTGCTCCACTGGCAGCGGCTGTCACATTACCGTCTTCGCAATAAGTTGTACCATTTCCTTTCGATTGTACTTTGCAGTAATAAGTCGTACTATTGCTCAAACCGGTGAAGGTAACCGTGTTAACATCACCAAGGTTTTTGCTATCTACTTCTGTTTCGCACCCGGAGTCAGAGTACAATTTAGCGACATAACTCGTTGCATTCGTTTCCTTTGTCCAACCAAACGTCAACGATGTTGCAGAGTGTGCCGTACAGCTCAATCCCGTCGGCGCTGCAGGTTTAGTACACGCAGGCAAACGAAGAGAGAATGCGCTTAAATCATTATTTGCAGAGTTTGTATTACCAGAGATTTGAATCACACTAACTATAGAAGGATCCAAAGTATAACGACGAATAGAGAAGCTAGTCGATAAAGTATGTTGAGGTTGAGTAATACCGTTGATTTTCACAACGAAATATTTTTTATTACTTTCCGTTGCATTGTTGTCTTTGGCATATAAACTAATTTGGTCATATCCTTGCACTTTAATGGTTGTCACATCAGTAGATGTCAAATGCCTAACAGTATAATAACTACTCGACCCTGGGAATTCCCCTGAGCCTCCAGAAGCTCCACTACCTCCACGGATAGAATTACCCTTCATCCATTCCCCTTTTACTTGGTCTTTAGTAAATCCAGAAGCGGCGAAGCCTTCAGTAGAAATACAATGAGCATCAGACGTATTAGTCGTTGTTGATCCAGCCCACCAAAAATCCTTACTATTTGCACTAGATACTCCAATAATCTCAAATTGGCGATCCACCTCATCAACAGCATATGTAACAAGGGTTTTCCCCCAACCTCCTTGATCTGCGGCTTTCTCATAAACACCCGGAGTATGAACAGTAAGATCAGCGCCAAGCTCATTTACTTTCAGTGAGAAATACGGAGATTGCGCAGATCCTTGTGAATTGGTAGCCACGCAGTAGAAATAGTAATTATCAGCCGAAGCGGCTAAGGTATTCGAAGTTGTATAAGAAGCAGTTGTTGCGCCTTCGATTTCCGCTGCACCTGCTGTCGATTTGGATGAATTTCTGTACCATTTATAGGTCGGCGCAGGGGAACCGCTTGCCGTTACCGTAAACGTTTTGGTCTCGCCCTGAGTAATCGTCTGCAAATCCGGATCAATCGTCGGACTCGTTATCGATGGAGCAGTCTGAGTAGAACCGCTCGCCTTTATCAGTTTTATAGCATAAACATATAGATCTTGAGCAGACGTAGACCAACCTTGAATCCAGAGTTCATATGATTTTGTCCCGTCAAGAGTAATAGACGTTGTTAAAGTACTATTTGATCCCTCTTGAGTTGTAGCATCGCCTACTGATGGAGTTAGAGTTGTTTTTATATGACGAGAATTATGACTATTATGATACACAACAACCTCTGAACAACCCGCTACGAGTATCTTGAATGTCTTAGATGCATTATTTCCCTTAACACTATAAGTAGTGCTTGCGGTCGATTGTTCTGCTCCATCATTACCTGGGTCGCCACATTTATAATCGGTCGATGTTGCTGTCGGCATAGCAGAAATGCATGCATGAGAGGTATTATCTTTGAGAACAATAACCTCATCAGCAGTAGGCGTGTAATACGTGATATCCGCCCACATCTGGCCGATGGAGAAAGTGAGTAAGAGTAAGGTCATGGTCATTACCTTCCAATGTCGTAGGAATCCTAGACTTTGCTCCTTGTTTTGTAATACTTTTGTCATAAGATTTAAGAAGTTAAATGATTATTATTTGTGTTTATTTATTTTGATTTATTAAACAAATCAGCATGCGTCCCAGTTCGGACTAAAGCCACCGTACATACTCACCCGAGAATATCTTTCATCATTTCATCAACACTTGAATATGTCTTCAAGTTACCCTCACGAGCCTCTTTCATTGCTTCTTTTGTCTCTGCGTTAGGCACGTACACATCAGAGCGGCTGATAATACGAATACCCTTCACCTGTTGAATCAGTTGAATGATTGGCTGTACAAGTGAATTCGTCGGATTATATTCTATCGTCATTGTTTGCATAAATTTTAAAAGTTAAATGATTAATATTTGTGTTAATTTATTTCGATTAATCGGAAATAGTTACTGTTTGGATGAGAGTCTGCGGATTCTGGCGAACATCCCATATTGCAACTATATGCGCCTCGTCCTCTACTAAAAAGTAAATCACTTTATAAATCTTCCTTACCACAAGATGACGATACTCATATTTTCTTCCTTCCAACAAGAGTTCCGGTGCTCCTTTTTGAGGATTGCTTTCCAAACCTTGCACTTCGTCCAACACTTCCCCTAGTATAGAGTACGCATAAGTCTCCGACATATTATCATAATTGAAGTCAAAGATTTTGCGCAAGTGCTCACGGGCGCTATCGTGCCATTTTATCTCTGCCATGTAGCAACCTCCTGCATAAAGTCCGCATGACTCATCATTCCTTTGCCCGCCGCATATTCTTGCTCGGCCTTATCAGCAAATGCCACAATCTCCTGATCAGAAAATTGACAAGGAGCCTCATCACCACGAAGAGAGATAATATAGCTCAATACACGAGTCATCTTCTTTTCGTCTTTTATCATCGGACCCATTGCGGTCAAGAAACGACTACTTGCTATTGCTTCTAGTGCACTCATATTTTAAAAAGTTAAATGATTATTATTTGTGTTTATTTTGATTTTCGATTAAATTTCCAGAAGATGTCCGATGACATGATTATTGTTGTTTCATCTGAACATTGAGCGAATACGTGGTTCCATTTGAGCGATAAATTCATCAGCGGTCAACAAATGGTGAACAGACACACTGCCGCCCTCCATTTCACTGATTTGCGCTTGTTTTCTGTAGTTTTCTGTGTTCATATTTATAATAGTTTATCGTTTCTATTTGTTGTGCTCTCTCTGAGCAAAATGTGCTTTAATCATTTTCACTAAACTTTCGTGCATTTCCTCCAAAGTCATGTAATGCGACAGTTTTGACGAATCAATAATGTCGTATGTCATTTGATTTGTAGCAGCTACTGCACTCATATTTAAAAAGTTAAATGATTAGTATTTGTGTTAATTAATTTATTTCTGATTTAAGAAAAAAACCTATAAAACAATTATCTTTCTTCAGGATTAACATTCAGCAGATCGTGTACTGCATCACAATAGAATACTACTTGTTCGCCCGTAGGCAAATAATAAATGTCATAAGCGAAATGAAAGCCTTCTGTATATAGTTCACGATAACCTGCTTTTTGCCAATCTTTTCTATACGGCACGTTATTTACAATCTCAGCATATGGTGCAAAATCATAAAGCGCTTTCTCTAACCTATCGATTTTTTCTAATACTGTCGGGTAATCCAACGTGATATGATTTTTCATGCTTGCATCGTAAAATTCATCAAGCACTTGGTACACCAGATCTCCGATATAAACCCTCATGCCTGGTAGAATGCACGTGCCTTTTCACGCAGTTTGTCCATCGCTTGGTGTAATGGCATGCCTTTCTTGTCAAGCTCCTCCAAGGTAATCTGTTTACGAAGCGGCTGAATCTTGATACTCTCAATGTATTCCATTACCGCGTTCATCTTCTGCTCGTCTTTTATCATCGGACCCATGGCTGTCAAGAAACGACTACTTGCTATTGTTTCTACTGCACTCATATTTTAAAAAGTTAAATAGATTGTTCATAAGTTGTTTATTTTTCCTGGGGTCCCCAAAGAGCTTTGCTCGAATGGGGAGAGCGTAGAGTAAGGCGGAGTGTTATAGGAGTTACGGGGTAACGACTCACACGAGCCTTAACTTAAGCGACGGCAAAGATACGAAATATTTTTCATATACGCAAGCGCGGGAGGGTATGCGCGCGAATTTTTACCGAATTTCCGTCAATTTTTACACATATACGCGCGTTGCTTGCATAAAAAGAGACGGGGCACGATGTATGTGCTCCGCCTCTAAATAGCGCTCGCGGAAATTACAATTTCTTTCCGGTTATGTCATAGCGTTCACCGTTACGGATGATGATAACGTGATCGTTCTCGATGATCTGCGAGATGGCCTGCCCCGGTTGAAGGAGGAACGAGACAGGATTGATCAGCGGGGCACCGATTCCGCATTCACTTAGGGCTATAAAAAAAGAGGTCACCAATATTGAGGAGACCCCTTTCTCTTGACCGAAGGCGGCCGGTTTAGAACCGGAGCAAGCCAGCCATGCGGTTGTTAGCCGTTGCTGTGAGCCTGATCATAGGCATCACCACAAACCTTCCAGAGGTAAGCTTTCATGGTCTTTTTGCCACCGGCGGTGTTTTTCTGCTCGAGGAAGGCTGCGCGATCGGCTGCGATCTTCGAGAGGTCTTTGACACGCTCGTTGACGGCTGCCTGTACCTCGGAGAAGCGCGTGCGCGCTGCGAGTTCCCTCGAGGTGACAGCGGTTGAGCGTTTTACCTTTTTGCGAAGGTACAAGCGGTTACAATTGGGGTTCTCGGTTGCCGCTACGCGGTGGGTGCCGAGGAGCATTTTGTTACAACTGTGTTGGGGATTCGATCCCGGTTTGCTGAGTGCGCCGGATACGGTGTCAATACCGGCACTCCATTCTACTTTTGCCATAATAGTTAAGGTTTTGGTTTAATGGTTAATAAATAAATTTAATTGGGGTCCCCAAAGAGCTTTGCTCGAATGGGGAGAGCGAGAGCCTAACGTAGTGCTATCTGAGCGACGGGGTCGCGATTCGCACGAGTTAGAGCTTGCGCGATGCGTCGTAGGTCTCGACCGTTTTCGTTTGGATGACGACCGAGGTGTCGCCTCGTTGGTAGTACTGACTCTGGGTCGTCACCGTTCGGGTCACGTTACAACTCGTCAGTCCGAACGCGGTGCCCAATGCCGTCAGCGCTGCGATCAGCACGCTAATAATGATCTTGATAATCTGTTGCTTACTCATAATTCGCTAATCGCTAATCGTTAATCACTAATCAAATCACCGTTCGCGTCATAGTTACCGTTCAGCTTGTGCATCGCGTAGCCGAAGAGCGAACCAACTTTGTGCTGCGCATTGTACTCAGCCACCAACTGGGTCTTCTGCTCGCTTGTTCCTGCCAGAATCGCACGAACCGCCGCTTGTACCTTCGCAAAACGCGCCTTCACTGCAATCTGCGCCGCACTCGGCTCTTTCGTACTGGGGTTACACAACTTGCCGGTCGTTACCTTGCCGGTCTTTTTGTTCGTGCGGAAGTACACATCGCTGTGCTCGCACACTTTCTTGCTCATACTCTCGATGAGCGCCATTGGCTTAATCTCTGCCATAATAGTTAAAGTTTGGTTTAATGGTTAAAGGCTTAATCGTTTTCCGCTACCTCGAGACGTACCTCCTCGTGCTCGTGCAAGGCGCAATACAGTTCCATAAAGAACGTCTCGCGTGCGCTGAACTCAATCAGATACAGCATCGATTGGCGGAAAACACTCCCGAACACGAGCCGCATACGGCCGTCTATACGCCTCATGCCTACGGGATAAATAAGCGTCGTCGGGAGTAATGCACCGGGACAAATCTCGTACACGTCGCAGATAAGTCTCAGGTGTTCGTTATACCCGCCCTTCTCATTGGGCTCCAAGTGAACGGTATAGAGCGTGCCTCGCTGCAAATCGCCCCATTGACGCTTGTGTCGGATGTATTTCAAGTACATAATCGTGTTGTTTTTCAAATTCGAATGCAAAATTAGGGGGTTTTGAAAAACCGATCGGGGGACATCTCCACACATCTCCACACAACGCGTTTTTTTCTGCACTAAACTTCAATATCGTATTTCTCGCAGAGGTAACGGACGACTTGAGGGGGAAGGACTTTGGATTTGGGATTCACGCCCTGAGAACGAAGGTATTCCGCATCTGACCGCAGCCAACTGCGGAAGGTGTCACGCTTGACACCCGCCGCAGCGGCTAATTCGGATTTGAGCATCGCTTTCATAGCCCCATCTCCTTCACCACCTCTTTCCATAACTTCTTACGGCTCTTCTGCGCACCGGCACCGATGCGTTTGTTGACCTCGGAAGCAATGATCGAGAAGCGTTTCTGGTTCGCTATCTCCGCAAACGTACGCTCGTGGTACGTCCGGTTTGGACAGCGCTGCACTACCTGCTGACCGCGGTACTTACGGAAATAATAACCCTCGTTGTTCAACTTGCCCCGAAGGACATCAATCGGAATAATCAATTCTGCTTTCATAATCGTTAAACTGTTAAACATTAAACATTTATTACCTTTCATTCTCGCGACCATCTCGCGACCATCGCGTACGTTACTGTAGGGTGACAGGCTGCCGGCTGTCACCCTACTCTATAAACCTCACACACGCGTGTGTGGGTATTTGATAAATAGGGTGTCAGCCTGTCAGCCCGTCAGTTTTTAGCTTCTATGTTTCTATTCGCGTTAATTTCATCTGCATCTAACTCTCGTACTATCCAACCTCGTGTTCCGGACTTTCCGATTCGTTTGCTTTTATACCCCGCTGCCTGCAGCACCATCCCTAACCGGCTCAGACTCATCGGCTTCTTGATACTGCCTTTGATAACGAGTTTGTCGGAGATCTCGGCGGTGGTCATGAACTTACCTTCCCCCTCAAAGGGCACATCGAAATAGACAGCCAGCAGTTGTTCTTCGTTCTCCTGGGCACGGAAATCATCGTTATGGGCTTCGAGTTGGTCGATATCGTCCAGGTCAAACCAATACTGGAAACCCTTCTCTATCAGGTATCGCGCCTGCGCATAGATCGCTTCGTACGGCAGGGTGATATAGAAGGGGTTAACGATGTTCTCCACTTGAAACGGCAGCCACCGGCGGTTACCGGTGAGGTCGGTGAGGAACTCCTGCTTATTGCCGGAAGCGCAAAAAGAAGCCAAGCGAACACGACGCTCTTTGGTATAACCGTACGCCGCCCGCTCAGAAATATCCGAGGCCGTGATAACGGATTTCATAACATTGAGTTCCTTGGTTCCCATCGCATCGATCTCATCGAGGGCTATCAAGCCGTATTCGGCGATACGGAGCCGCTCGTCTTTGTTGAGCTGGGTACTATTCGCCATCTTACAGCCGTACGCCCGCAGTTCCGGCGGGAGCAGGTGCTCGAGCCAGGTGGTCTTGAATATCCCCTGCCGCCCGATGAGCACGAGTACCTGTTGGTTGACGACCTCGTCCTTGAGCCAGGAAGCAACCATAGCCACGAACCATTTGATGAAACACTTGCGCCACAACTCCTGTTCCGCCTCACCGCCGGCGACGGTCACCTGCTGCGCGAGCCATGACAATACATCGGGCTGACCGAACTCATACGGACGACAGCGCTGCACATACTCGCGCAGCGGATGAACATCCGGGATGCGGTGCGACTGCAGCACCGCCAGCACCTCTTTAGCCGCGATGCTGAGTCCGCTCTCCTTCGAGCAGTCGCAAACGATATCGTTCACATCCGCCGTCGTGATATCCCGCCAGCCATAAATGGGGTCCCCGACGGGCGCTAACGCAGTGCGTCCGGTGGGGAGAGCGGAGACATCGGTTGCCCGTCCATTTAGCGGAGCGGTATGGACTTTTGCACACCGATTGTCGAACGCGATTTGCACTTTGTTCGAGATCACATCATGCCTAAGCCGACCTTCCTCTACGTAGTGCGTCTGTATGTAATCGCATACAATCTCTTGCCTATTCATTGCCTTGCATTTTCAAAATCTGCTGCGAAATTACTACAAATTCCGCAAAGTCGTACGCACTCAGTGCGGATTCGTCTGCGTGCTTTAAAATTTTCTGGATTTGTCGCTCTCCAAGGCCCCAAATTCGTCCGATTAGGATGTAGGCATCATCGCAACTCTTGTTACAATCACGTACCATAGTACAGAACACCTTACTGATCAGTGCATCGCGTTGAGCATGCCTCTGCTGCTCGTCTTGTTTGTCTTTTAACATTGTAAGTACACCGAAAGGCGGGAATACTCCATGGCAACGTGCCACGGAGTGTGCCTCCGGCATACTTACGAAAAAAAGCCCGCACGTAGATTATACGCACGGGAAGATTTTTACTAATTGAACACTATTGCAAAATTAGTACTTTTTTTTGAATTGTGCAAATATTTATCCATTTTTTTTTGTACTAATTTGCACTAAATTTTGAATAATTTGCTTATTTATTACAAGTTTTATACTAATCTGAACGTTCAACTGATTATCGGCGTATTTCTTAAGATATTTTCCGAAATCTACTCGAAATTACATACATTTCGGAAAGTATCAATACAAAATTACATTATTTCTTCCGAAATCTCACTTTTTTCTTGCACATTTCGGAAATTATTCGTATCTTTGCAGCGATTTTTAACTAAAACCACTCCAATTATGTTAATCGGACGAGAAAAACAGCAGCAGGCATTGCTGGAATTGTTAGAGAGCGATGAGTCACAATTTTGCGCTATCTACGGTAGACGCCGCGTAGGAAAGACGTATTTGGTAAAGCAGACTTTCGGTGGAAAGTTTGCGTTCGTGCACACAGGATTGGCCAAGGCGACTAAGGCAGAACAGCTTTGGGAGTTCCGTGAGTCGCTACGCAGTGCAGGTGTGAAGAAATGCAAGTTACCAAAGACTTGGTTTGAAGCCTTCCATATGTTGCAAGACTATCTAACTTCGTTGCCGGAAGGAAAGAAGATTGTGTTTATTGACGAATTGCCGTGGTTAGATACACCGAAAAGCCGTTTCTTGACTGCCTTCGAGCATTTCTGGAACGGTTGGGCCAACCTGCGCGATGACATTGTGTTGATTGTATGCGGTAGCGCCACTTCATGGATCATCGGCAATATCGTTCATAACAAAGGTGGTTTGCATAATCGCTTGACGCGTCAAATTCATCTGCGGCCGTTTAACTTGAAAGAATGTGAATTGTATGCTCAGAAACGGTCGTTAGAGATGATGCATCGCGATATATTGGAGACGTATATGGTATTAGGCGGTGTGCCGTATTATTGGAGTTTGCTGCGACCGGAGTGGTCGTGGGCACAGAACATCGACAATCTGTTCTTTGACGATACGGCCGAGTTACGTGATGAGTTCAAAGCGTTATACGCTTCGCTATTCCGTGCACCGCAACCGTATATTGAGATTATCACGGCATTAGGCACGAAGAAAGTGGGCATGACATTTGACGAACTGGATAAAGCATTGACAATCAACTTGGGTGGTAAGTTGGCAGAGAAGTTGGAAGAGTTGGAGCAATGTAGCTTTATTCGTTCTTATACAGCCTTGGGCAAAGTAAAAAAGGATACCCGTTATCAGTTGATTGATAATTTTACTTTGTTCCATTTTAAGTTCATCGCAGAAGCCAACAAAGGAAGCCGCACGCGTTGGACTACTATGATCGGGACACCAGAATATCGCGCATGGAGCGGCTTAGCCTTCGAGCGCGTTTGCTTGCTTCATG
>Ga0247611_10005897_pt1 | contig 15918 bp, 9 predicted proteins | sample 177DNAGHGhighgp2_FD_192422 | JGI IMG/M metagenome (GOLD analysis project Ga0247611, IMG submission 192422) | Sheep rumen microbial communities from Palmerston North, Manawatu-Wanganui, New Zealand - 1770 DNA GHGhigh gp2 | ecosystem: Host-associated > Mammals > Digestive system > Stomach > Rumen ...
CCGGCGGCGAGCGCCCAGAAGCTACACAGGATGCCCGCCGTTGTGGCTCCTCCTAAAGCGAGGAGCCGTCCGCGGCTTTCTCCCGCCTGTTTGATCAGGCTGAACAGCTTCAAGGAAAGCACCGGCAGAACGCAGGGCATCAGGTTCAGGATGATCCCGCCCGCGAAGGCAAAGAACAGCAGGAGCGCGATACCGGCGGAATCCCCGTCGGCAAGCCCGGTTCTACTGCCCGCACGGTTCTCCCTGGCGTCTGTGCGACTTTCGCCTGTGCGACCTTCGACCGCCCCTATTTCAGAATCGTTTTTTTTTACGCCAGCGCCTACCGCACCACCGTTTAACGATCCGTCTAATGAGATGGTCTTGCTTGCGGGAGCGAGGCAGATAGAGTTGTCACAGGCCTGGTAATTAAAGGTGACGCTGGTGCCAAGGCTGTCGTAGTTTGTTCCGTCAACTGCTTTTACCGGAATCTGGACGGAAAATGTTCCGCGAAATGTCCAGATTTCAAGCTCCAGGGCTTCGTTGTATTCCTTGATGGGTTCTGGCCAAACCGCTTCGCCGAATTCAAGCCCTTCGGCCTTGGCTTCGACAGAGGAGGGTTTCAAGAATTCGTCGGTGACCTTGTTGGCGTTTACATGCCACTTATCGGGAACGGTCACGGTTACGGTGAGGGTTCCGCCGTCTTTCAATGCCCCTGCCGAATACTCCATCTGCATATCGGGAGGAGGCATGGAATTCATGTTGAATTCCTGGGCGAAAACAGTCGTTGCAAACACCAGCAGCAGGTAACAATATTTTGCAAATAGGCAACGGTTGTTTGCATTTTGACAACAGTTGTTTGCCATTTTTTCAAAAAATCGTTTTTTCAGATTCAATTTCATAAATTTACGCCGTCAAAAAACGGAAGGGAACAATGGAGCAAACGAGCAAAAACAAAGATACAAAAAACGGCAACTGGGTGGAAGAAGTATGGAAGACATATTCACCTCAAATTTACAACTTGTGCAGGATGAGTTGCGTGAGTAGTGAAGATGCCAAGGATGTTTATCAAAATGTCGCTCTGCGTTTCTGTCAAAATGCAAACAAGATCAAATACGGGGATTCTATCTATCCCTGGCTATTTCAGGTCTTTAGGAATTGTTTTTACGATTATGCGAGGCATCGGCAGAAACAGTCGCCTTTTTCCGTTGTCTCAGATGTGATAGGGGATTATATGGCTCTGCCTGCGGAAAAATCCGTCTTTTATAAGGAAGGAAATCAGAAAAACGATGAACTGGATCGCGCTGTCGGTAGCCTTTCTAGGAGGGATAGGGAATTAATAGACTTGACATTCCACAAGGGCTTGACAACGGAGGAACTAAGCGCTCTTTACGGGGTGTCTTTCAATACCATTACCAAAAGGAGAAAATCGGCCATTAAAAGGGCTAGGAGTGTTTTGTTGGGGTAGCACAATTTTGTAATTTTTGGGGGTGCTTTTGTCACGAACTCTTTTAGCCTTGCTGTTTTTAGTGGCAGCTGTACTGGCTGACGAGTGGAAAGTGTTTTCCCGACCGTCGCCGGTGTATGCCGCTGTTCCCTACGAGTCTGGATATGTGCTGGCTACAGGCGGGGGAATCCAGTTTTCTACTCCAAAAATAAACAAGCTTTTCACTTCGGCAGATGGTCTTGGTGCAACATCCTTTTACGGTGTGGCACAGACAGAATCAAAGATATATGCTGTTTCGGAATACGGACTTGTTGCCGCATACGACAAAAAAACGGGCCGCTGGAAGGCCGCGAACCGATCTTACTTGAACAACAAGGTGCGCGTGGTTCCCGGCCAGGTGCTTGCGGCAGAAAACATCTTGATTATTGCTTTTGAAAACAGCCTTGCTTTTTATGATGCCAATCAAGAAGCATTTCTTTTGTCTGTAGATAGAATTGGAACTACATCACTGGTTACCAAGTCTCCTGAAAACATTTTGGTAATAGGTGACACACTGTTTGTGTCATTGGGTAACGAGGCCTATAGCCGCAAGATGGATTGGGACAATATGGCAAAGGATATGCGCCTAGTAGATCCTATTTCTTGGAACAAGATTGCCGAAAAAAAGAAGACGGAACATGCTTTTTGGGGGCAGGGTGTCGATGTTTCCAAAATAAAGCGCGATACCGTATTCAACAACTACATGTTGGAAAATGTCTATGAACTGGCTCCCATGTATTTGGGGGGTGTCGTTGCTGCAACGCCTGAAGGCTGGATGGCTTATAGTGATGGCTATAAATGGAGAGAGACAATCCCTATTTGGAATGGGGTCGGAAGCTATTCAAGTGCCTACGATAACCGCATGAAGGTTTTTACAGCTCTTAGCGTAGATGTTCTTCTGACGCATGTATGGGGAATGGGCTTCTTTATTTATAGCGATAACGGATATTCGCTTTTTAAGGAAATAACGCCTCGCAACGAGAATAGCTGCCTTGATGAATATCTGGAGGATTACACGATGGCCGTTGGAACAACTACGGCTCCCGATGAGTCTGGTTTTTTGATTGCTACTTCCGCAGAGAAATCTTATGGTCTGGTTTATATTTCTAGGGATTGGGAGGTAAGTTGTCTTTCCGGCGTGGGAAGTACTCCTATTGCTGGGGTAATTGCGTCCAAAGTCGATGAAAAAACGGGAGACTGGATTGTTTATGTCTCTTCGAAGGAGGCCGTGGCTGCCAACGTTGCAGGCTCGCTAGACAAGTTTATTATACCCCCCCCTGCAAAGAACGGTGGGCGTCTTCTGATGAAGGAGAAGAAAAATTTGCCAACTCCAGAGAACAGGTCTCCATTGGATTTTGCCTTTGACAAGGATGATGGAAGTCTGTGGTTGATAACCATGGGAAATCTAGCTTACATGGACGAAGATAGGGATACCCTTGTGCAACCGAGTTCGACAAAGGGCTTGATTGGTGCCGAATACACATCGATGGATAGGGATGTTCAAGGAAATATCTGGCTGGGCACAATAGACAAGGGTGCTTTCAGGTTGGCAAAAAAAGGAAAATCTAAGGATACCCTTTCGGCTATGCATTTTACAACCAGCAATGGCCTGCTGAGTGACCGGATAAATGACATGGCCATTGATCCTGTTCTTGGAATGGCGTGGTTTGCCCACGAGGGCGGAGTTACCCGCTACACCCGTAACGACTTGAAAAATGCAGAAAAGTTTATGACCAAGAATTCTCCTGCCGAGGTTAAGGCTTATCCAAACCCGTTCCGCCCCAAGCAAGGGTATCACCTCTTCATCGACAATGTTTCCGAGGATTCTTTTGTTAGCATTTACAACCGTGGTGGTGCGTTGGTGAAATCATTTTACGATAGTGACATTTTAGGAGGACGTGCGGAATGGGATGGAACCGATGCCAAAGGGAAATTGGTTGCTCCGGGTGTTTACCATTATGTAGTTCGTAAAGGTTTCAGGATAAAAACAGGGAAGATTATTTTGATTCACTAGGGGATTTTCTGATGAATAATAACATGAAAAAGATGGTTGGCATTTTAGGCCTTGCGTTGTTGGGAACATGCGGTTGCATTTTAGTATCCTGCGCTGGCCAGCGCCAGGAAGTCGTCTGCGACGAAATAGAGTACCGCTATAATAGCATGTCCTATTCCCCAGACCAGCGCGTGTTTATGGAAGAGGAATTGCGGGCCTGTCGCGAAGAAGAAGCCAAGAAAAAAGGCTCGTCTGGGCAGAAGAGTATTTACGAGAGGTATGCCTCCCAGGATTCGACGAAAGCCGTTCATACGGCCTCTGATTCTGCGGCGACTGAAGTGGCTAGGGATACGGCGGACATGACTCCGACCACCGAAACACCCGCACAACCTGATTCGGCAAGTACAGCTACGCCGGAGCCTGCGACCCTGCCGGACAGCACGACAACAGAAAACGTTTCTGCTATTGCAGACGATTCCGCAACCGTTGATAGTACGGCTAGCGAGGTTCCGCAAGAATAATGGTCACGGTCCGCACACTTTCGGGTGACGAATTCTCGCCCGACCTTCCAGGACGTCTGCTGAAGATTGCAGGCGATATCCGTGCTGCAGGCGGCCGCGCCTTCTTGGTGGGCGGCTGGGTCCGGGATGCCATGCTGGGCAAGAGCTGTCGGGACTACGATATCGAAGTTTACGACATGGCGCAAGATGCCCTAGTGCCGCTCCTTTCGAAGTACGGCCGCACGAATCTGGTAGGCAAGGCCTTTGGCGTGATTCACCTGGCCATGAAAGGCCTTTCGCTGGACTTTTCTTTCCCTCGCACAGAGAACAAGGTGGGCTATGGCCACCGCGGATTCGTGGTGCATACCGATGAAAAACTCAGCTTCAAGGAGGCGGCTCTCCGCCGGGACTTTACCATCAACGCCATGGGCATGGAACTGCCGGAGCTGACCCTTTGTGACCCCTACGGGGGAGTGGACGACCTGAAGGCCCACAGGCTAAAGCATGTGAGCGAAGCCTTTGCCGAAGATTCCCTGCGAATTTTGCGGGGTGTGCAGTTCGCCAGCCGTTTCAAGTTGACGTTAGCGCCAGAAACAGCGGAACTTTGCAAGAGCCTTTCCCTGGAAGACCTTTCCAAAGAAAGGATTTACGAGGAGTTCAAGAAATGGCTCCTTAAGCCGGGCAAACCTTCTTTGGGCCTGCGGGCATTTCTGGAAATGGACCTGTTGCGGTTTTTCCCGGAGGTGAAACCCCTGGACGGTTCCTACGAGAAGTTGGGCGAGTTCCTGGACAACATGTCCAGAAATGCGGCCACTGAGCCCGAGGAATCCCGGATGGCGATGGCCTTTGCATCACTTCTCTCGGGGAATTCCTGTGCCGAAGACTGGGAGAAATTCCTAACGGGCATGACCAACGAGGTGAAGCTCCTGCGGAACGTTCCGAAGCTGTTGAGGTATTCGTCTGCGGCTTCTCCCGAAGGCGCGTTCCTTGACGATTCTGAGATTCGTCGGCTGTCCGTTGCGTTGGAAGGCCTACGGGAATACAGCATTCTAGTTGCTTCCAACCCGATGTACGGCGAACAGGCTCGCTTAGCTTTTGTGGAGCGCTTGAAGGCGCGGGCCCTTGAACTGGGCGTTTTTGAAAACGCTCCGGAGCCTTACCTTACAGGACGCTACCTGATGTCTCTCGGATTAAAACCAGGCAAACAGTTTGGCGACCTGATTCGCGAAAGCTTTGAACTCCAGCTAGACGGAAAGCTGCAAGATGCAGAACAGGCCGAAGCTTGGGCCAAGGCCAAACTAGGCCTGTAGAATTATTTCCACTTGAACAGCCCTAGCAGCCCGAAGGGAACGGCAAACACGTTCATGGGCACCTGCATAATTTCGGTGACGGGGAGAGCCAGCAACAGCCGCTTGGAGTGGAGTTTCACGGCAGCGCAGGTGAGAAAAATCAAATCGCACAGGACCTTCACGCCCATGGGAACAGCAAACCAGGCGATAGGGAAGTCCGCGAAGGCCACCAAAAAAGGACTCACCAGAAGCCAGACCAGGAACGTGTAGATAAGGGAAAGTGCCAGTGTGTAGAGGTGGCTGTCGTACTTGGTGCCGTTGCTGCTCCAGCGTGCCCGCTGGAAGAACAGGGCTTTCAGGGAATCTACAGGGGCGGTATCTATGAGGGCGTCGGCGCTCAGGTTGTAGCAGAACTCCACGCCCGGTTCCTTGATCATCTTGTGGATGAGCATGTCGTCGTCGCCGCTGGAAAGGTTCACCAGGTCGCCAAAACCGCCCACCTTGAAGAACAGGTCCTTCTTGTAGGCGAGGCATGCGGCGCTGGCCAGCATAGGGTGGCCCAGGCTGAATCCGGCGGCCTCGATGGAAGTGTAGGCCAGGGTCTCGAGCCTCTGGTACTGATGCACGGGGCTCCAGCCGCCGGTGTTCCGCTTTGGCCCCTGCACGATGGCGATGTTCCCTTCGAACCTACCCGCCATGGAGGCAAGCCAGCGCTTGGTCGGCACGCAGTCGGCGTCCATAATCAGCAGGACTTCGCCGCGGGCTTCCTTGAAGCCAGCTTCCAGGGCCCGCTTCTTGGGGCTTTCTACCTTGGGGAGGTTCGGGTCCAGATGGATGGCGCGGAACTTGTCCCCGTGGGTCGCGACGAAATCGTCCAGGATTTTTCCTGTGGAATCGGTGGAGCGGTCGTCGACGCAGATAATCTCGTACTGCCCTGCATATTCCTGGGCGGCTAGGGCGTCCAGGGTCCGCTGCAAGAATTCTTCTTCGTTTCGCATGGGAATGACCACGGAAACGTAGGGGGTGGCGCTCCCCTTGTGCCTGTGCGTGCGGATAATTCCCACGGTAAACGTGAGAATGGCAACCGCATAGATTGCGGTAAGCACGGTCAGGACAACGACGCTCAGCATGAGCTAAAATTTAGAAAAAAGCCTCGCGCCTCGGTCTAATACTCGAAGGGAGCCCCTGAGTTATCAGTCGTCTGTTATCAGTCTTCAGTCCATAATTTGGCGTCAAAGGCGCTACTATAAGAACTCACAACTCATAACTCACAACTCATAACTGGCAACTCATTACTAATCTCACACCCCACACTCCACATTTCCTATCCCCTAGCCCCTAGATCCTAGCCCCTAATACCAGTTGGACTATGTCCTACGTTACGTCTATTTTTGTATCTTGTAGCCGTATGTTCAAGAAACTCCTTACCGCAGCCATGGCCGCAGGCTCCCTCGCTTTTGCAGGGGAGCATTGGAACGTGGACCCGGGTGGCGTGACCATGAAGTTTCTTGCGCTGCAGGTTTCGCCGCGAACTGCCGCCATGGCGGGCGCTGGCGTTGCAGACCCCGCCAGGGCCTCCGAAGTGACCCGGAACCCGCTAGCCATGAGTGCCGTGGAATCCCCAGAGTTCGGCCTGAACCAGATTGTCTTTGACGGCATGGGTTCGGACCGTTTCATCAATGTTTACTACGGCCTTCCTTTTGCGGACAAATTCACTTTCTCGGCGGGTCTGGATTATCTTGGATACGACGACATCGAAGGTCGCGACGAAAACGGTCTCGAGACAGGGGACTACGGCGCCTACGCCTGGGCCGCACAGCTTGGCCTCGGTAGCCGTAATTCCGCCTTCAACTGGGGTGTTACCGCCCGCTTTGCAAGCCAGACCATCGAAGACGAAACGGCCTACGCCATCTTGGGCGACATCGGCGGCTCCTTCAAGGTGAACCGCTACATGGCCTTCGGTGCGACCCTCACCAACGCGGGCTATGTGACCGCCTACGACAGCGAAGACGAATACGCTCCCATGGCGCTCCAGGCGGGCATCACGGGCATGATTCCCGTGACCGAAAGATGGCGCATCCACGTTTCCGCCGATGCCTACCGTCGCGCCGATACCGAAATCCAGGGGCTGTTCGGGGCCGAAATCGCCTACGCCGAAACCCTGATGCTTCGCCTGGGAACATCGGTCCGCAAGGACGAAAGCGACGACTACTCTACAGGGGTCGCCTGCGGCCTTGGCGTGGTATTCGGCATGATTGTCTTTGATTACGGCTACTCCCCGCGCCTTGCCCTCGATGGCGGCAACCACCACATTGCCGTGGGCCTGCGGTTTTAACTCGCCACTTTCACCCGTCCCTTCTGCAGCTGGTAGCACAAGCTCCCACGGCTGATTCCCAGTTTTTTCGCCGCCTTGCACTTGTTCCCCTTGCATAGCAAAAGCGTCTCCTCGATGTCGGTGAAGCTCGGCTTCTTCTTCCGCTTTTTCAAGAAATCCGTCACGTAAATCGAGCAGATATTTTTGTCGCAAAGTTTCGGTAGCGAAAACTCCTGGGTCAAGATTTCGGTAAGGGTCACGTCGTAGGGTTTCAGCACCGTATAGCGCTGCAGCACATTTTTCAGCTGGCGCACGTTCCCCGGCCAGGGGCAGGCCTTCAGCAGTTCCATCTCATCGGCCGTAAGGTCACGCTGTTTGTTGCCGGAATCGCGACTTCTGGAATCGAGCCCGTTCACTTGGCTCCGAGCCTCCCGCCACAAGTCATGGGCCACGTCGGCAAAATCCGGCCGTGAGCGCAGGGGCGGAATCTCCACAGGAAAAACGTTGATACGGTAAAACAAATCCGCCCGGAAATTCCCGTCGGCGATTTCCTGTTTCAGGTTCCGGTTGGTGGCGCATATCAGGCGGAAGTTCACGGGAACGCTCTGGGCGCCTCCCACGGGCGTCACCGTTTTCTCCTGCAAAATGCGCAACAGCTTGCTCTGGGTATCCATGGGCAGTTCCCCGATTTCGTCCAGAAAAAGCGTGCCCCCTTCTGCAGAGCGGACAAGCCCCAGTTTCTCGTCTACCGCTCCCGTAAACGCGCCCCTTACCGAACCCTCCAGGATACTCTCCGCAAGACTCTTCGGGATAGAGCTGCAGTTCAGCGCCACGAAAGGCCCGTCCTTCCGCAGGCCGTGATTGTGGATAAAACGCGCGGCCACCTCTTTCCCGGCTCCCGATTCCCCCTGCAAGAGCACCGGGATGTTGGACAACGACGCGATTTCAAGCATTTTGTGTTGGTCTTTCATTATGCCCTCCGATGTAATAAACGGAGATGCGAAACGTTTTTTGAACCCGCTCTACGATTTTTTACAAAACCGCCCCCTTTTTTACAATTTGCAAACGATAGTTGCCTCTCATGCAAAAACAATTCATTTTACTTGCCTTTCCAGAAAGAATTATATATATTTATAGGAGCAGGGCGGTAGGTCGCCGCCTGAGAAAAAAAGAAAGGCCAAACAGATGAAACAGGGCGGTAGGTCGCTGCCTGAGAAAAAAAGAAAGACCGTTTTTGATGCCGTTTTTTTATATGAAAGTATAAAAAGACGGCATTATTTTTTTTGGGGGGGGAATATGCTAGAGAACCACTCTATCGTCAGGCTCAATGCCGAATTCTTTGAACGGCATAAGGAGCACATAGAAATTTTGAATAAACCTGCAAGACCTCACCTTGTATTGGTTGTTCAGATAGATTCACTCACATTTGCGATTCCGTTTCGGACCAGTGCCCATCGTCCAAAACATGGTAAACTGTCGCATTGCTTTTTCTTTTCGACTTCTGGCCGTCGTAATCTGAGTAAAGAAGGAAAAATTCCCGCCCTAGATTTTTCAAAAGCGGTCATTGTGACTGAAAGGGATATTGGGATGCCTGCGATAATAGATCACGCAGAATTTATAGAGTTACGGGATAATATGAAAAGGGTTGAAGAGAAGTTTAAGGCGTTTTTGCGTTATTATGTTGAATGCAACAAGACGGGGACAAATCTTGACAAGCCCATAATAATGTATTCCTCTTTACAGTACTTTAAGGAGGAAATCCTCTCAATGAATTTTGATGGTTGATTTTTCTGCCCCACCTATATTCCAAGTTGGACTATCCGTTTGCTGTAAAACGCACCAATTTCACCGTTTTAAGCACTTTTTGAGACTTTTCTTGTGAAAATATGCCCTTTTTCGCTTATTTAAGAGTATATTTACACCGACATAATAGAGAGTTTTGCTCTTGTTCTCTAAGTGAAATCTCGACAGTTTCCCTGAACGAGGACGAGGCAAACGCTCACGTAGATGCGTTTGAAGAGCCGCCATTGGACGGTTCTTTTGGGCGTATTTCGACAAACTGCAATTCCCAGGTGTCAACATGGGAAGGATGTGTCATTGCGAAGAGCCACGAAGTGGCGACGTGGCAATCTCAATCTAGCAGTATTGTCGCCCTTTCGGGGCGTGGGTCGTTTGCGTTTATCGTTCAGAGGCAGTCGAGAGCCCCACTTAGGTAAATGCAACGATCTGCGCCTTTCTTGTATCCATACAAAAAATGGCATGGTTCCTTGTTGAACAGAGGTATGCTCCTGGAATCTTGTAGTAAGGTGGTTGTGGATGCAATGGGTTGTCAATTTTACTGTGCAGTATGGAGGCACGATACAAGTGCTTGCATCCCTAATTGTGGCGTTGTCGGCTTTGGGAGCCTTTTGGAAATGGCGTAATGATGTCAATTTTAGACGATCAACACACTTTCAAGAACTTGTCTCTGAGAACCGTATTAACCCAGAGATGCGCTCCGAAATATATATACTGGATGATGATGAAAAGAAATGGCTGAATGAAGAATTTTATGGCTCGGATAAAGAAAAAAATCTTGATAAAGTCTTATTGTACTTTTGTTATGAGGTGTACCTTTATAATCACGGGTATATAAAAAAAGAAGAATTTCAGCCTATTTCGTATGAACTAAATCGTGCTTTAATCAATCCTCAGTTGCAAGAATACTTATTTAATTTGCAGATGTATGCTAAAGGCAAAGGCATGCAAAGTCCCTATAAATACTTGGTTAAGTATGGACTTAGAAACGGCTTGTTGGATTCTTCTTTTTCCTATAGATTTTCAACATTAATGAAGAAAGAGCTGAAGTTCCGATCATATTATAAGGAATGGTTGGAAAAGGAACGTGCTGTATGTACAGAAAGGTCCCCACAATTAGATTCCTGTAATTGTAAGCCTCGATCTATTATTGGACGGGTTAGAGATAGCATAAGAAGCAGTCTATTCTCTTTAAGATGGTTTTTCTAAATCAAGGAGATTCACATGTTGATGAATTCCATACATAAAATCGTTGCGACCTGCGTCGCTTGCGTGGGGGCAACTCTTGCCGCTCCCGCAATTTGGAATGGTACCGCCGATGTTTCGTGGTACGAATCAAGCGCCCAGGCTTATAACCTGACAACTGCGGAACAGTTGGCTGGACTTGCCAAGTTGGTGAATCAGGGAACATCCTCCTTTGAAGGAAAGACGATTACTTTGGGAATGGACATATTCCTGAACGATACTACTGGAGCTGGGGCTGGTACATGGGCAAGCATTCCCCATACAGCGTGGACCCCTATTGGGACAAGCTCTAGACCGTTTAAAGGCGAATTTGATGGTTTGGCTGGGAAGAAAGTTCGAAAAATTTATGGCTTGTACATTAACAATGCGAGCAAAGATTATGCAGGTCTTTTTGGCAATACAAGTAACGTTAAAATAAGTAACCTTGATGTCTTAGTCGGGCAAATTACTGCACATGACAATGTTGGTGGTCTTGTCGGTTATGCGACGGGCGGTTCTATTACAAATGTTCATGCCGAAATCAAGGTGACGGGCAATAATCATATTGGTGGTCTTGTCGGCTACACAACAGGAACGATTTCTGCAAGTTCTGTAAAAGAGAATGTTGTTGGGCAGGATTCTGTAGGTGGCTTAGTTGGTGTTACGACAACGACAATTTTAGGTACGTCAAAAGGCAATAGTTATTTTATTGGAGATGTAACAGGTCGTAAATATGTTGGTGGCTTAGCTGGTTCAGGTGAAAGTATATCGAAATGCTATGTGGAAGGTTCTGTAACGGGCGATTCTAGCTATGTGGGGGGCGTGATTGGATATGCTTCTGGAACGATTGATTCTACATACCATATCGGTGGTGATGTGAGCGGTTTTGGTTATGTGGGTGGTTTGGCTGGTTATGTTGCGGGAAAGGTAAGTTATTCTCATGCTGAAGGGAAAATAACAGCACTAGGTTCTTTTGTTGGTGGAGTTGTCGGATATTCGAGAGGCTCTATTGATTCCGTGTACCACTCAAATGGCGATGTAACAGGATCAAAACATTATGTAGGTGGCTTGGTTGGTTTTGGTTCCTCTATCACTATATCAAAGAGCTACGCAAGGGGCGTTGTGAAGGGAGACTCAAACTATGTGGGTGGTGTTGCCGGGTTGATTTGGGGTGTAATAAAATCCAGTATACATTATGGAGGTGATGTAAGTGGCTATAGCTATATAGGGGGGCTTGTTGGAAAAATAGACTCAACTGTGAGCAATTCCGGCTCTTCTGGCAATGTGTTGGCATCCGGATCTTATGTTGGTGGACTAATTGGGCTTTTATATTATCATTATGGAAGTTCTGTGAATCAAACTGTGACGAGGGATGCTGTGATTTCTTCGAATTCAAATGGCAAAGTCAAGGGTGTAGATTATGTTGGTGGACTTGTTGGACTTGATTCGGTCAATCAGAGCGGTGTTGGCACTATAAGTCACAGGATTTATAATTCTTATTCAAGAGGTGATGTGGAAGGGGGGGGATATGTTGGAGGTGTTATTGGAAAATTTAATTCAAATAACATTAAATACGCTTTGGTTTCGGTAGAGAGGTCCTATCATACAGGTGGTAATATATATGGCGCATCTTATTATGTTGGCGGTGTTGCTGGGTCAATTCGGGGTGTAATAAAATCCAGTAAACATTATGGAGGTGATGTAAGTGGTTATAGTTTTGTAGGTGGATTAGCTGGTGCAATGGATTCAACAGTAACGGATTCATACTCAGAGGGTAACGTGACGGGAACTGGAGATTACGTGGGAGGTTTGATAGGGCGTTCCTTTTATCAGTATGAAAAATCGGTTAATATGACAATTTTGGACAACTCTTATTCTAATGGAAACATAAAAGGAAATAATTTTGTTGGAGGACTGATAGGGCTTGATTCTCTTCGCAGAAAATATTATACCGTATATAGTGGAAGCAGAAATATTAAGAATTCGTATTCTTATGGAAATGTTGAGGGGAACATGTATGTTGGTGGTATTGTTGGTAAATCCAATTATGAAACGGATTTTAACGGTTCTATTATTTCATCGTACCATAAAGGGGGGGCTGTTATTGGGCAAAATGACTATGTAGGTGGTGTTGCTGGGTATGTCGCTGATAGTTATATAGACTCCTGCTATCACGAAGGCGGTAATGTGAGCGGTCGAAGTTATGTAGCTGGTTTGGTTGGCTATACGACTGCAATAGTGAGGAATTCCTATTCAAAAGCAAGTGTAGATGGAGCAAGACATTATGTAGGTGGCTTGGTAGGTTATGGCTCTGTCATTTCAAAAAGTTACGCAGAGGGAATGGTGAACGGAGATTCTAACAATGTCGGAGGAGTTGTTGGTTGCGCTTTGGCGTCAATTGATTCAACATATCACAAGGGTGGAAATGTATATGGTAACAACAATGTTGGGGGCGTGGTAGGACTTGCCTTGCGACAAATTGACGCGTCCGTCTCTAAAGATTCTACTTACGTGATAGATTCTTATTCTATTGGCAATGTTGAGGGGCACAACTCTGTTGGGGGGGTGATTGGGAATGACTCCCTTTATAGAGTGGTAACAAACAATCAGAATATTTCACATGAGCTAGGCTTTAAAAAGAAAGCTTGGAGACTATATTCAAGAGGTGAGGTAAAAGGGAATAACTTTGTTGGGGGGGTAGTTGGAAAACAAAGCGTCGGAAGTGATAGTCCTGCATCTGCTTATTGTTCTTTTAATATTAGATTGAGCAAACACAGCGAAGGTGCTGTTTCTGCAGATTCTAATTATGTTGGTGGGGTTTCCGGATATTCGAGAGGTTCTATTGATTCATCATATCATGAAGGTGGTAATGTGAGTGGTCGAAGTTATGTAGCCGGTATAGCCGGTTACATAACTGGGTCTGTGTCTAATTCTCATTCTATAGCGAATGTAGCAGGAGCGGGAAGTTATGTAGGAGGCTTGATTGGAAACGGTTCAAGCGTGTCAAGAAGCTATGCAGAAGGTTCTGTAATTGGCAATTCAAGCTATGTTGGCGGAGTTGCTGGCCGTGTCTCAGGAACAATTGATTCCTCGCATCATGTTGGTGGTGATATTAGTGGTTATGGCTATGTTGGGGGCTTGGTTGGATATGGAAGTACGATTGTAAATTCTCATTCTGACGGAAATGTAATGGCATCAAGGGATTATGCTGGTGGTCTTGCTGGTTATTCATCAAGTAAAGTCCGCAACTCTAATGCAACCGCCTCATTTGTAAAAGGACGAAATTTTGTAGGTGGCCTATCAGGATACGTAACGGATTCTATTGATGTGTCTTACTTTGAAGGTGATTCCGTTACGGGTATCTACCAGGTAGGCGGTCTGGCAGGTTATGCCAAGTCTGCCGTTGATAGTTCCTATTCTACGGCCCACGTTAAGGGTGATGATAATGTCGGCGGCTTGATTGGTAGTGCTTACGGAGAGGTTTCTAACTCCTATGCGCTAGGAAATGTTGTTGGTGATGTAGATAATTCTAGTGCCGGTAACGACAACCTAGGCGGTTTGGTTGGATACCAGTATAGCGGTTCCATAAGCAAATCTTTGGCTTTGGGTAGTGTGTCTGGTACGACTAAGTTGGGTGGCCTGGCGGGACGTTTTGATGGAACGACTATTTCGCAGTCCTATGCAAACGGCGATGTAACGGGTAGTTATTACGGCGACCCCGCCGACGAAGTTGGCAATTATTACATTGGTGGCCTTGTCGGTTACGCAAAGGGGTCGCTGAGTGAAACTTATGCAAGCGGTGTTGTAAAGGGTATGGAGGATGAACCTGTTTATACCGGTTGCATTGTGGGCTATGTCAATGGTTCCTTGAATATTACGAAGTCGTACTACGACAAAACTAAGTGTAGTCTTGGAGTCGATGGAGGCGAGGAAACGGCTACCGTTACGGGTTCTCCAGACAAGACAACCACCGAAATGCAGACCCAGTCCACTTTCGTAAATTGGGATTTTGTAGATACCTGGAAAATTTACGAAAATACCTATCCATTCCTTAAAATATTCACTAATTCTTTGACAAATGCAGTTGTAACTACAGCCTCGTTAGAGAATATTGTATATGACGGTTCTGCAAAGACACCAATTGTTACTTCTGTTGAATTGTTTGGAGAAACGTTGACCTATGGAACAGACTATACGGTTGCCTATAAGAACAACGTGGATGCGGGAACTGCGACTATCAATGTTTGCGGGGTAAACCCCTATGGTGGTTGTAAGGCAATCAATTTTGTTATAAATGCGGCCGCCATTGTGCCTACAATTGCATCAATTGAAGATGTAACATACAGCGGTGTAGCTTTGACACCAGAAATAAGAGTTTATAACGGCGGGACTTTGCTTACTGGCGCAGACTACACCGTTGAATATGCGGATAACTTGAATGCGGGAACGGCGTCGGTTATGGTGACCTTGAAGGGGAACTACAGTGGTTCTGCTACAAAGACATTTACCATTAAAAAGGCGACGCCGGTAATAAGTCAAAATCCGACGGCAAGCAATGTTATAAACGGAAAAACATTGGCTTCTTCTGAACTTACTGGAGGAAGTACTGATGTTGAAGGTGCTTTTGTCTGGCAAACGCCCGAAACGGTTCCAACACTTGAAAATGATGGGTATATTGCTGTGTTTGTTCCGACAGACACCTTGAATTATGATTCTGTGGAAACTACGGTACCGGTAGAAGTTCTGGATTATGTCTATGTTGCTGTTCATGTTGGCGATGAAACACTTGATAGTGCCGTTATTATAAGGGGTGGAAACTATACGTTGCCTAATGTTCCCGATAGTGTCGGCCATGACTTTGTGGGGCTTTATAAAGGGAATGCGATTGTTGGCGCTCCTGGCGATGTGATTGTTTTAAATGAAAATACGGTGATTGAAGCGATATACGAAGCGAAGACATTTGCCATCACCTTCGTGAACGGAGATGTTGTCCTCCAGTCAGAAAATACGGCGTATGGTACTTTGCCGGAATATAGGGGAGACACACCGGCTAAAACGGCAACGGTTCAGTATACCTACTCGTTCAAGGGCTGGAATCCCGCAATCGCTTCCGTTACCGGAGCTGCGACATACACGGCTGTATTTGATAGCACTGTCAACAAGTACACGGTAACCTTCAAGGACGGCGAGACCGTGCTGCAGAGCGGCGAGGTGGCTTACGGCACCGTTCCCACCGCTCCCGCGGTCACCCTGCCCGAGAATACGGCGCAGTATACGTATAGCTTTGGCGGCTGGGATTCCGAAGTTGTTGCCGTTATGGGGCCAGCGACATATACCGC
>Ga0247611_10005898_pt1 | contig 15917 bp, 12 predicted proteins | sample 177DNAGHGhighgp2_FD_192422 | JGI IMG/M metagenome (GOLD analysis project Ga0247611, IMG submission 192422) | Sheep rumen microbial communities from Palmerston North, Manawatu-Wanganui, New Zealand - 1770 DNA GHGhigh gp2 | ecosystem: Host-associated > Mammals > Digestive system > Stomach > Rumen...
AATCGACAAAACCTATTCGTCCAGATTCGCGACGCAGCGGACATAAAGACCTTTATGGACACTGACATCCGAGCGGTCGATGTCGCGCACCAAGCGTCGGAATTCCCATGACCGCGCCGAATTTTTCAATATAGACGTTGACGACCAATAATGGCCAGAGCCTGCACCATCGCAATAGTTGTCCCAGTCCTGGCAACCGCCACGTCCTAAGCCTTCCCAATCCAGCGTTGAGCGGTCTTTCTGATAATCGCGCCACTCGCCGTCATCCGGCAAATGCCAACCAACGGGGCATGCTCTGAGTGCATCGCTATGGGTATAATAGCGGCCATACATTTCACAATATTTTTTGTCTTCCAAATAGCACTGTTTTTCAGTAGTCACGCTAAAAGCGAGGTTCTGCTTCATCCAGACTTTACCAGCGCGGAGTTCCACTTTGTACTTCTTGTTATCGCGGCTGTCCGTAAGCTGCATCGTATTTTTATCAACACCTTTCTCGGCCAACAAGTCGCGGTCGTAAATGCAGCGCACCTGCACGGCATCGGCATCTTCAATTTGAACAAGCTTCGCAACGCCACGTTTCGTATCGAGCATCATGACTTGCGTTCCGACGCCACCCACGGCTGCGTAATAAGCCGCATATTCTCGTTTGTTCACAACGTCATCTTCTTCGAACTTGTAGTAGCCCATCGAAGAACCGCTCACAAACGATTTCATATTCTGTACTTTGCGCGGTCCCATGAATTTATCATGAATTAATTTATCCCAATCACTTGCATCGGGCAGGCGCGTGCCTTCAGGACACGAGAGTTCCCACCGTTCGTTACGGTAAAAAGAGCGCCCCTCGTCATCAGAAAAATTTGCTGTCTTGCGGAAATTGAGGTCTTGGCTGAACCAATTCAACGATCCGGATTTAATCGTCCGATAGATATGCCCGTCTCTAAAATCCTTGAGTTCATCGGCACTAATATTTGCGACCACTGACACGGTCAATAAAATGGTAGCGCACCAAACGCGCCTCAATCCTTCCAACATCGAAAAACCTCATCCTTATTTTGCAGCTCCTCAAAGGAGCTCTCACGTAATATATATACGGATTTTTCGAAAAAAGTTATAAAAATGTTTTAAAAGTATAAAACAGCGCCGATATTGCCCGGATTTGCCCAAAACGAAATTTTCTTTTTACAAACTTCGTGCATTTTTAGGACTCCAAAACTCACTCCTGTACCTACAAGAGCGCCAACAACCACGTCTGTAATATAATGTTTACCGGCTATGACACGCAACGCGGCAACAATGGCAGCCAACGAAAGTGACGTAGCCCACACTAAATTCTTGTACTTGGAATTCGGGTAAACATCAGAGAACCACTTGCCTGTAAAAATGGCAACCGTAAATGCCGCCGAAGAATGCCCTGAATAAAACGAACCATAAGCTTCCGCACGGGCGGACTCCGCCTTTTCACGGCCTTCCCCACTTTTCGAATACATGAACGGGCGCGGCCAAAGCTGCGTGGAGCGTACAATCTGGTTCAACGCATTCTGTAATACAAACGCCTCCGCAAACATGAGCGTAAACGCACCGAAATCGTGAGCATCAACATCACCTTTGTAGAGCGAAAAACCCGCCAACGCCAGCGGAGCAACCGCCAACACCCCGGAATAATGACTCACCGTCGTAGCCCATCCGCTGTAACGCCCAGCAAGCGGACGGTCCCACGGCAAAAGTTCAGACTTCGGTTTCAAATTATCTACGGAACCTTTTTCCATGCCGTAATACCGCGAAACGCCCAACGCCGCTATCAACGAAATACCAAGCACAAGCGGGACATCGAGACGAACCGAGGTTTCGTAATGGCGAGAATTTTCCGCAGCCGACGAATTTTCGGGCGCACCCATAGCAAGCGCTGCCGCCAACAACACTGCAAAACACACCCGAAACAAGCTTTTAAAATGCCACTTATCCATCAAAACTCCATTAAAAATTTATATTCACAATGACAAACATACAAAAGTATTGGCGGACAACGTGATAAATTCGAATTTTAACCAGAACCGAGAACCCATCATCCCGAACATGGAACTTTTTGGAGCTATTTCCGACGAAATGCGCCTCAAGATTCTGCTCCTACTGGACCAGTCCGAATTCACGGTCAACGAAATCAAGGACATTCTGGATATCCACCAGAGTAACGCCAGCCGCCACTTGGCAAAGCTTTCGCAATGCGGACTCGTCAAAGACAGGCGCGACGGCATCAAGGCCTATTACCGTCTGAGCGAAGAACTTTACCTGAGCAACCGCCTGCTGCAAATCATCCGCGAAGCTTACGACGAACTCCAGGACAAAGACATTTTGAAATGCCGCGCCGCACAAGCGCTCGAAGAACGCACCGACAAGACAAAAGGGCAAATCCACAAGCTCGACCAAGCCGGCGGTAGCCTCAAGGCGCAAATCAGCCTATTCAGCAAGCTCATGGTGCCGTTCGAAAACGCAGTCGATATCGGGTGCGGCGAAGGCGGGGACCTTTCGCTCATGCTCGCAAGCCGCTGCAAGAACGTAACAGCGCTCGACTACGACCCGAAAATCATCAGCGGATTCCATCAGATTCTAAAGCAAAAAGGTATCGAGAACGTGACGCCCAAAGTCGCCGACATGGCGCAGACAGGCCTCCCCGACAATTACGCGGACCTCGTCTTGATGAGCCAGGTTTTGCACCACGCCACCGACCCAAGACTTGCCCTCAAGGAAGCGACACGCATCCTGAAACCGGGTGGAAGGCTCGCGCTTTTGGACCTCGCCCAGCACAAGGAAGAATCTTTCCGCACGACGCACGGTCACATTTGGCTCGGTTTTGAAAGGAGCCAGCTCGAATTTTTCGTGAAGGAACTCAACTGCAAGGTGCTGGAAAGCGAAATCATCCCCAGCGAAAACGAGGTGGACAAGAAGCTACCTGTTATTTGTATGATTATTACGAAGGAGTAGTTACTAGTTAATAGTTACTAGTTAATAGTGATTGCAATATAAACATTTCTAGTAACTAGTAACTCAAAACTGTGCCGTAGGCACCCTAGTAACTCAGAATTCATAACTTTATCAAACTACCTATTGACCTTTTTCCAAAAAACAAATATCTTTATAGAAAAGCCAAGGAGAAACCTTATGAAAACAATCAAGTACATTGTATTCGCCGCCATTTGCATCATCTCTGCATTCGGCATTTATAGCCTTATCAAAACGGCAAAGACCGACGAAAACACGCTCGAATAAATTTTTTTGATAGCTAATTCGTTCTAGGCCGAACAATTTAACAAACCGTAGCGGGCTTCCTCTGCGGTATTTTTATATTTCCATTCATGAATTTTCTCAACAAGAAGCCCGCTTTCTTTGTGGCCATGGCCGCAATTTTCTTCGCGATTTTGATGATTGTTTTTCACAATTTCGCATTCGATTCCAGTCAACTCATGCTCAACAGCGACCAGCTGAACGGCATCGGCAGCCGCATTCTGCGCACGTTCGACGTCATCCTCACGGAATGGGACGACAGCCGCCTCGGCGGCATCCCGACGATGGACGCTTTGTTCGCCGACGCCTACCATCCGCTGGTGTGGACGCAGTTCATCATGGATCCGGCACGCGCTGTCGGTTTCAAGTTCATCCTCACCGTCTGGGTCGCCTTCATGAGCGCAATGCTCCTCGCCTGGAACTTGACGGGCAACAAGTGGTGGGGTTCGCTTCTCGGATTCCTCTACGCATTTTCACCGGAATACTTCACGTACATCTACGGTGGCCACGACGGCAAGATGATGGTATTCGCCATCGCCCCCTTGGCGCTCCTCGCCATCAGAAAGATTGTCCGCGACGGAAGCCTCCCCTATCTCATCGTCTTTGCTCTGAGCATCGTATGGATGATTCTCGGGAGCCACCTACAACTCACCTATCTGTTCCTCTGGGGCGCCGGACTTTACACGCTTTACGAGGCCGCATTCCACTGCGACACGCTTGCCACTCGTGGCAAGCGCATCGGGCTTGCCGCCGCAGCTCTCGCCTTCGGGCTCGCCATCAGCTGTTTCCAGGTTATACCGCCGTACCTCTACACCACGACACAGTCCGTTCGTGGCGAAGGCGACCACACCAATTACGGTCATGCCGTCAGCTGGTCATTCCACCAAGAAGAAATGGCGCAAATGCTTATTCCGGGATTCATCGGCGTGGATGTCTATGAACAAGACGAAAAGACGGGCGACCTCAAGGGAAGTTCCTTCGTCAATATGACCATGGACGAATACCGCAAGATGGCTGAGTCCGGCAACCAAGGCAGTCCGTTCTACTGGGGCCACAACAGCTTCAAGCTCGACCACAACAACGCAGGTGCGCTCCTCACGTTCCTCGGGTTCCTCTGCCTGTTCCTCCCGGGCAAGCGCCGCTGGGCATGTTTCTGGGGACTCGGAGCCGTTGTCGCTTTGAGCTACGGCATGGGGGATCACTCTCCGCTATTCAAGGTTTGGTACAACGTATTACCAGGCGTCAAGAACTTCCGCGCTCCAGGCATGGCGCTCTTCTGGCTCCCGCTCCTGCTCGTAATGATGGCAGGCCCCGTGCTCCGTGCCGTTAGCGACCCGAACGAGGATACAGCCAAGAACCGCAAGGCTCTGTTGCATGGCACCGCGATGTTCGTCATTTTGCTCTTGCTCGTCGTCATCGCCCGCTTCAACTGGACGCTCTTTATCAGCCCGTTCGGATTCGTTGTTTGCCTCGCCTACGCGGCAGCATGCCTCGGCGTGATGAGTCTCGACGACCAAAACAAGGCTATTAACGTCAAGAATTTTGTTGACGCTTTTAAAGCAAAACTTCCAGGAACATCGAGAGGTGTACAAGCCTCTGTCGTCATCGGATTTGCAGTCATCGGCATGTTTCTCATGAGCGGGCAAAAGCTCTTGAACGATCCAGTTACGGCCCCGTACTTCAAGCCGCTGAACGAAGTGGTGATGAGCATGACCGCCTCTAAGATTATCCCGAGTTTCATCTTGATTCTCGTCGTGATTGGCGTAAGCATCGCCGTATTCAAGTGGAAAGGAAGTACGCCCGCCAAGGTCGGTATCCTTGCGCTTATCGCCGGCATCGAACTCATGACAATCAACGGCGCATTTATCCAGAACGTCGCCGCCAACGAATATATCCAGCCGAAAAACGGAGTCGTCACCGCCATCAAGGCTCCCTTCAAAGCGGATTCCATAAGCACGCCACGTGTACTCTCGCTCTCGCGCAATAAGGCCCTCAGCGGAAACATCTTCCCGCAATATCATTTGCGCAACGCCGACGGTTTCCACGACAACGAGCTCGCCAGCTACCGAGAATTCCGTGGCGGACAAGGCAATGCGAACTACCTCTTGAACATCAACAATCCAGAAGCCGCCCACCCGTTCCTCGACTTGATGAACATCGGTGCTATCATCTTCGATACGCAACGCGGCACCACCTACATGCCGATTCCGACCGCCATGGGCGAAGCCTACATCTACGGCGAATCGACAACAATGGAAGACGCAAAAGCCATTGACGCACTCAAGAACGGATTTGAATACCGCGAAAAAGTCATCCTCTCCGAAGAACCGCAAAACAAAGGCGAAGGCGGAGTGGCCGAGGGCAAAGCAAAGCTTGTCGCAAGCCCCAAGATGGACACGCAGGTATTCCAAGTCGAGAGCGATCGCGCAGGATTCATGGTCGTCGCCGGCAACTACCATCCCTATTGGAAAGCAACCGTCAACGGAAAAGAAGCCAAGGTTTACAAGGCTTTCGGCACGCTTCGCGCTGTAGAAATTCCGAAGGGCAAGTCCGAAGTCCGCATGGAATATCGCAGCAAGCCGCTCCACGCCTGCATCAAGGTGAGCCTGCTTGCCGCAGTCCTCCTCATCGCCTTTGGCGCGTTCATCTTCGTGCGAACAAAGAAAGCGCAAGCAAAGTAGAGCAAGCATGCAAAAAGGCATAGCCTCACCCGACAAGTATCTGTCCATCGACGATTCAACGGTCATGAAGGCTATCGCCATTCTATTGATGCTCTCGCATCACCTTTGGACATTCCCGGAGCGCATCGCAGGCGGTCCTCTCGAAAGTCTTATTTCGTTTTCAAACCTGCCGCTCACAGTCCATCTGGGCGTCTTCGGGAAAATTTGCGTTTCGATGTTTTTCTTTCTTGGCGGCTACGGTCTGTACAAAAGATATTTCGGCAAGCGCTACAATATCGCCGAGCGGCTGAAAAAACTGTACTTTGCATACTGGAAAGTTTTTCTCATCTTCGTTCCCATCGGGTTCATCTTCTTCTCAAACCAGAATGCGTACTGCCAAGACGTAGGCGTCTATTCCGCATTCTCCGAATTTTCGATAAAAGAGTTCGTCTTAAACTTCTTCGGTTTTGTCTCGACCTACAACAGGGAATGGTGGTTTTTATTGAGCTATGCCATCGCGCTAATCCTATTCCCGCTCATCCGAAAAATCGTTGATTATCTTTCCATTTACCTCAACTTATTCATCGTCATCATCATAAGCGTATTACTGACAAACGTTTTCCAATCCGAATCTTATGCGGTATGTTTCGGGATGGGCGTTATAGTAGCAAAGCACCGTTTATTCGACAGCTTAAGTGATTTCGCTAAATCAAAAAAATTTCTCAATCCAGTCTCCGACATATTAATCTGGCTTCTCGTCATAATTCTGAGGCTAAAAGTCATCGGCGAACAACTCGACATTTTCTTCGTTCCGATTTTAACAATCGCAAGCATTAATTTTATAAACAAATTAAGCATACTCAAAAAAAGTTTGTCTTCACTTGGCAAACGAAGCACGAACATGTGGCTCATCCACACGTTCTTCTGCTACTATTTCGGCATAACCGCAAAAATCGTCGCCGCCCCCAGATACGCAATACTAGCACTAATCGTACTGTTCGCAATGAGCTATGCAGCCTCTATACTTGTAGAGAAGTTCTGGAAAAGAATCGGCAAATAAACGCAAAAAAAGTCCATAGACAACCCCATAAAGAGCAGCCATGGACTACGGTTCAAACAAGGAATACAAAATTAATTGAGACGGCGCATGTAGATAGCCAAGTAATCGATTACACCGGAATCAGTTCCCTTGATGGGAATGTAGCGTATGCTGTTGTCCGCACCAAAAATGACGGCAACACCCGCAATGTAATTAATCCAGTGATAATCTTCGTGGTACTTGAGCGCAACCTTCCGCTGCGAGCCGAAAACCGTCAAGGGCATTACTAAAATATCGTGCGAGACCATGACGCTCACGCGTTTCCACTTAGGCAAGTTTTTCATGACAACGTTTTTCATAAATTCTTCTGCGCGGGGTTCCAATTCGTAAAACACTTCAGGGTAACCGCCCTCATACGCCCAACGCGCCATGAGTTCTACGGAACTGCCTTTGAGGCCAAGCGCATCTGCATGTTTTGCGAGAGAATCAGCAGAAATTTTTAGGAACCAATTTCCAGTTATGTCGTAATTCGTGATGAGCTTGGGCAAGGTCTTTTCGCCTCGTCCAATCGAAACGTTATTTGCGGTCTCATTCGTGCGTACGAATCCCGAAGTGATGTACGATATTTCCTCATCACTTTTGATGGACTTGCCTAAATCTTGCGCCATCTTCACACCGTTTGCGGTAAGTTCTGTTTCCATGGCCACGGCATCTTCACGCTCGGAATGACGTATGATGAACACCGCTTTTTCTTCGGGCGAGAGGCTATTATAGACGTCTGCAACGGTTGCGAATCCGTCCTTATCTAGTGCGATGCTACGCGCATTTGCAGACGAAGAAGATTGCACTGACGAAGAAGACCGTTCTGACGAAGAAGATTTCACTGACGAAAAAGAATGTGCTGCCGAGGAGGAATTTTGCACCATAGAAGACTTCGGCAGATAATGCGTCGAAACCGAAGAACTCGACTCGAGTTTTGCGGACGATTGTCCGTGATGCTGATGTACACTGGAAGAAACCGGAAAGGCCGTTGACGACGATGTCGCTGACGGCCCTTCCGGAGAATCTAGCGCAGATGACCCTCCAAACCAACTCCCAGAGCAAGGAAGTACAAGGTCAGATGAGCTCGATTCTATATTTGAAGATATTGCAGACGAATCCGTGGAGATTCCGCTCGGAGAATCTCCGCACGATGAAAGAATCAACAGAAAAGCGACAACTACCGTGAGCACACAAAATGTGTTGAACAAGGATTTGAACATTACGACCCCCACTGGTAATCACCAGCCTCGTACACCGGATTTTCACCGTTAAATCCGCGTGGTCGCTTGATCTTGTCGTCGAATACCGTCTTGTTGAATATGCGGAAGTCGCCGCGTTCGTAGCTTTGGAACGATATGTGGCAGAAAATGGGGCCTGCCGGCATGTACTCGCTGTAGCTCATGGTGCGTTCGCCCGCAGTATAGAGGTAATTGAAATACTTGCCATTCAGAACAATGTGCAAACCTATATTGCCAACAGTGAACCAGCGGCCCTTTGCAAGGATATTCTCATGGTGGGTGTCATCGTAATCCATCACCACGAATTCCGCGTCGCCGCTCTTGTCGAGGTGGAAACGATACTTGTGATTACCTCCACAGCAGCGCCCGTCAAAGAACCAAGTGTATCCGCTGGCCGCCGCAATGCGCGGGTCACGTACGCTCGTATCAGGATGTGCCAACTGTTCATCGGTCACGAGGCGCTCGGGTTCCACTGCGGCAATCAATTGCGCAAGCGTTTTCGGGTTCGCTACCGAAGAGAGCGTCACCTTGTTCTTCGCTTCGCTCAAGGCACGACGATACAAACGGTACGGAATGCCGTCATTGCTTATCATGGTGAGTTCGTCCTGACTGAACACATAGTAGGCGTACGTCTTGGTGCCGCTCTTGGTAACCACATTGAAACTGCGGTTGTTGAGCGTGTACCACTGGCCCGAAACGTTCGGGAATCCCGATACCGCAGCGACACCATCTTCGCCGATAACAACGGTGTAGTCATCGCTTATCCAAGCCTCATCAGCTGCAGTAACCAAGCGACAGTCGCGGTTCTTGTCCCCCTGGCATGCAGCAGCAGAAGGATTCGCCGCTTCGCAGGGGCTCACCATGCCTGGCGGGAGCTTAGTGGACATTCCGATACGGAATCCCATGTCTGCCGCACCATCACGGCTACGGATAGCCCTGCGGCTCACACGCGCAAATTCTGCCGGTTCCCCATAACTGCCTCCACGGCGGGTCTTGTTGCCACTACCAGTAAGCTGTACCGGGTTCACTTTATCGCCCGAAGTATAGCCCACAAGCCAGTCGTAAACCCATTCCCATGAATTGCCGCTCATGTCGTAAAGCCCTAGTTTGTTCGGCTTCTTGGTAGCCACATCGTGCGCCTTGCCCCCGCTATTCTCGGAATACCAGGCCACGTCATCGACTGTATTGCTGCCCGAGAATTTGAAATTGTCTGCAACACCATCCTTGCCGCCGCGTGCCGCAAATTCCCATTCGGCATCCGTCAACAAACGATACTGACGGCCTGTCGCTTGGCCCAATTTACAAGCAAAACTATTCGCATCGAACCAGCTCACGCCAATTTTCGGAGCCTTGTCCGATTCCCAAGCGTTTTTCTTGCCACCCATCACGGCATTCCATTGTCCGATAGTGACCTCGGTGGGCGCGATATAATACGCATCGACCGTCACCTTATGCGATGGAGTCTCGTAAATCTTGTCCTGTTCGGCACAATTGTCGCAGCCCCGCGTGTAAGTACCGCCCGGCACATACACCATGTTAAATACGGAAGCATTTACCGTATCCGAAAAATTTGCAGGAGCAACATACGCAAACTCAACCGCGCTGGAAGAAGATCTGGAAACCGAAGCGGAAGATTTCGCAAGGGTTGTTGCAGAAGACAGCGCAGAAGCTGTAGCGGAGGAAGAAACTGCGGCTGGAGAAGATACGACTGAAGAGGCAACAGAAGTTGCAGCAGAAGACCTGTTCGAAGACGAAGAAATGTCGTTAAGCCTGTTCGACGAACCTGCTTCAAACTGTTCGCTTGAAGACATGCTAACGATCTGTGAATCGCTTGACGCAGGAAACTCCGAAGCAACAGCTGTAGAGGAATCACCCGAACAACTCCAAACCATCCCAGCGGTCAAAACCGTTGCCGCTAAAACACCCGAGGAAAGTTTATACATAGGCACCTTCATCGAGCAAAAAACCTAAACCCAAAATAAATATATGTTCATATACATTGGGCCAAACTGTATAATTACTTTTACTGTGGACAAATATGTCAACACCCCGCACACAAAAAAAATTGGGGTTCAAGAGCTCTTTTACTGTTGACATTTTCTATACCATCGGTAGGATTTACAAAATCAACCTTATATTCCCTTTTATTGGCTAAAACAAACAAAAATCATCATTAGATGTGGACAAAAATGTCAACGGATTAAAAAAAAGCAGGCCCACAGCACAACAAAACGATGTTTATTTATAGAAAAAATGTATCTTTGATTGCAGGTTGCCTATGTTTGCCAGAAACAAGATAAACATCTACGACTACTCCGACTACCGCAAGTTTCTGTCGGATTTTTACGAGTTGGAGAAGTCGTTCGACCCGACTTTCAGTTACCGCGTATTTGCCACGGCGGTCAACATGGATGCAAGTCTCCTCCTGAAAATTTTGCAAGGCAAGCGGCACGTATCTTCAAAGAATATCGAGACCTTCGTGCAGTTTTTCCGCTACAAGGAAGGCAAGGCAGAATATTTCCGTGAGATGATTGCCTATGCAAAAGCTAAAACTGACGAAGATGTCCGCAAGCATTTCGAAGCACTCCAGAGAATGCGACCATCGAGTTGCCGCGAACTGGACGAGGCTCGCTACCGTTATTTCCAGCAATGGTTCTACCCGATGATCCGCTCGGCACTGGACGTTTTTGACTACCGTAATTCTGAACATGCGACCGCACTTGGCGACTCCTGCATCCCCAAGCTCACAGCAAATCAGGTAGAAATAGCAGTCGAAGCGCTACTGCAACTCGGGCTTGCACACCAGAGAAAGGACGGACGCATAGTCCCGACGGATGCGCACCTGAAAACTCAAGAGCACTGGCTAAGCGCCTCCATTAGCGAATACCAAAAGAGCATCGCCGAATTGGCACACCGCTCAATTGCCGAAACCCCGAAAGAGGAACGCGACATTAGCACGCTCACCATGGCAATTGACTCTTCACAGATACAAAAAATCCGCGACATACTCGCCGACGCACGCAAATCCATCGTAAAAGTGGCAAATTCGATGCCTTCACAAATTTGCGACAGCGTTTATCAATTAAATTTTCAATTGTTCCCGATGATGAAGAAAAAGGATTGACCATGAAACGTTTATTTACAGCGATACTTTTGGCCCCCCTTTTTTGGGCTTGTTCCGATATAGATTCCGCTGGAGCAACTAGCGAAACCACAAACGGAATTGCAATCACTGTGGTAAACGCCTCTCGCACACCCATCGCAAACGCCCGCGTCACCCTTTATTCTAAAGAAAATTTATCCGTTCTAGGGACGTCCAAGTCCGATACCGCAGGTATTGCGCAATTTGACACCCTCGTTACAAACAACGTATTCGTCGAAGGCATCGCAGGCGAAGACTCCTCGCTGATGGCATGGGCTCCGCTCGACACGCACCAGACAGAAATTCCGCTTTTCCCATCGGCTAGCCTTACCGTACGCACAGGCGCCGCACAAGCGGACTACGCAACACTATTTGAAGTTCTCGCTCTCGACTCCACGCCCTATTCGGCACTCCGCAGCGGTGGCGAGTACACATTTACCCATGTGCCCGCAGGCTTATTCAATGTTGTCGCGGGCGATTCCTTCATCGCAACAGTCGAACTCGACACAGGCTCCACCGCCGACACGCTGTTCCGCATCCCTGATGTCACGCGGGAATTCGTATTCGAAGACTTCAACGATGGCGACAGTTTGAACAACCTAGCAAAAGTGTATCCAAATTACGGTTGGTATTTCGCCACCGTCGGCAGAGCAAAATTCACCCGTCCTGATTCAACCACAGGTTTCACCGGCGCACTTGAAAACGACGCAAACAAAAACGGAACACGCGGAAAATACCTTTCACTCCGTTACGAACTTTCTGACTCCAGCTATGTAATGCTCGGCACGCATCTCGGTCTCGACACGGGATACTACGACATCTCCCGCCTTACCGCCATCCGCATAAAAGCGCGCGGAGACTGCAAATTCTACGTTGCGCTGGAACATTACAAAGAAATTGGCGACAACACGTTCCGCAAGGCTTTGTGGAAAGCCGAAGCAAACAAGGACTGGCACGAATTCGTATTCCGCCCCGGCGAAGAAGCCCTGCGAGACGAAAGCTACCAAGTACACTTCAGTGAAATTGCAACCGAAATAGGATTCTTCTCCGTATTCATCAGGAGCGGGACCAACCTGCAAATCGACGACATTGTATTTGAAGGGATAAACTCTATAGAATAGATTTGACTTTACCTCAAATCACCCCAATTTATTCCATAAATTCTAATATCGTCAAATCAAACATCACGATATTTTCGGATAAATTCATTTTTTCAGATACACGTCATTCACCATGCGGCCTTGAATTTTCTGGCGCACGATGTAGCGACCTTTGGGGAGGTTTTGCGTAGAATGGCCCAAATAATGGCCGTTCATGTCGAATACGCCTATAGTAACGGCTTCCCCGCGCAAGCGGAACGAGTCGGTAATGTGCGTGATAAAAGAATCTTGCGCAGCAACGACCTTTTCCACCAGCACTTCAACGCGACCCGTATATTCCGTATTGTCGTTGCCCTTGACGGTATATTTGAACGAGGAAAGTCCATTGAAATTCGCCTTGGGCGTAAAGCGGGCCGTGTAGCCATCGCTTAACAACTCAACTTCTCCGTTTTCTGCTGCAGAAACACTGTACTTCGGCGAGACTTGCGAAAAACCGTGCGTAATAGTTCGCAAATCAAAGTCACGCGAAGCCTCGTCCGAAATCAGCGTATGCATGGCACCGAGCCAGTTAATATACTTTTCGATGCGCACATAACCATCGCTTTCCTTGGTCATCGCATCATCCTTATCCACATCGTAGCCCATAGCCTCTTCAAAGTAATCCGGCATGCCGTCCTTGTCGGAATCAGTGGCAGCCTTCCCCGCAATTACTTCTCCCCAACCGTTATTCGTCTTGAGTCCCATGGCTCCAACGCTTTTCACGAGCGCACCAGCCTTACCGAGCGTATTCACCTGATACCAGATTAGCGAATCAATGTCATCATAAGGCAAAACTCCACTCTGCGATGTCACGTAACGCCACGCACTCGCCGCACTCAGCATAGGTCCAGTTGTCGTGAGTTCGTTCCACGGTTTCGACAGTTCCTCACCCACGCCCTGATAGTAATAAATGCTCGTAGGGCTACCATTGAGCACGCCATCACGATTTTTGTCTAGCATATTGCCATTGGCATAAATACTCTGATTTTTATCCACCTGGAACCATTCATTCTTACCCGCAGGACCATAGACAAAGTAATTATTCACAATATCGTGATTGAAATGCGTACTCGTATGCGTTGTGTATCCCGCTTCGAAATTATAAAGAATGTTGTTTACAAACACATCGTTAATCTTGTCAAGTGGATTACGGTTATGCGAATTGACGAACGCGTTGTAATACCACGCCCAAGTGCCATCCACCGACTCGATATGCGCACCGAACTGCTGGCCGATGGGGTTTGCAATGAGCGAATTCTGCACGGTAATGCCCGTTACGCGATAATCTTTATTATCAGAACTTCCGCCAAAGTTGTTCCACGGAGCAAGTTCCACCGAACAATGATCTACAATGACGTTCTTGGAATCGTAAAGGTTCAAGCCGTCATCCTTTTCAGAAGCGGTTTTTTCGCCGGGGCGTATTCGCAAATAGCGGATGATGATGTTGTTCTGCTTGCCAGTACTGAGTTTGCCACCGTGAATGGCAATGCCTTCGCCCGGAGCCGTCTGCCCCGCAATCGTGATGTTACTTTTGATGGAGACAGCCGTCTTGATGTTGATGATACCGCCCACGTCAAAGACGACAATGCGGTTCCCTTGACTGACTGCATCGCGGAAAGACCCCGCACCATCATCATTCAGGTTGGTAACGTGATAAACCGTACCGTCACGGCCACCCGTGACATGCGCACCGAAGCCTAACGCTTCAGGGAAAGCCAAAGGTTCTGTAGCCGCCCAAACGAACGCAGAAAGCGTTAGACAAAGCACAGGAACCGAAACACTCTTGCGAGAACCAAACAACATGCCCATATCGTCCACCATTTTTAGGAGAATTCCCTACAAAAAATACATTCTATTTTTTCGAATAATTCATAGACAAGCAAATAAAGAGTTGTCTATGGACTACAACGAAACTATTTCAAGATTGGTTACAACCTCCGCATCACCTTGACGGTCTTATTCATTTTTTTGCCGTTCGTAGCAATTCCGCGGATATTGACGAGATAGATTCCGCAGCCGAAGGGCTGGAGGTCAACCGTCGCCGTGCCACGGGTCTGCACGACGGTTTTTTGCATCATCACGTTCTTGCCACTAATGTCCATCACGGTGATATTAGCCTCGTTCGGGATTCCCGCGAGGAGCACGACGTTGCCATTGACGCTCATGTGGAACGGCTTCATGGTGCTTTCGGCGAAGGTAATGCCCGTGGGAGGCGTTGAGGAGCTGGACTGCGATTCACCAACTTCAGAAGAACTGCTCGTGGGTGTCGCGGCACTTTCAGCAAGCATCTGCGTCACGCCAATCATGCGACTGAAGGTGTCGCCCGCGTTGTCCTTGAGCGTGAACTGCACGTAACCCACACCCGCAAAGTTATCGGCGAGTTTCACAGTCATCTTGGAACCGGAAACAGCCGCAGTCACGCCGCTCGGGGCAGACACAGCGTAAGAACCGCCATCGTAACCGCGGGTAAACTGCGAAAGGTCAATTACCTGCGTTTCGCCCTCCGCAAAGATGTAATGGGCACGAGCCATCCATTCCAAATAGCGTTCGAGTTCCGTCCAGCCATCGCCCAGGCGATCCTTGTTGGCATCGCTAAAGTCGCCACTCTTGGAATTCGGATTATAGCCGTACATCTTTTCCCACCAATCCGGGAGCCCGTCCATATCGGAATCGTAATCGGCAGCCCAGCTCGTGCTCGGGTACGATTCCCAGCCCTTAATGTTCGCGGTATCCTTCACGTCGGTTTCGCGGTCGGGAATGCCCGCGATGCCGCCCACCGAGCCCTTCATACTGTATGTCCCGTTCTTGGTTTCGCTAATCATGCGCTGGTCGTGATTGTCGAGTACCGGCATACGCTGGCCCACATCGCTCAGCACGTCCTTGTAAGCGGCCTTCGCCGACTGCACTGTCGCGTACGAGGGGAAATACGGCCCGCTATGCCACACGTTCCAGGTCAGCTGTTGCCCGTTGCTCAAGGTATAGCGACGACCGCATTCGTCGTTCGTTCCGTCGCACTTGAAACTGCCATTGCTCAGCTGTAACACGTTATTGTGGAAGTAGTATTCCTGCGTGCCCTTGCCGGTGCCTTCGAGGTCCGCACTCAGCACGTAGTCGAGCAGCTTGGTTCCGGCACCCGCCTTGTAGTAGTTGCCCACAAAGTTCACCTCGTGCGCACCGCCATCCGTTACGCGGCTGTACCAGTTATAGACAACGTTGTTGAATATATCCAGACGCCCCGCATAGTAGCCGTCGCCATCAAGCCCACCACCCAAACTCCAGTTGCGGCCCGCGTTATGGGCTAGCAAGTTGTGGTGGAAACTTCCAATGTCACCGCCGATGGTCGCCGCATATCCATGCCCCGTTCCCGAAGGATAATTC
>Ga0247611_10005899_pt1 | contig 15916 bp, 13 predicted proteins | sample 177DNAGHGhighgp2_FD_192422 | JGI IMG/M metagenome (GOLD analysis project Ga0247611, IMG submission 192422) | Sheep rumen microbial communities from Palmerston North, Manawatu-Wanganui, New Zealand - 1770 DNA GHGhigh gp2 | ecosystem: Host-associated > Mammals > Digestive system > Stomach > Rumen...
TTCCGACGGTAGAAAGGATGTTGTTGTGGTGTCTGAAGAGGGTAATGTCCACTTTTTGTATTCTCCGGGTTTTCCTTCTTATCATAGACAAACAGAATCCGTTGATGGCCCTATATATGCAAGTCCCGTAATATTAAACAGAAAAGATTTCAATCCTTTTGTTGTTATTGCAAATTATAACAGTAAAGTATTTTTTATTGACGGTGCTACAAGGACAAAAAAAATTGTTGATTTGGATAGTACCGGTAAAGCTCATCTTGTTGCGGGTGCACCGGCTGTGGGTGATATAAACGGTGACGGAATAGATGAAGTCGTTGTTCAATCAAATGTTCCGCAATATATTACTGCAATAAATACAAATAAATTTTCAGTTTTGTGGACTTATTTCGTTGAACCTACACCACAAGAAGGTTTAAAATTCAATACAACACCAGTAATAGCAGATTTTACCGGTAATGGTATAGCTGATGTTTTATTTGTATCGGCAAACGGCTCGATTCAAATTTTAAAAGGAAATACAACTTATCAAACAGGTGAACTTTTATGGAAATTTTCAATTCCTGAAGCTAAAAGAATTTTGTCAACTCCCGCTGCTTTTGATTTTGATAAAGACGGTATTAGTGAAGTTGTTTTCGGAACGGAAGACGGAAGAATTCTAATAGCAAAAAGTAATATAAAAAGAAAAGAAATAGAAATAGCGGCAGATATAAGGGCAAGTAATTCTGCAATAACATCTACACCTTTGCTGGCGGATTTAACCGGTGATAAAAAAATTGAAATATTATATGTAAATATATTGGATTCGATACATATTGTCAATACAAATGTAAAAACTCTTAGAAATTTAATTGCATGGCCTATGTTTTTAGGTAATTCACAACATACCGGTAAAGTTTCTTTATCTGAATATAAACTGAAATTTAGAATTATGATGTTTGGCGGACTTTTATTGATAGTGTTGTTTGTTTTATTTAAGTTGAGATTAAGTTTAAAAAAATCTTCTAAAAGAGTAAAGGTTACGTATTTATGAAAATAACAGGAATTGCAAAAACCGATGTCGGTAAATTAAGAACTGAAAATCAGGATGCTTTTGGTTTTTGGCAGGAAGAAAATTTGTTTTTTGTATGTGATGGTATGGGCGGAGGTGTTTCGGGGGACTTCGCAAGTAAAACGGCAGTAGATGTAATTTATAATTCTTATAAATCGCTGACAAAAGATGATGTAAATATATTAACCGGAAATAAATTTAATAACATTGAAGATAAAATTTTAAAACCTGCCGTTTGTTTAAAATTAGCAAACAGACAATTATGTAATTTACAAAAAAAATATCCTAAACTTAAAGGTATGGGAACAACGGCAGTAGGTGCTTTTTTTGAAAAAGAAAAATCATTATTACACATATACAATGTAGGCGATAGCAGAATATATAGAATTAGAAACGGAATTATAAAACAATTGACGCAAGACCATTCCAAAGTTCAGGAATTAATTTCGTTAGGTAAAATGACCGAAAGAGAATCTAAAACGGCAGAATTTCAAAGCATGATAACAAGAGCTTTAGGAACGGCTGAAAAATTAAAAGTTGATTATAAAGCCGAAATAGTAAAACAAGGCGATATTTATGTTTTGTGTTCCGATGGTTTAAACGGCGAATTGGAAGATGATAATATAAAAGATATTGTTTGTTTAAATAAAACTAATTTGGAAAATATGGCTTCGGAATTAATTTTGGCTGCTAATAATGCCGGTGGAAGAGATAATACAACGGTTATAGTTTTGATTGCCGAAGATGACGGACAGAGCCAAAATATTACACAGGATTATCAGGAAGATATTTTAATTATTGATGAAGAAACGCAAGTTGAAATTTCAAAAGAAGAATCCTTTATTAAAAATATTGAAAAAAATTTTAAAGTTGAAGTTCCCAAACAGGCTAAAAAAGGAAAATTATATACAAATCCTTTTCTGTTGGCAGTAGCTTTAGTTGTTTTAATTTTAATAGGTGTTTTTTTCTTTTCGGAATTTACACATGAGGAAAAGAAAAATACGACAGAATTAACCGGAACCGTTTCCGGAATAAGTTTAAATGTAAAAACTATAAATCAAGAAAAAACGGATGAATTTTTTAAAAATGAAGAAATGGATAAAATTTCAAAAATGCAAACAATACAGGAAATAATAAGTGATGACGGCAATTTAATTTCTTTAAGTGGAGCAAGTATTGGTATTGTTTCTATGTCCGACTGGCAGGAAAAATATTCCGGTTTGTCGGATATTGAGCCTTTGGAAATAAATTTACCGAATGATAAATATAAAATAAACTTGGTTTATCCGGGATACAAAGTTTTAGATAAAAAAAATATTGAGTTGACGGATTCTGTTGAAATTCAAACACAGAATTCAAAGAATTTAACTGATGTTGAAATTGTTATGGTTTCTGAAACGTTATTTGAAAATAATGATGATTTTCAATATGATAATGAAAATTTGGAGAACGACGGAAATGAAGAAAATATTGATAATTGATGACGATAAAACCTTTCTTTTTACAACAGAAGCTATTTTTAAAGAAGAAGGTTTTGTTGTCTTTAAAGCGGAAACGGCAACCAAAGGTTTTATTTATATGGAACAAAATACACCTGATGTCGTTTTGTTGGATGTTATGTTGCCGGATAAAAACGGTTTTGATGTTTTAAAAATTTTAAAGAAAAATAAAAAGTATTCAAATATACCTGTTATCCTAATTACCGGGGATAATACGGTTCAAATAGATAAAGCATTTGAATTAGGTGCCGAAGATTGTTTTTTTAAACCTTTAAATGTTTCAGAAATTATAAAAAGGATGGAAAAAATTTAAAACATGAATAAAAAAATATTTGTAGTTTTTATTTCATTGCTGTTTTTTTCGAACTTGTTGTTTGCAGATTTCAGCAACTCCGATATTGCTAATTTAAATCCTGATCCGTATTCTCAGGCACTTGGCGGAAGTGCTTTAGCTTTTTCTCCTGCGGTGTTCGGTTTTTTTTCAAATCCTGCAAATAATTTTGCGGTTTTTGCAAAACAATTTCAAGTTTCATATATATCTGCATATACAAAAAATTATTCAGGAAATATAGGATTATCTTTACCTACAAGTAATGTAGGAATTTTTTCTTTTGCATTTGCTTATAATGAATTTAATGATGAAATAGATTCCATAGGAATAAAAAATTCAATGATGATAGCCGTAAATTATGTGTATCCTTTTGTTAAGGAAATTCCTGTTCCTAAAGAGAATGGTTCTGTAGGTATAACTTTAAAAGGTTACAGGCTTAAAGCTAAAAATTATGACGAACATACCATTTTGTTTAATATGGATTTAGGGCTTATATATTTGCTTGATTTTATAGATTCAAGGTTATATGCCGGCGGAGCATTAAAAAATATAGGTAATGATATAGATATAAATAAAACTAAAGAAAAACAGTTACAGTCTTTTAATCTTTCTGCAAGGTATTTGATTTCAGATGCCGGTAATGTTTCTCTTATGGCGGATATGGTTAAAAATTTTAATATAACAGATTTGGGATATGCCTGCGGTATAGAAGCACATCCCGTAAATCCATTGGCTTTAAGGCTTGGCTGGAGAGATTACAGAGATAATTTATATAAAGGTATTACGGCAGGTTTTTCTTTGGATTTAGACAGTGTAAATATTGCTTATGCTTATACCGATTTAATGGGAACTGATGATGATCAGCATACTTTTACGATAAACTTTTATTTCGGTTCCATACCTAATCCGGAAAAAGCATATAATCATTATTTAGGATATAATTTAAAAGAGGCAAAAAGAGCTTATAATAAAAAAAATTATATAGAAGCAAGAGCACGATTTGAAAATATATTGGCTGTATATCCCGACAACGAAGAAGCAAAAAAATATTTGAATTTGATAAATGAAGAATGGGACGGACTTGATAACGATGAAAAAAATAAAATTGAAAAAGTTTTGGCAAAGGCGGAAATGAATTATTTTAAAAATAATTTATTAAAAGCACAAAAATATTATTCGGATGTTATTAAAATGGAACCCGATAATAAGGAAGCTAAAATCGGTTTGGCAAAAATAGAAAGAGAAATTAAAGACATGGACCTTTATCGTAACAGAAAAGAACATGCCAAAGAAATAGCGGAACATTGGCAGCAGGCAATGAATTATTATAATGCCGGTGAATTTGTTTATGCAAAAGATGAATTAAATAAAATTTTGGAAATTGATTCCGAAAATTCCGGTGCTATTGAATATTTGGAAATTATAGAAGAGAAAGTTGCAAGGGTGAATGTTGTTCAGGCAGAAAGTACTTTTCAGAAAGGGCTTGCTTCATATAGAGAACAGGACTATGAACAGGCTATTATATATTTTAGAGCCGCTTATATAAATAGTCCCGACAGACAAGATATAAAAAAATATATTTCAATATGTGAAGAAAAATTGGAAGAAATTAAAAATATGGATATTGATGATGACGATATTATTGAACAAACTTCGCAAAAAAAACAACAAAAAAATACCGATAAAAATAAAAAGTCTTCCGCAAAACAGGATACTAAATCCGTTACAAATTCACAAATAGCAACCAGTATGAAAAAACAATACAATTTGGCTTTAACACAATACGGGCAGGAAAAAGATAAAGCCGCACTTAAAAGTTTTAATACATTGGCTAAAATGGCACAAAAATATAAATATTATAATTATAACGATCAAATAAAAACATATTCTGCCAGGTTAAAACAAAGACTTGCAAACAAAGTTTATGAAGAAGGTAAACAATTTGAGGAGCAGGAAAAATTTGAGCAGGCTTTTGCAAAATACAAAGAAGCCGTAAGTTATGTAAAAGATCATAAAGCTAAAAACGAAATGAAAAAATTAAATTCTATTATTGCTCAAGATTTATACGATCAAGGTTTGCAAGCTTTTTCATCCGGTAATAAAGAAAAAGCAGTTGAATTATTGGAAAAATCTTTAAAATATGACCCTGATAAGACAGAGGCAAAAAAAGCACTGGAAAGAATAAAATAGGATTTTAACAAATGGTTGAATTAAGAAGAGACCCTATTCGTAACGGATGGATTATCATAAATACAAATAGAATTGTAGATTATAATTCAAATGAAACTACACACAAACATATAGACGAAAAAAATTGTCCTTTTTGTTACGGTAACGAATATATGACACCTTTTCCTATAGTTGCTCATAACAAAATGGGACACCCGGCCACTGATAAAAAATGGGATATTAGGGTTATTCCGAACAAAAGCCCCGTTCTTGCGATAGAGGGGGAACTAAAAAGAAGTCCGGAAGGAATGTTTGATGTAATGACCGGTATCGGAGCAAATGAAGTTATTATAGAAACCTCCGACCATAATAAGCATTTATATTCATTTACAAACGAAGAATTCGTAAATGTCATTAAAGTTTTACAGGGAAGAATTAAAGATTTAAAAAACGATATAAGACTTGAATATATTTTACCTTTTAAAAATTACGGATATAAAGCAGGGGAGGTTATTTGTCATTCCAATACACAATTGATAGCCCTTCCGATTATTCCTAAAATTGTTAAGGAAGAAATGGAAAATTCAAAAAAATATTATGAAATAAAAGAAAGGTGTTTGTTTTGCGATATTATGTCACAAGAAATAAAAGATAAAAAAAGAATTATTTGTGAAAATAATAATTTTATTGCATTTACTCCTTTTGCGTCAATAACACCTTTTGAAGTTTGGATATTGCCTAAAGAACATGCCGAAGATTTCAGAAATATCAACGACAGAAAAGTTTATGAACTTTCACAAATAAGTATTGAAATATTTAAAAAATTATATAAAGCTTTAAATGATCCAGCATATAATATGGTTATGCATATTTTCCCTCTTAAACAGAATTTTATTCCTTATTATCATTGGCATATTGAAATAGTTCCTAAAATATTACAAACTACGGGCTTTGAACTTGGTACCGGTATAAAGGTAAATCCTATATTGCCGGAAGAGGCGGCTAAATTTTTAAGGGGAATAGAATAATTTATGAATATACTTATGGTTTCATCCGAATGTGTTCCTTTTGTCAAAACCGGCGGGCTTGCCGATGTTGTAGGAACACTTCCTAAATATTTAAAGAAAAACGGGCATGATGTCAGAATAATAATTCCCAAATACAGCACAATAGACGGTGTGAAATATAAATTAAAAACATTGCCTTACAGATTAGCCGTTAAATTAGGTAAAGAAGAAATTTATTTTAGAATAAAACAAGGCTTTTTAGACGGTAATATTCCCGTATATTTTATAGAGAATATGCGTTTTTTTGACAGAATAGGAGTCTATGGCGACAGTAACGGTATAGGCTATGGCGATAACAGAGAAAGGTATACTTTTTTTTGTAAAGCCGTTATAGAAGCGGTGAAAGCAATTTTGTTTGTTCCCGATATTATTCATTGCAACGATTGGCATACCGGGTTGATACCTGCATATTTAAAAATTACAAATGCTTACGACGGTTTTTTTTGGAAAACGGCTTCCGTTTACACAATACACAATATTGCATTTCAAGGCAGTTTTGATGCCGCAACAAGTGTTCCGTTAGCAGGTTTTTCTTGGGAAGATTATAAAAGTGATAAACTTGAATTTTATAATACATTTAATTTTATGAAAGTCGGAATAGTATACAGTGACATTGTTTCTACCGTAAGTCCCACTTATGCAAAACAAATACAGGCCGGTTTCGGCAACGGTATGGAAGTTGTTCTTAAAACAAGAAAAAATGATATTTTCGGTATATTAAACGGTATAGATTATTCTTATTGGAATCCTAAAACCGATACTAATTTAATTTCAAATTATTCATCGGAAAACATTGAAAATAAAAATTTATGCAAAACCGACTTGCAAAAGATTTGTAATTTTGACTGTAATGAAAATTCTTTTATTGTTTCATGTGTTTCAAGGTTTGATAATCAAAAGGGTTTTGATTTAATAATTGATGCAATAAACAGATTGCAAAATTTTAATGTTCAATTTGTCGTTTTAGGTTCCGGAGACAGTTATATAAGGGATACATTATTATATTTACAAAAAAAATATCCTAAAAAATTAAGAGTTTTTAATAAATATGATGAACCTCTTGCACATAAAATATATGCGGGTTCCGACGGCTTTTTGATGCCGTCAAGGTTTGAACCTTGCGGATTGAGTCAGCTTATTGCACTTGCTTACGGAACAATACCGATAGTTAATAAAACAGGCGGGCTTGCAGATACAATTTATGATTTTGATAAAGCTCAAACACCTAACGGTTTTGTTTTTGATTTATATGCAGGGGAAAGTTTTGTTGAAAAAATAAAGTATGCATATAAAATATTTTCCGATAAAACATCATGGAATAAACTTCAAAAAAATGCTTTTGATTGTAACTTTTCATGGAATAACTCTCTTACCGATTACGAAAAAATGTATAATATAGCACTGAATAAAAAAATAAACTCAACCATTTACAGATAAGATGAAAAAAATAAAATTATCCTTAATTTTTAAATTGTTTGCCGTTACAGTTATAAGCATGGTATTTGCTTTAAGTTTAAAATATTACAATTATTGTGAATTTTATTTGCAGCAATTTAAGCAGGATTTAACTGCAGTTATAATTTTAAATGACGGCATTGAAGATATCGACTCCGTAATTAACGGCTTTAAAGAAAATACAAATTTTAAATTTATAGATTTTGTCGATAAAAATTCCGCATATTCAAAAGCTTTGGAAACAAGTCCCGATTTGGCAAACATAATGCCAAATGACAACAAAACTTATTTTCCGGATTATGTAGTTATTAACGAAATTAATGCCGTAAATAAACAACAGCTTGAAACAATTAAAGGAGATTTGGTTTCTTCCGATACCGTAAAAGATGTTTTATACGACGATAAAGCTTTTAATATTTATTTTAAACAACTTGATATGTTTGTTTTTTTTAAGAATTTTTTTTCTTATATTATTTTAATTTTAAGTATACTTTTTTTAGTAAAAGCAGTCCTTTATACAATATCAAAAAAATATTTAATAATAATGTATGAAATTTTATACGGATTTTCTTCCGCTTTTGCAGGATATGTAATAATTTGTCTTTTGGCAAGTTTAACAAAAAATAATTTTTTTGTTTTGAATTGGCATTTGTTATTTTTTATACTTCCTTTCGGTGCAATTTTAACTTTTTTAACAAAAGAAGCAAATGTATAAAATAGCTTTTATATTAATCATTATATTATGTTGTATATCGTTTCCCGTTAATTTTTACGGACAATCACAAAACGAAATAAAATCAAAAAATCAAGAACTGACAAAGATAAAAAACGATATCAATAAAAAGAAAAAAGAAAAAGAACAATTGTTAAAACAGGAAAAACAATATAAAAAAGATTTGCAAAATTTAGCCGTTGAAATTTCAAATACCGAAAAAAATTTAAAAAATATCAGTCAACAAATTTCTTCTGCAGAAAAAAATTTGGAAATAGCTTCAAAACAGTATAACCTTGCCGATAAAGAAAGGCTTGAAGCGAATTCCCAAATTCAGCAGGAATTTTTAGTTTATACACAAAGAAAAACAGTATCATATTTTGATTATCCATTTGAATTTAAAATGCGGGAATTATCAATACAGGATAAATCGGATAAATATCAACAAGCCAAAAAAAGAGAAGATGCCGCACATGAAAGTATGGGTAAATACGATAAAGCCAAAAAGAATTTATTAAGTTTAAAGGACAAACATCAAACATCGTTTGTAAGAAACAAAAAATTAAAAGAAAATAAAGAAGGGTTGTTGAAAACAACATCAAATAAAAGAGAACAAACTGAAAAAGAAATAAAAAAATTAAATGCTTCGGTAAAAGATTTGGAAAACTTTATAAATAATTTAATAAAGAAAAGTAAATCAAAATCAAAAACTTCAAATAAAAAAACTGTTACAATAAAAAGAAAAACAAACCTTCCTTGGCCGGTTAACGGGACAGTTACAGTTTATTTTGGTAAAAATAAACACCCGGAATTAAATACTTATTTGATAAGTAACGGAATTAAAATAAAAACACAAAATAATGCCGTAATATCAACCGTAGATGATGGAACGGTTATTTTTAGCGGAGAATACAGAAGTTACGGTAAAATGCTAATAATTGACCATAACGGCTTTTTTTACAGTATTTACGGACAATTGAATAAAGTTCTTGTTAAAGAAAATCAAATTGTAACAAAAGGTATGCATATAGCACAATTGGCATCTTCAGGTGAAGCTTTGTTGTATTTTGAAATAAGGCAAAACAATATTGCCGACGATCCGTTATTGTGGTTAAAACATCGTTAATCTTTTTAATTTGCTATAATTAAGGAGTTATTTAATTTAAATGTTTTTGGTATTAAATATTTTAAAATATTAATTATCGGTGTAACATTATGAAAAGCATAATATTAAAGAAGGGTGAAGAAAAAAGAATTAAATCAGGACATCAGTGGATTTTTTCAAACGAAATAAAAACTGTTTTTGATAAACCGCAGGCCGGAGATATTGTTGAATGTTATGACGGTTCAAATAATTTCGTAGGATTAGGTTTTTATAATCCGCATTCTCTTATTGCATTTAGGCTTATATCTAAGGAAAATAAATTCATTGATACTAAATTTTGGCAGGAAAAAATATCTAAAGCTTATGAATTTAGAAAGAAAATTTATCCTGAACAAAATTCTTTTAGAGTAATTTATGGTGAAAGTGACGATATAAGCGGTTTTATTCTTGATAAATATGAAGATTATTGTGTTGCACAGTTTGTTTCCGCGGGTGCCGATAAAAATAAACATGATATACTTGAAGCCGTTCAAAATGTTATAAAGCCTAAAGGTATTGTTATAAGAAACGATTCCCATTTAAGAAAACTTGAAAATTTAATAGGAGAAAATGAAGTTTATTCCGGTAAAATTCCGAATGAAATAATAATAAAAGAAAACGGAATTAAATTTTATGTTAATATACTTTCCGGACAGAAAACAGGGTTTTTCTTTGACCAAAGAGAAAACAGACTTCTATTAAAAAAATATTGTAAAAACAAAAAAGTTTTAGATTGTTTTACCAATACGGGTGCTTTCGGCTTAAATGCTTTAAAAGGCGGAGCCAAAGAAGTTGTTTTTGTTGATTCATCAAGAAGTTCTTTAGAAATTGCTTCAAAAAATTATGAATTAAACGGATATAAAGATATTAATGCTATGGTTGCTGATGCACAGGAATATATTTGTTCAAAACAGGCTATTGAAGAAAATTTTGACGTTGTAAATATAGATCCTCCGGGGCTTATTAAAAATAAAAAAGATTTTTTTGCAGGTTACAAACATTATGCCAAACTTAATGAACAGGCAATGAAACTTTTAAAATCCGGCGGGATATTTGCAACAAGTTCATGTTCTCATCATTTGTCAATGGCAGATTTTAAAAAAATGTTATTGGAATCTTGTTCAAAAGCAAATAAAAGGGCTGTTTTTTTGGAGTTGTCGACGCAAGCAAAAGACCATCCGATTTTAGTTTCGATGCCGGAAACGGAATATTTAAAATTTGCAATTTTAAAAATTTTATAAAAATTCACTTGAGTTTATTTCGGTTATCGGCTACAATTAAGCAAAATGGCTATAATAAAAAAAGAATCTTCCAATCTGTTGTTTGATGATTTATTAAGAACGGTAATTTTACCGTTATTATCGGGTATTTGTTTTATTATATGGCTGTTTTATTTTTGTAAAAGTCCCGTTGAAATATTTCCGACAATTTTAATTATTTTTTTAGCTGTTTATTTTCTGTCAGGTTATGTGTTCGGCGGAGTTTTTCTTTCTTTTATTTTAGGTGCCGGTTTTTTCAGTTTTTTATTTGTTAAAGATATTTATACAATTGCTATTATAATATTTGAGATGTTTTGGATTGTATCGATATTTTTATTTATAAATAATTCCAGAAGTAAATATGTAAATCATAAAAAACATTTTAATGTAGAATATGAATTATTGGACAGAGATATTTCCATAATTAAATCGTCAATAAATAAAATTTCAAAAAGAAATGAGTTTTTAAAAAAAAGAATGGAGTTGTTTAAAAATTTTGAAAAATTTATTACCGAGCTGGAACAAACTTTAAAAGAAAAAGAAGTTTTAAAAATTACGGAAAAAGTAATCAAAGATTTTATAAAAAAAGGAAATTGGAAAATAAAAAAATATTCAAGTAATGATGTTATTGCAAAATATATTAAAGAAACCAAAACCCCTTTATTAATTGATGATGTAACAAAAGATAAAAGGTTTTTTGATACCGTTAAATATCAAGCTCCTGTATCTTTAGCAGCAGTTCCGATAGAAATTGACGGTAATTTTTGGGGAATAATAAAAGGTGTTTGCGATAATTCAAAATTTGACAGTAACGATTTAAGATTTTTATCAATTATATCCAATATAATAAATGTAATTTTAAACAATGCCATTTTATTCGATGAAGTTGAAGCTTTATCAATTACCGACGGGTTAACAGGTTTATATACAAGAAGATATTTTTTTGAAAGAGTAAAAGAAGAAATTAACAGATATATAGCCGATAATATACCGTTGGTTATGGCAATGCTTGATTTGGACGATTTTAAAAAAATAAACGATACTTACGGACATTTGGCAGGTGATATGTTGTTAAGGCAAATTGCAAATATGTTGCGAAAAAGGTTTAGAGAACTTGATATTTTGGCAAGATACGGCGGAGAAGAATTTGTTATTTTAATATCACATACAGATATTGATAAAGCTAAAAGTTTATTTGAAGAAATAAGACAGAAAATAGAAGATGAAAAATTTTTCATTCCGATAGAAAGTTATAATCCTGTATCCGTAAAACAAACAATAAGTATAGGTTTAACGCAAATAAAAGAAAATAAAAATATTCATGATATTGTAAAAGAAGCAGATACTGCTTTATACAAAGCAAAAAAAGAAGGAAAAAACAGAGTTTGTTGTTTTAATTGTAATTAAATGAAAAAAAATTATCCGTTAAGAAATTTTTTAATATTAATAATTTTTATTTTTATATTTTTTATAATTCCTTTTGATATAAAAGCAAAATATGTTGCTGTTTTGGCTTTGGCTCCTTTAGGGCTTTTTTTATCAAAAAAATGTTCAAGTTGTTTTATTGCTTTTATAGTTGTTGCATATTTTTTGGCAATAGTAAGTTTCGGAATAAGTTTTTACACAATATCGATAATAATAATTTTTGCAACATTAATTCCGAGTTCATATATATTTTCGGAAAAAAATTATCAGAAAGATGACCTTTTGGATTATAGAAATAAAGAATTGAAAATATTAAAAGAAAATTTAAAATATCAAGAAAAAAAAGTTGAAATTGAAGGAAATATATTAAAAAAAGAATTGGAAAATATTATTCAAATATATACTGTTTCTAAAAATTTAACCGGTAAAATGACAGGTATAGACGGTGCTGAAGAAATTGTTAAATTTTTTTCTTCGTTAAAGGAAGTAAAAAATGTTGTTGTTGCATTAAGAAATAAACAAAATAAGTTTGTTATAGCAGGTATTGCCAATTCTCAAATGCAGCATAAATGGAGTGAGGCAATAAATAATTCAAGTATAGAAAATTTATCAAAAGTTCAAATTACGGATTTTTTTTATGATGTTGAGAATGATTTAGTAATTACATGCCCTATTATATTGGATAATGTTTTAACTTCATGTATTTTGCTTGTTGCAGATAAAAAAGATTGTGATATGTTATTGGAAAGAATTAAAATATTTTTGCCTCATTTTGTATTGGAATCAAAAAGAATTAAATTATTTACGCAATTAAACGAAAGGGCAAGGCTTGACGGTTTGACAGGTTTATATATAAGAAGATATTTTGTTGAAAGGTTGGCAAATGAAATAAAAAGAAGTAAAAGATATAAAACGGATTTCTTTATTATGATGGCAGATCTTGATTTTTTTAAAAAAATAAATGACACTTACGGACATTTGGCAGGTGATAAAGTTCTAATTGAAGTATCAAAAATATTTAAAAATTCTTTAAGGTCGGTAGATTTGGCGGCAAGGTACGGAGGGGAAGAATTTATCTTTCTGCTTCCCGATGTAAGCCAGGAAGAAGTGTTAAATATTGCCGAAAAAATAAGAACAGAAATAAAAGCAATAAAATTTGTTGAAGCGGATAAAAATTTTTCCGTTACGATTAGTATCGGTATAGTAAAATACGAAAATAAATTAAAAACAAAAAATATAATAGAACTTGCCGATAAATCTTTGTATAAAGCAAAACAAAGAGGCAGAGACAGGATTTTTTTAAGTAAATATCAACAAGAATTTGATTTTTAAATAAAAAAAAGATAAAATGCTTTTCGGTTAAAAAAATGGAAAATTGTATTTTTTGTAAAATCGTATCGGGTGAAATACCTGCTAAAAAAGTTTTTGAGGATGATAAAGTTGTTGCTTTTAACGACTTAAATCCTCAGGCTCCCGTTCATATACTTATAATTCCTAAAAAACACATAGCAAGTTTGAATGAAATAACAAATGAAGATGTTGAATTGCTTGGGCATATTCAGGAAGTTGCAAGTTTGCTTGCAAAACAAAACAATTTAAAAGATGGGTATCGTTTGGTAAATAATTGCGGTGTAGACGGAGGTCAGACTGTTCTTCATTTACATTATCATTTAATGGGCGGAAGAACTTTTGCTTGGCCGGCAGGATAATTTGATTAGACGATTGGAAGTAAAGACGATTGGAAGTAAAAATGTATCCTGTGGATGAAGTTGTTTTAAGTAAGAAACTTGAAAAATTTGTAAGGTAACTTGAGAAGAAGAAATAAATCTAAATAAATTTTTAAAATAAGCGGGGTGAAACTAAAAAATGGTAAGCGTAAAAGTAAGAGACGGCGAATCAATAGAAGATGCAATTAGAAGATTCAAAAGAGAATGTGAAAGCAGCGGAGTAATGCAAGAAATTAAAAACAGAGAATTTTATAAATCTCCAAGTGTCTTAAAAAAAGAAAAAATTGCAGAAGCTAAAAGAAAAATTCGCAGAAAAATGTTAAAAGATAGTGCATGGAAAAGGTAATTCGGCACCGTTGATTTTGAATGCAGGGGGTATTTATATACCCTCTGTGCATTTTTTATTTTTGTTTAAAGGAGCCTTTTATGAATTTAAACCAAATGTATGAATTTTTTATAGCTGCAGGAATAGAAAAAGACCCCAGAGGTAAAAAAGAAGTTACTACTCTTTTAAAAGAAAAAAACGAAGAATATAAAAAAGCCGATAAAGATAAGAAAGAATTTTTTGATTTGAATACATTAACAAACCCATATCAAGATTCACGAATTTTATACGGAACCGGAAAAGAAACAATTAAAACCGTAATGGTAGGTATTGATATGGAAGTACCTGAACTTTTACTTGCAAATCAGTTAAAAAATAACGGTAAAAAAATAGATATGGTCTTGGCTCATCATCCGGAAGGAACCGCTTTTTCAACTTTTTATAATGTTATAGGTATGCAGTCTGAAATTATAAAAAAACAAGGTGTTCCAATAAACATAGCGGAAGGCTTTATATCCGAAAGAGCATCCGAAGTTTGCAGAGGAGTTTACGGACAAAATCATCAAAAAGTAACAGATGCTGCAAGGTTATTAAATATTCCTTTAATGACGGCACATACCGTTGCAGATAATCATGTTGTAGACTATCTGCAAAAAAAATTGGATAAACTTGCACCGAGATATTTGGAAGAAATTATTAAGTTTTTGGAAACAATTCCCGAATATAAATATGCCAAAACTTTTTCAAACGGTCCCTTTATATTAAACGGAACCGGAAAAAATAAATGCGGTAAAATTTTTGTGGATATGACAGGCGGAACCGAAGGACCTACCGAACTTATTGAGTATTTATCAAAAGCGGGAGTAGGAACTATAGTCGGTATGCACATGAGTGAAAAAAATTATAAGGCTGCCGTAAAAAATAAAATCAATGTTATTATAGCAGGACATATTTCATCAGATAATTTAGGTGTTAATTTGTTGTTGGACGGGTTAGAAAAGAAATACGGAAAATTGGAATATATAGAAGCTTCAGGTTTTAGAAGACACAGACATTAATATGACAATACCGACAGAGGTTATAGAACAAATAAGGTCTTTTTCAAACATAGAATCCGTTATAGGAGAATATGTTCCCGATTTAAAACAGGCAGGCAGAAATTGGAAATGCTGTTGTCCTTTTCATACGGAAAAAACACCTTCTTTTGTTGTAAGCCCCGAAAAGGGAATTTTCAGATGTTTCGGTTGCGGTGTTGCCGGTGATGTTTTTAAATTTATAATGCTCATTGAAAAAATTTCTTGGATTGAAGCCGTTAGAAAGTTGGCTCAAAAAAACGGTATTCAAATAGAAGAAACAAACGAAAATAAATTTGTGCTTTCCGAAAGGGCAAAAATTTTTAAACTTTTGGAAACAACTGCGAAATTTTATCATAAATGTTTTTTGGAAACAAATGCGGCTAAGTTTGCAAGAGAATATGTAAAACAAAGAGGTTTATCTCAAAAAACTATTGAAAAATTTATGATAGGATATTCTCCGAAAAATAAACTTGTTGCAGCTGCTTCAAAGAAAGGCTATACTTACGACATGTTATTGAAAGCCGGTTTAATAACAAAAATGCAAAACGGTCAGTTTTTTGAGTATATGTCCGAAAGGCTTGTTTTTCCCATTATGGATGTGCAGGGAAGGGTTGTTGCTTTCGGAGGAAGAACGTTAACGAATCAAAAAACAAAGTATATAAACAGCCCGGAGACTGAA
>Ga0247611_10005901_pt1 | contig 15911 bp, 14 predicted proteins | sample 177DNAGHGhighgp2_FD_192422 | JGI IMG/M metagenome (GOLD analysis project Ga0247611, IMG submission 192422) | Sheep rumen microbial communities from Palmerston North, Manawatu-Wanganui, New Zealand - 1770 DNA GHGhigh gp2 | ecosystem: Host-associated > Mammals > Digestive system > Stomach > Rumen...
AACAGTATGAGTAATCGCTCCAATTATTTTATTATTTTGAATTATTGGAGAACCACTCATTCCTTTAACGATACCACCAGTTTTTTCTAATAATCTATTATCGGTTATTTTAAATAAAATATTTTTCGTCGGACTATTTTTATCAATACTTAAAATTGATATTGTAAAGTCATTAACGATATTATCATCTAATGTTGTTTTAATATAGGCATCTCCTACTTCAATTTCATCAATATCTGCTACCGGTAAAATATTATTATGATTATATTCTAATTTATAAACCCCATATATTCCAGTTTCTAAATTATTTTCTATCGTACCAAAATTGGTATCTAAATAAAACTTAGCATTTTTTTCTCCCGGAAAACCATTAGTACTTTTAGAAATATCCGTAACTACAGCTTTGAAAATTTTACCATTTTTTATTTCAAATTTAGTATTGGTTTTACTATCAGTAATACTATGTCCTAAAGCACCATATTTATTACTAATTGGATCAATAAAGGTAAGAGTTCCAATTCCAGTAATGCTATCTTTAACATACAGTCCTGTTTTAAATACCCCATCTGAATCCTTAATTATATTTAAATTTGTATAATTTAAATTACCTCCGCGGAGATATCCAATTTTTAAAGATAAATTATTTTGATTAGTATCAATTAAATTTAACATTTCACTAATAGAATTAATACTTTTATCATTGATAGATACAATCATATCACCTATTTGTAAATCACTTCGAGAATTACCTATATCATAAAATCCAACAATTAAAACTCCTTTAGCTTGAATATTAATTCCTAAGTTTTCACCACCAGGAACTAAATATTTAGAATAAGCTAAAGTATTTAAAGGAAAGATAATTAATGTTAAAAAAAGTATTAGTAGTCGCTTTTTTAAATTCATAAAATCACTCCTTTAAAAAACTACTACAATACTATTATTTACAATAATATTTTAAATATTTATTTATTTATAATGTCTAATATTCTTTTTTGAATTTTTTCCTGTGTATAACCAAAATATTCTAAAAGTTCTTCACTATTTCCAGATAATCCAAAGCCATCCATTCCAATTACATTTTCTGTTATATCATAAAAATAATCTTTACTTGCTAATGTAATAGCAATTGTTTTTTTATTATTAAAAAGTACTTTTAAATCCACATTAATATTTTTCTTACAAGGAATACTAAATACTTTGCTATCAATACCAATACTTCGTAAATTATCCGAAACTTTTAAAGCCAATCCTAGTTCATATCCGTTTGCAACTATATTAATATAATCATTTGTTTCATTACCTAAAACTTCATAAATACCATTTTCTATTTCATTAGCTTTAGTATTATTTGATATCTCATTAGAATCACGAGGTAAAATTAAACAACTTGGATTATTATGTTTTAAAATATCAACGTAACATCCAATTAATTCATTTAAATCGTATGGTCGATAAACTTTTAAGTTAGGGATTAGTTCTAAAGACGGTAATTGTTCAATTGGTTGGTGAGCTATACCATCCTGGCCAACTAAAAAACTATCATGAGTAAAAATATAAATAACCGGTAAATTCATTATGGCACTTTCGCGAATACTTGGCTTCATATAATCGGAAAAAACTAGAAAAGTGCTAGCAAATGGTCTAAATCCCGATAAAGCTATACCGTTAATAATAGCACCCATTGCATGTTCTCTAATACCAAAATAAATATTTCTTCCTAAATAATTATCACTACTAAAATTTTCAAATTTATCTAACCTTGTTTTACAAGAAGATGATAAATCTGCACTTCCTCCAATCAATAAATCAAAATCAGTGGCAATTAAATTCAAAATTTCACTTGATAAATCTCTTAAAGACTTATCTTCATATTGAATATCAAAATTATTTAAATTATAGGTATTAGCATGATTAATAATTTTATTAATCATCTCCTTATTTTCTAATTTGTTGTAACCATCCTTGAATTTTTCAACTTTTTCTATTCCTCTTTCTAAAACAAATTTTTTAAAATCATCTATAACTTCAGCATTAACAGTAAAAGATGAATCATACAAATCTAATTTCTTTTTAATAGCAATTAATTCTTCCATATCTGGAACCATTCCGTGAGCTTTATTCATACCTTCATATTTAGAATACATTCCTATTTTTGTTTTAACGATTATTAAATTTGGTAAGTCTGAATTTTTAGCTGATTTTATACCATCATTTATACTTTTTATGTCATCACTTATTTCAATAATATTGAAATTAATACTTTCAAATCTTTTTTTTATATCTTCATGACTTGATATATTTAAATTACCATCAAGGGATACTTCATTACTATCTAATATAACAATTAGTTTATTTAATTTCCAAGTTCCAGCAAGTGCTAAAGCTTCATAAGTAATTCCTTCCTCAAGTTCTCCATCACCACATAAAACATAGGTATAATAGTCAACTAAATTATTTGTTTTTTTACTTAAATAAGCTTCACTTAAAGCCATACCAACACTAGTAGCCACTCCTTGCCCAAGAGGTCCAGATGAAAACTCTGCTAATGGTGTGGTTCCAACTTCAGTATGACCTGGTGTTTTGGAACCAAGTCTTCTTAATTTTTTTAAATCATCAATCGTTAATAAGTCTAAAAAATAAGCAATTGCATATAACAAAGGTGAACCATGTCCAGCGGAAAAAACAAATCGATCACGATTAACAAAATCGAGATTATTAACATCTATATTCATATGATATTTAAATAAAACATAAATAATATTAGCTGCTCCTAATATTATGCCGCTATGTCCAGACTTAGCTTCATATATCATATCAAGACAAAGCCCTCTTAGATTATTGACACCTCTTTTATCCAATTCAAAATTCAAATCATCTTCTTTATTTCCAATATTAAACATACTATCCTCACTACTGTTATGTATAAAGTGTAACAAAATTTTATTTTTTTGTAAAGTAATATTGACATAATCAACTATCATGAAATCATATAAAAATAAGAAGAATATTTTTATTCTTCTTATTCATCAATCATATCTTCAAAGTCATCACACATTGCCTTTTCTAACGACATTATTTTTCGTTTCGTATTTGGACTTAATATACAATTATAAAACAATATACCTGCGCCTAATAAAGCCGCACCTGTTAGTCCACATATCATTCCCTTTTTCAAATTCATCACCTTCTAAAATATGATTAGTACTTACGTACCATATATATTATAAGTAATTATTTTAAATTTATTCATTATTTAAAGAAATAATATCTTTCTTTTTTTAAAATTTTACCTCTTAAATCATCTAATTCTTCTTTAGCTTCACGATCATTAATACTTTCAATAGAAATTATCTTATTTTCCAAAAATTTATTTACTTGTTCAGCATAAACTAATTTATTTACCATTTCAATATCCCAATCCATTAAATAATAATTATAAAATTTAATAAATGGTTCCATACTGGTTGTTGTGATAGTCTTTGATAGAATGGTTTCTATTTTATCAAAACCAAGACACAAAACTAAAAAATCTAAATCATTATTTCCACAAATAGTTCTATATTTTGTTAATAAATATTTGTATAAATCTAATTCTTGTCTAGTAAAATTTAATTCCAATTTATCTCTTAGCAATTTAAAACAAAATTCAGAGGCATATTCATCATGATTATTTTGAACAAAAACTATTTTATTATTTGGTAAAACAAAACCGCCTTTCGTTGCTAAAATGTTTTCCAAATACGGAATAACCCTTTCCATAAAACCACCTGCTACTAAACTTAAATTTTTTCAATTTTCATAAAATCCGTATTTTGTCCAACAGCTGGGAGACCTCCAGTAATTATAACCGTATCACCTTCGTGATAATTCATAACTTCTTTATACTTAGTAATACATATTTCTGGTATTTCTTCTGAATTTTTATATTTTTTTACTAAAACTGGAATTATACCATAATTTAATGTTAAAGAAGTTAAAGTATCCTTATTTGGACTTAAACCCAATATGAGACTTTTTGGTTTAAAACAACTAATTTTTTTAGCAGTATAACCACTCATTGTATTAGCTAAAATACAATTTACTCCTAAAAGTAATCCCGAATCAACAACGGAATAAGCAATTGTCGAAGTAACATCATCATTTTCTTCTTTATAATTTTTATCCAAATTATCACGATAATCAAAGTGTTCTTCTGCTTCTTCTAAAATTTTACTCATAACTTTAACGCTCAAAACTGGATAATTACCGATTGTAGTTTCATCACTTAAAACTAAGGAATCTGCTTTATCTAAAATTATATTATATATATCAGCTGCCTCCGCTCTAGATGGAGACTTTTCATTTACCATACTTTTTAATAAATCGGTAGCTACCAAACTAAGTTTTTGATATTCGTTAGCCTTTTTCAAAATTTCTTTTTGATAATATGGAAGTTTTTCAAAAGGAACATTAACTCCTAAATCACCTCTTGCAACCATCACTCCATCACTAACTTTTAAAATACTATCAATATTATTATATCCTTCTTCAGTTTCAATTTTAGATATTAAAGAAATATGATCATTTTCATTTTCGATTAACATATCAATAACGCTTAAAACATCTTGTTCATCTCGAACATATGAAAGAGCTAAAAAATCAATATTTTTATTAATTGCATACATAATATTATCATAGTCTTTTTCATTTATAAATGTCATTTTTAAATAAGATTCTTTGACATGAATGGTTTGATTACTTTTAATATACCCAGAATCAACTACATTACACAAAAAATTATCCGAATTAATATCAATTACTTTTAATTTTACATCACCATTACCTATACTAATAATATCATTAATTTTAACAAGTTCAACTAAATTATTATAATTGGTAGACAATTGAGTATTATTGCAAACAACATGATAATTATAAAATTTAATTTCTTTACCAATATCTAAAAAAACTTTATCCTCAATTAAATTATCAATTCGAATACTTGGTCCATCAAGATCTAACATAATCCCTAAAATCTTTTTAGTTTTTTTGCTAACTTCTCGAATTTTTTCTATATAACTATCACAATCAGTTTGTGTTGAATAACTTAAATTAATTCGAAAAACGTCTACTCCTTCTCTCACCATTTCTTCGATAACTTTTATATCAGAACTACTTGGTCCTAAAGTTGCTACTATTTTTGTCTTCTTCATAAATTTATTCCAACCTTTCTATTTTAGAAACTATAATCTGATAATTTCCATTTCTTTTTTCAATATGTCCTAATACTTTTAATATATAACCTTTACGAATATCAAAATATTCATCATATACTTTAGGAAACACCGTAAAATCAATCACTCTCTCATCATCACTTCCCTTAAAAAACAACATTTTTTCACCTTTTTTCGTTGTTATTTCATGCATATCTTCAACTAAAACAATCATATTTTGGTAACTATTGAAATATTTTGAAATATCTTTTAGAGCAATTATATCACTATATTTACTTTTAAAATTCAAGGTTGGATGATTTGACAAGAAAAATCCATATAATTCCTTTTCCATTCCAATAAGTTCAATATCAGAATATTCATCTATTTTAATTATTTCAGGCTTTAAAACAAATTCTTTTTCTAAGTTTTTACATAATAAACCGTAATTAATCAAACTATCTAAGTTCTCTATTAGAGTTTTCCTTGAATAATTAAAATCATCTAAACATCCGGCTTTAATTAATAATTCAAAATTAGATTTCGTTAAAGACAAGCTACTAAAAACATCATAAATATCTCGAAATCTCTCTCTTTCTTCAATTATTTTACTAGATATAACTTTACTAATACCTTTAATAATATTAAAAGGTGCTAATATTTTACCATCTTTAATTAGATAATTATCTAAACTATAATTAATATTAGGTTTTAAAACTTCTAAATTATATTTTTTTAATTCATATAAATATTCTATAGTTTTAGAAGTATCAGAAATAACACTATTTAATAAACTAACATAAAAATATTTTTGAAAATGTACTTTTAAATAAGCCATTTTATAAGCAATCATTGTATAAGCAATGCTATGACTTTTATTAAAACCATAAGAAGCAAATTTTTCAATTAAATCATAAATTTTTGATGCTAATTTTAAATCATAACCATTTTCTATACTTCTTTTAATAAACTTATCTCTTTCTTTTTCTAAAATATCTTTTTTCTTTTTAGACATTGCTCTTCGTAAAATATCTGCTTCTCCTAAAGTATAACCAGCTATAATATTAGCAATTTCCATAATTTGTTCTTGATAGATAATAATACCATAAGTTGACTCTAAAACTTTCTTTAAAGAAACATCAAAGTAATCTATTTCTTCAAGTCCATCCTTTCTTTTAATAAATGATGGTATAGATGAAGCTGGACCGGGCCGAAATAAAGCTATAGCATTAGATAAATCATTAAAATTATTGGGTTGTAACTCTCGTAAAAATTGTTTCATACCGATACTTTCAAATTGAAAAATACCATTAGTATCACCATTTTGAAAAAGTTTAATCACTTCGACATCATCTAGTGGAATATTATTAAAATTAACCACTATATTTTCTTTTTCTTTAATTTCTTTTATTATTTGCATAATAGTAGTAAGATTTTTAATACCCAAAAAATCCATTTTTAAAAGTCCTAACTTTTCTAAAAAGCCGGCTTCATAGCCCGATATATATTGATTAGTATCAGAATCATATACTAGTGGAACAAAATTATCTAATTCTTTATTACTGATTATTATTCCAGCAGCATGGATTGAAGTATGACGTTTAATTCCTTCTACTTTTGAAGCAATTTCAATTAAAGATTTCATTTTAATATCTTCCAACATTAATTTTTGAATTTTTAAATCGTTATTAATTAATTCTTTTAAGCTATCTTTTCTTCCTCCAATTACTTTAGTAATTCTTTCAACATCCACTAATGAAACATTCATTACTCTTCCAATATCACGAATACACATTTTACTTCCCATTGTAAGAAAAGTAATAATATTAGCAACCTGTTTATGTCCATATTTTTGATTAACATATTTAATAATATCATCACGATAGATATCCGGAAAATCAGTATCAATATCAGGCATCGTAATTCGTTCAGGATTTAAAAATCTTTCGAATAATAAATTGTATTTAATAGGGTCAATATCAGTTATTCCTAAACTAAAACTAACAAGTGAACCAGCAGCACTTCCCCTACCTGGTCCAACTAAAATTTCTTGATTTTTGGCATATTTAATAAAGTCATAAACAACTAAAAAATAATTAGCAAATCCCATACTTTTAATAATATCAAGTTCTTTTTTTAATCTTTCTTTATAAACTACTGAAACATTATTATCAAATCTTTTTTCAAGTCCCTTTAAAGCCAAATTAGTTAAATAATTATCAGCATTTATTCTTTCGTCATATATACCTAAATTAAGTTCATAATTTGGTAATTTCAAATTACATAAACTAGCTAATTTTAATGTATTATCTAAAGCTTTTTTAATAACTTTACCTTCATGATAATAGGCATCTTTTTTTTCTTCATATTCATCTATAATAGTTTTATTATCTCTTAAAAGTTCTAAATATCTAAGTATGCGATAATCAAACTCATTCTTATATAAAAGTTTAGGAAGGTAAATAACATTATCTTTATTAATATTATTATCATTTAATGGATAAAATATGTCATCATAAATTAACTCAATATCTTTTATAGGAATACAAATTAAATTAGTTTTATACTTTAAAAAATCATCATTTTCAAGTTTTTTTTCTGTTTGTAAACTAGTTAATTTCAATAAATTTTTATAACCGTCATAGTTTTTTGCAAATAAAAGTCGATCTTTAAAATCAACCCCAATTAAAGGGTTTAAATTATTATCGCTACATTTCGTAATAAATTCCATTACTCCAAACATATTATCATCACAAATAGCAATCGCTTCAAGATGATTTTTTAAAGCTATTTCAATTAAATCATTGACCTCTAATAAACTAGATAAAAAAGTATAAGTTGTTTTATTAAAAAGTGGTATATACATAAAACCTCCCTTAAACTTCCTATAAATTTATTATAACAAAACATCATAAATTTTATCAATATTTGATGTTAATTATCTTTTTAATTATTACATCATGAGTTTATCATGAATAATTATTTTTGTCTATTAACAATTAAATATGTATTTCTAAAAAAAATATATTATAATAATTAGGGTGATTTGATGAATACTTTAATTATTTTTTTAATTATATTTTTCTTTTTAATATTATCTTTTTGGTTTATTATTTACCGGATAAGAAAGATTAGTAAACATTATTTTAATACAACTGATTTAAAAAAAATTATTGAACTAGCTAAATTAGAAGAAAGCGAAAATCCAAAATCAGTTGGTAGCTTAGATAGTTTATACCTTAATAATTTTAAAAAAGATTTTCCAACTTTTAATTTAAATGAACTAAAAAGATTAAACGAAAGTTTTATTTTGGATATGTATGATGCTATTGAGAAAAAAAATATTGAAAAAATAAGTAATAAAAACGAAAAAATAATCTCGTATATAAAATCTAGAATTAATGATTCTAGCGATAATTTAAAATTTACTAATTTTAAATTTCATGCAACAGTTTTAAATAAATATGAAAAAGATGATGGAATAGCAAATTTATATCTAGCTAGTTCATTTGAATATCTAGAAAATGGTAAGAAAATTCAAAAAAGAATTAAGAGTGAATATATTTATATTATTAATGAACAACAAGTTAAAAACATTAAAGCAATTGGTTTGAATTGTCCTAATTGTGGAGCACCTATTACTACTCTTAATCATAAAAAATGTAGTTATTGTAAAACAGGAGTTATTGATTTAATTAAAAAAAGTTTTATTCTAAATGATATATCTGAATATTAAAAGAAGTATTATTTTTGGTAATACTTCTTTATTTGTCAGTTTCACTTTCTGTTTTCTTATTTTTCTTCCCTTTGAATTTATTAAAATATGTTGAAATAGCCGTTTCAACTTCATCCAATGATCCCTTAGCAAGATTGGAAATTGCAACTTTTTCTTTAGCAGTATCAATTAATACTCTTCCAAAAAAGAGACTAGATTGCACTTTTAAATCATTAAATAAATCAGGAGTAATTGAGGTTATAAAATATCCGAAGAAAACTCTTTTCGTTCCGATTAAGAGTCTCATATTAGTAAGAGCAACCACACAAGATGAAAATATTTCACTATTAGATCCACCCTTTTGCCCACAAAAAACATACAAAACTTTTTCTTGGGGATTAATATGCTTTTGCACAATATCACTATGAGCCCTAATACGAAAAGCAATCGTTCCAAAATACTTATTTTTAAAGCGCTTAGCTAACTTATAAACATCATTATTCATTTATAAACCCATTATTTTTAAATAATTCCACTAATTCATTTGCTTCAACATAGCCAAAAACACCATCAATAATGTTACCATTACCAACAATTATCGTATTTGGAGTTCCCCAACCATCTTTATATTTTTCGGCAGAAGCCATAAACTTATATCCAGACTCAGTATACTGCCTAGTAGTATCATCAAAAAAATCATCAGTATTCAAATAGAAAATTTCTAAATCATATGTCGAACCAATTTTCCTTATAATAGGAGATTCTTTTTGACACCATGAACAACCAGGACGAGCAATATAAATAATTGATGGTGTAGCATCAGCCATTTTTTCTAGATAGTTATCAATATTAATTTCCGTAAATGAATAAGCGTCACCACTATTCATATTTTTAGAGACAAAAAAAGCAAATCCTAAAACTACTAATACTAATACTCCAATACCAATTCCAGTTATAATTTTTTTCTTTTTACTATTATTATCTGTTTTCATCATAATTCCTTTCTTTTAAGAAAATTATAACATTTATTTGCTTTTTTTTCAATTTATTGACAAAAAATAATTTATTTTTAATAATCGCTAGTCGTATTTGGAATTAATAAATTTTCTCCAATTGTTAAAAGTGTTGAAGTTAAATTATTCAGTTGCATAATTTGAGCCACACTAATTCCGTAATTATTAGCAATTCGATATAAAGTATCTCCCGGTTTTACTTGATAGACGATATATTCAGTTTGTGTTTCAACAGTTGGAATTTGCAATATTTGACCTATCACTAATAAATCCTGATCTAAATTATTATATTCTTTTATAGCATCTGGTATAGTATTGTACTCTTTTGCAATCGAATATAATGTGTCACCCGGTTTTACTTCATAAACAACATAATCCGTTTCACTAACAGTTGTACTTTCAGGAATATACAGTTGTTGTCCAATACTTAATAGATTATTACTTAAATTATTTAAATTTTTTATTGCATCAACCGATACATTATAAGTATTAGCTATACCATATAAAGTATCACCCGGTTTTACTATATAAACAATATTACTATTTTCAATTTTCGGTATTTTTAATGCTTGACCAATAGATAAAATAGTGCTTGGTAAATTATTATAATTAATTAGTTCTAAAACACTTGTACCATAATCATTAGCAATTTTGTACAAAGTATCACCTGCTTGAACAATATATTCATCATTTGAAGATATTGGTTCTTCAGTTGGAATAATTAATGTTTGACCAATTGCTAAATTATCACTAAGTAAATTATTAATTTCTTTTAAACTTTGAACTGTTACATTATAATTATTAGCAATTGAATATAAAGTATCACCTCTTTTAACAGTATATAAATTACTCATATCATTACCATTATTATCAAAATTATTTGGTAATTTATAATTAATTCCTATATAATCAGAAACCGCTTTAACTACCCCTTCAACATAATCTAACAAATTATTTTGTAGTTTTCTTTGATCATTAATATTATCAATAAATCCATACTCAATTAATAAAGCAGTAGTATTAGGAGTTTCTCTCATAATGTAATAATAATCCTTACTAGGATTTTCTGGCAATACCCTTTGATAAACTTTTCTTTTAATTTGACCACGATTACCTATTTCATTTAAAATCATTGTGGCTAAATTAGCATTAGTTCTTAAAGGATAAACTACTTCTGCACCTTCTCCACCTCCAGCATTGATGTGGTTAGATAAAACTAATACTTTAGAATCATTTCCAAAAGTATTTCGCATTGTATTAAGTCTTTCAGCTCTTGATAAAGTAGTATCCAAGTCTCTTGTAATTGCAACAGGAACTCCTAACTCTTTAAATCGATTATACATATAATTAGCTGCTTTCAATGTAAAATCTTTTTCTCTTAAATTTCCAGATACTGCACCGGGGTCACTTCCACCATGTCCAGCATCTACAACTATTCTATATCCATTATTATTCATATATAATTAATTCACCCAATATATCTTATGAATTAATAAAAAAATAGTTACTTTTTTAAATAACTATTTATAATAATGAATTTAACTAATATAATATAATTTAAAATTAATCTGAACCTTTTGTAATTTTATTATTATTTAAATTTAATGAATAATATTGGAAAGCATCAGTAAAATAATATACCCTAACTTCTTTAGCATTTTCATTATAAGAAATGCTAGATACTTCAGATAGTTTACCATCTACTATTTTCATTGAATATGAATCATCATTTGAAACAACATAAGAAGAATTATCACTTTTATTATATACTAATGAATATTCTTGACCAACAACTATTATATCATCATATTTTTTAGATGATGATAATAGTGTTCCATCCAAACTATATTTACCAATTACATTATCTTTGGCATAATATGAACCTTCTATTTTCTCTACATAAACAGGAGAATTATTAGCATAAGGAATATCATTTTTAGTAATTAATGCAAAATGTTGGGTATTTGATATATTAAAAATTAAATTTCCATTTAAATCATATAATCTTGCTCTACTATTAAATACCAAATCTGGAACTTTTGTTTCCATATAAATATAGCCTTTATTATTACTAATCACAAAATACAAACTTATTGCTCCCATTTCTTCCAAATTATCAATAATAATTTTGTTTTCTTATTTATCCATTATTCTATAATATGTTGGAGTAAATTGTCCGCCAATTGGTGCTACAACTCCTTCATATCTATTTTTCAATTGCTCGATAGTAATTTTTTCTTCATTATTTGTTTCTTTTTCACCTTCATTATCGCTAATTTCTTTATCTGAAACTTCTTCATTTGACTTACTCCCATCAGTATTTTTTTGTATACTTTTTTGTATACTTTTTTCTTTACTATTTACATTTAAACTTTTATTATAAAAGTATAATGTTCCTCCAATACCTAAAACTGCAACTACCAATACTATTATAAAAGCTACTACTAATCCATTATTTTTTTTATTTTCCATACGTACAACTCCTTATCTTTCATAATAAGTATAAACTTTCAATACCTTGTTTCATATATTTTTATCAGTTAAAGTCTATATGAATCATATGTTTTAATTTAATCACAATTAGACTACTGCCTCTCCTCCTGCATTTATGTGGTTAGATAAAACCAAAACTTTAGAATCATTTAATTAGCCGCTTTGAATAGAAAATCTTTTTCTCATAAGTTACCAGATACTGCACCTGGATCTGATCCTCCATGTCCAGCATCTCAACTATTCTATATCCATTATTATTCATTTAATTAATTCACCTATATTATTATAAAATTATTAGTTACTTTTTATCTAAAAAAATATTCTAATTCTAAATCATTTTATGTATTTCAATTTTTCAATAACATATATAGCAAAAGGAGATAAATTTTCTTTTGCTAGTTCTTTAAGAGGATACCAATCAGCACCATCCGAATCCAAGCCATCTGCTTCTTTTTTTAATTTAACTTCTTCAGTTTTAACAATATATAAAATACCTATATGATGCAAATCTTCAAACAAATCTTTTTCCATTTGCCATTTAATATTCGTTGCTGTAACATCAAATAATTCATAATTACTTATTCTAATTCCAACTTCTTCCATTATTTCTCTTTCTAATGTTTCATTTGGAAGTTCATCATGTTCGATTCCTCCGCCAGGCAAATCAAGTTTTCCTTTATAACCACCACGTGATTTTTTAATTAATGCAATTTTATCATCTTGTATAATTATTCCATAAGCACCTACATGTGTTTTAACAATTGTTTTCATTTTATATTATCCTCCCATTATTTTATTATTCTTTCCAAATACTAACTGAATCATTATAAAATATTTTTTTTAAAATTAAATTTAATATATTATCTTATCTTCTTTTTCTTTATATTTTTTAAAAACTTCCAGTGCATCTTCCCTATTTACCGATTTTAAATTAAGTACTTTCTTATTTATTTTATTATCAGAAAGATTAGCTAAATAATCATATATAAATTCATCTCTAAAACCTATATCAGCTGCATCTTCTTTAGTATTAGCATAATAAACCTCTTTAATATTAGCCCAAATAATAGCAGACAGACACATAGGACAAGGATAACAAGATGTATATAATTCACATCCACTTAAATCATAAGAATTAATATTTTTACACGCGTCTCTAATGGCCATTATTTCTGCATGAGCGGTTGGATCACTGTTTTTAATAACCAAATTTATTCCTTTTCCAATTATTTTATTATCCTTGACAATACATGCCCCAAAAGGTCCTCCATATTTTTTATTAAAATTATCTTTCGATAAATCTATGGCAATATCCATATATTTATTCATTTTTCTACCTCCTAAAAAATTATATCACAATAATAAAAATAATTGATATTCTAATCTAGATTATATATAATAAATCTCGTAGGAGAATTTATGAAAAACACTTTTTTAAAAATAATAAAAGAAATATGCGTTGAAAATAATATAGAATATAAATTATTATCAAAAGATTTTATTGTTATGTTAAAAAAAAATAAAACAATTAAATTTCTATATGGTTATAAATTTGATTTAAATAATCATGGCATTGGAATGATTATGGATGATAAATTTGGTATGTATGAAGTTTTAAAAGAATTAAAAATTCCTGTTATTGAACATAAAATTGTTTATAACAAAAACAACCATAATGATTATGCTAAAGGATGTAATACTTATGAATATGTTTATGATTACTTTAAAAAGAACAATAATCATATCGTCATTAAACCCAATAATGGAACTTGTGGTAATGATGTCTTTCAAATTAAAAATATTGAGGAAATTGAAAAAGTTTTAAATCATTTATTTTTAAGTAACTTTTCCATAAGTATGTGTCCCTTTTATAAAATAAAACACGAATACCGAGTTATTGTATTAAATAATAATATTGAACTTTTATATAAAAAATGTTTACCTGTTGTTTTTGGTGATGGAAAAAAAACTATTAAAGAATTATTACTAGATTTTAATTATAACTATTTTAAAAAAATTGTAAATGATTCTAAATACAACAAGGTTTTAAAAGAAAGTGAAAAATTTGAATATAATTTTAAATTCAACTTATCACAAGGTGCAATTACTAAAAAAGTAACAGATAAAGAATTAATTATTAAGTTGACCAAATTAGCTAAAAGCATCAGTCAAAATATTAATTTAAACTTTGGTAGTATTGATATTATTGAAACTACTAATAATGAATTATTAGTTATGGAAATTAATAGTGGAGTAATGTTAGAAAATTATTTAATTCTAAATCAAGATGAATATTTAAAAGTTAAAGATATTTATCAAAAAGCTATTGATAGTTTATTTAAAAAATAAAAAATATAAACTTTTAATTGTTTATATTTTTATTTTACTTAAAATATCACGACTCGCAATTAAACCGGTAGCAGCAGCTATAACAATATTACCAGCTTTTCCAGCACCATCACCAATAAAATAGAAATTATGATTTAAAGCCTTAAAATTATTATCGGTTTCAATTTCGTTAGAGAAAAACTTAATTTCTGGTCCATAAAGAAGGGTTTCATCATTATTAACACCTGGGATTATTTTATCTAAAGCTTCCAAGCCATCTAATATATTAGTAATAATACGATGTGGCATAATAAGGGCTAAATCTCCTGGAACACAATCTTTTAAAGTCGGAGTGATAAATTGTTTTTCAAGGCGACTATCTCTAGTTCTACGGAATTTTTTTAAATCACCAAGAGTTTGAATAATAGGCTTAGAATCACCTAAAACATTTGCAATTCTAGCAATTGATTCTCCATATTCTCTTGTATTAGTAACTGGTTCGGTAAGATTAACTTTACTAATAAAAGCAAAATTAGAATTATTTGATTTTACATCCTTTAGAGCATGACCATTAACACAAATATATCCATAATAATTTTCTTTCGTTACAAAACCACCTGGATTGGTACAAAAAGTTCTTATTTCATCACCATAAGTTTTCGTTTTTATAAAGATTGATGGATCATAGATAACACTACATAAATCTTCCAAAAGTTCTTTTCTAACCTCTACTCTAATTCCAATTTCAATACTTTGAGAAAGATATGGTATATGATACTTATCGGCCAATTCTTGAATCCATTTAGCACCAGTCCTTCCAGGAGCAATAATGGCATATTTAGATAAATATTCTATATTTTTTTTGTTCTTTTTGGCTTTAATGACAATTTCATCTTTATTATCAATAATATCTAATACTTCTGTTGAATCAACTATTTTAACACCATGATCTTTCAAATAATTAGTAAAATCTTCAATATAACCAGGCAATTTATCACTACCTAAGTGTTTCTGCTTAATTATTAATAGTTTTGCTCCATATTTAGCTACTTCTTTTTTTATTTTTAAAGCCTCTTCCATATTAGTTGGATATATATCACTATCCATACCAAACTTATTGAAAATAGTTTCTGTATCTTTTAATAATTTATCAGCCTCATCACTAGA
>Ga0247611_10005902_pt1 | contig 15909 bp, 11 predicted proteins | sample 177DNAGHGhighgp2_FD_192422 | JGI IMG/M metagenome (GOLD analysis project Ga0247611, IMG submission 192422) | Sheep rumen microbial communities from Palmerston North, Manawatu-Wanganui, New Zealand - 1770 DNA GHGhigh gp2 | ecosystem: Host-associated > Mammals > Digestive system > Stomach > Rumen...
CATACATCCACAGATTGATGCGGGCATACAGGTCATCTTCTTGGGACGGCAACTGTTCCACGAAGAAGAAATACTCACCGTCGAACCCGCTGAGCGCGCTCTCCACGATGTCTTGGTCCGTCATCATCCTCGGTTTGTTAACAAACAAGTTATCGAAATACAACTTTGAAGGCACAGCTTTCACCGGCAGGCCTATTTGCCGCAGATGACTGATTTCCACAGCCATGGCCATGCTGACCACCAGCATGGCTGTCATCAAAAGAACAATCCTTTTCATCTTTATTTAAGTGGTTAAGTTGGACTATGAATGATGAATCAATGAAATGTGTCGCGGTCGAGTTCGTCAAAGAGGTGTTTGTATTTGTCGATTCCGTACACCCTTCCTTCATACTGTCCCTCATATTTCTTCGGCATTGCGGCACCTGAGTATTTCTGCTCATACTTCTCCGTTTCTGGGTTGAGGATGCTCACCAGTGCGCGAAACAGTTTGCCGTTCTTGAAATATAAACGGTACTCTCCGCCTACATCATCCATGTCGGCATCACGACAGTAGACAAACTCTATATTGCCCTTCTCATCATAAAGGTACTCCTCATAAAATTCCCGTGCTGCGAAGTTGTATTTCACCGTCACGAACTGCAAGCTACGCGTGAGCATTGGCTCACCAGGTTGCCAGTCTTCGTTGTCGTTCTCATAATAGTACATCCTCACCCGATTGTGGTGCGGACCCGTTCCGGGCAGGTTCTGCACAATGTTCACTTCAAAGTATTGAGGGAAGACACTACCTTCACCTTTTTCCGCCTTTTCAAATTCCGCCACTTTCTGCTGAGCCTCAGCATAATGCTTGCGGATGACGCTCACTGCGTCCTGTGCCGAGACAGAAAGCATCCCTGCCATTGCCAGCAGCATTCCTAACATCAGATTTCTTCTCATTTTCGTTCAGTTTTTCAATTTATATTTTTCAACGTCCTTTCTCATTTCACATTGAACACCTTGACATAAGGATTCGCCAATGTGAAGGGAGCCCAAGTTCATCATCTTTAATGACTACTAATCATTCTATTGATTACGATTCTGTCTGCCGGCAACCAGTTTACGCTCTCCAACTCATCTTTTTTGAGCCACTGCGATGCCTCATGCTCATTCAGGTGCATCGCCTCCGTCAGCAGCGAGCAGAGGAAGCAATGCATGGTCAAGTGAAACTTGGGGTAGTCGTACTCCACCGTGCAAAGGAAATCATCTACACTGATTTCGGTCGACAGTTCCTCGCGTATCTCCCGCTTCAGCGCCTTCTCCGGCGTCTCTCCTGGTTCCATCTTACCGCCAGGAAACTCCCACCAGTCTTTCCAATCGCCATATCCCCTTTGGGTAGCGAAGACTTCATCCTCTCTACGGATGATGGCTGCGACAACTTCTATTCGTTTCATTATATCTATGGGGATGATGTATTTTTTTCATACTGCGCATCCGCAAAGATAAACAATAAATCTGTTACCAACAAAGTAATTGCCAACAAGTTTAAATGATTGATTTTTGTTCTTTGCTATAGATAGATATAGCAATTACCTATTATATATTATCGCTTAACTACTTTAACAACTTAACCGCTTTCGCAAAAATTTCATCTGATTTGCCTGTTTTGCGACATATTTGAAGGGGTTGGAGGTATTTGTCGCTAATACCGCTGTGTGTCGCACGCTTTTGGAGAAGAAAAACCTAAAAATCATTGCCAGCCACCAAAACCGCCTTACCTTTGCATCGTCAAAACAAAACAACAGGTTCGCCTGTCACAACAAAAAGAGAATAATAAACAAAAAGTAAAACAATAAAAAACAAAAGAAAAAATGAAAGCAAAAATCACATTAATGGTTGCAATGATGACGATAGTCCTCACAGCCGCAGCAATGCCCTACACAGATGCACGCAACAAAGCAATGTTCCTCAGCGACAAGATGGCTTATGAACTCAATCTGACTGAATCACAATTTGAGGCAGTGTATGAAATCAACCTCGACTATATGCTCAACCTCGAAGATGAGACTGATTTGTTCGGCTACAACTGGGAAATCCGCAACCGTGACCTGGGACTGGTGCTCTCCGACTGGCAAATCAACCAATACCTCACCAGCGAGTGGTTCTACCGCCCCTTCTCATGCGACGCCAACGGCTGGACACTGGCTATCAACAACCGCTACAATGAAGGACAGAATTTCATGCAGCAACCCGACGTATTCCTCAGCTACAAGGGCGGCCACAACCAAATGGACAACAGCTTCTATGCTGGTCAGCAATTCGACATGCCGCAGCCCATGTACCTCGGTAAGGCAAATTAACATAAAACGCTACACAGCAAAGTCTAACAAAAACAATGAAATCCCCGCACCACTCATCAAGAGGGTGTGGGGATTTTCTTAATTTTTCTGAATTATTTGGAACATTCACTTTAATGTCTTATTTTTGCAAGGTAATGCAACCCTCTACAAAGTGGTAATTTGGACTGATTTCACATGATGAGACGAACAGCTATACTGATGATGATATGCTTCGCCTGCATGGCAGCGACAGCACAGGAAGTTGGTGGGAATAACCCCACCACCGATTTAATAGAGGTTCAGCCACCGGTCATGAAAACCGACACGTACAATGCCATACAGTCGACAAGGACATATAGTCCGGAGGAATATGTTGTACGCCATCTCCCCATAGCCCAGCGCACCGACTCCCTCCATCTTCCCACCCTCGACAACTGGGGAAGGGTATGGTCCACACGAATGCCTTACTTCAGACCGGGATGGAGCACCTGGGACTTGCACCAAGGGCTCAACGTCAACATCGGCGCATCAGTGTTCGCCGGATTTGGAAAGCACTCGTCGGGTGTGGGTTTCGGACAAAACCTCTCTGCCATGTATGCCACCCCCCTCACCTCCAAACTCTCACTGGCAGTGGGAGGATATTTCAGCAACATGTATTGGAGCCACTCCAATTTCCGCAGCGCAGGGGTGTCTGCCGTCTTGGGATACCGGTTTGACAACCATTGGGAGGCTTTCCTCTACGGACAGAAGTCATTGACGGATAATCGCCTCGCACCCCTCCCCCTCTACGACATAGGCAACTGGGGCGACCGGATTGGAGCGGCAATAAGATATAATTTCAATCCCTCCTTCAGCGTAGAGGTGTCGGTAGAGCATGGCTCGATGCCCCACCGCGACTCCATTCACGACACCTATATGCAAATGCCGAGAGGAGATTGGTGAAAAGAAAAATGGAGGAATCAATCCTCCATTCCATTGAAATTGTTGTTCTGCATCTCGTCGTCATCACGCTGGTCGCCGTCGCGCTCACCATCCCGCTGGGGCTTCCGCTTCATGTTGCCGAAATTCCAGGTAAGGGTGAAGTTGACCGTGCGGCTCTGGCGCCAATTTTTCTGATGCCGTGTGAAGGTCTCACTGTTGGTCTCGTTCTCCCATTTGCGAGAGTTGAGTACGTCGCGGCAGTTGATGGCAAGAGTGAACATCTTGTTGAAGAAGTTCTTCCTGACACCTATGTTGATGCCGTAGTTGGGCTTGCGGAATCCCTGTGAGATGACCTGTTTTGAACGGTAGTTGAAAGTGGTCTGCACCGAAAGGTCATAGGGTAGCCTGAGGCTCGCCTGCATACGCGCGTTCCAGGTGAAGTTGTGGTTTTCCGCGCCCGTCACCGTCTGTCCGTCGATGACGTAGGTGAAGCCTTCCAACTTATAGTAGTAGAAATTCGCCGTTGTCGAAAGGTCGAGGATTTTGAAGAGTTTGTTCTTCGCCGTTATCTCCAATCCACTGCTCTTGCTGCTTGCCACATTCTCCGAGGTGCTGTACATCCTGCCGTCGGCCTTGTTCTGCCACACGATGCGCTGCATCACATCTGAGGTGGGACGGTAGTAGGCACTTACCAGCAGAGAGTGCGCCGTCCATGTGCGGAGGTAGTTGAGTGAGAAGAGATTGGAGTACTCTGGTGTCAGCAGCGGGTTGCCAAACGAAATCATTGATGCGTCGCTGGTGTTGCGGAATGAGTTGAGCTGTCCGCCCCAAGGCCTGCGCAGACGCCGGGTGTAGTTGAGTTGCAGTTGGTCGTTGTCGGTCATCTGATACGACAGGAAGAGACTGGGGAAGAGTTGGAAATAGTCTTTCTTGAAAGGAGCCTCCCGTTTGGCTGGGTCATGCTCCTGTTCCCACGTATAGCTCTCGGTATTCACCTTCCAATACTCCCCGCGAAGCCCAGCCATCACGCCAAAGCGTCCCAACTTCCAGTTGAGCGTGGCATAAAGGGCATGGATGTCGTTGTTGTAGATAAAGCGATTGAAATATGCCTTGTCCTCCACGAGGTATCGGCCATCCCAGGTGGTACTGTCGGCATAGCTCTCCTGTGGTGTGTTCTCATGCGACAGGCGCGCGTTGTAACCTGCCTCCAACTTCAGGTTCTCCGTGATGGGATTCTCATAGTCGAGCCTGATTTCCCATGTGCGGTTGCGCATGTTGAGCGGACGCGAGAGGTAGTCGTAAATGGAGGGTTTGATGGGGTCGTAGTATACCGTTGAGTCCTGGTGGATGTTGTCGTTGTCACCACCCCAGTGGTCGTATTCCACGATGAAGTCAAGGAAATGACGGTCGCTGCCGAAGAGGTGACGGTAGTTGAACTCCACATTGCGCATCCTCATGTCGCCATGCGAGTAGGAATGGCGCATCATCATGTAGGAGTCGTTGGCTGCCCCGATAGTACCATAGTGATAGGGGGTGGTGTTCCAATTCTTGTTGGCTCCCGTCATCAACATACCCCCAATGGAAATATCATCATTCTTCGAAGCATGAAGGGTGACACCAGCCCTCATAAAAAGGTTGTTGCCCTGACCTTCTGACTTGCCAAAGGCATTCTGATAGGTATTGGTGGTGAGGTAGTTGGTGCGGCTCTCCGACCCGCCCTCATTTTTGCGGTGGCGGTAACCGATATTGGCATAGGCATCCAGCAGCGGACTGTTGTAGTTGAAGTTGACGCTCGTATGGGCGCCGCCGCGCGTATTGACACCAGCCTGCACCGAACCGTAATAGCCTGCCTTGCGGTCTTTCTTGAGCACGATGTTGATGATACCGGCACTGCCCTCTGCGGAGTATTTCGCCGACGGGTTGTCGATGACCTCGATGCGCTCAATGCTCTCTGCCGGCAACTGCTGCAAGATTTCAGCACGGTTGTCGGCGGTGAGACCGCTTGCCTTGCCGTTAATCCACACCTCAACACTGGTATTGCCGCGGAGCGACACATTACCGTCATTGTCCACCTCCACCGAGGGGATGTTCTCCAACACATCGCTTGCCGAACCGCCAGCGTTGGCGATGTCCTGCGTCACGTCAAACGACTTGCGGTCTACCTCCAGCTTCATGATGGCACGCTGTCCCGTGACAGTCACCTCCTTGAGCTGATGAGTGTCCTCAGCGATATACAATGCATTGAAATGGTGAGTGGGCTTGGCCGATGTGAGCGAGAAGCGCCGTGTCAGTGTCTTGTAACCCACAAAAGTAACAATGAGGTCGTAGTTGCCATTTGCCAGACCCTCGATGTGGAAGTTGCCTTTCTCATCAGTGATGGCACCCTTCACCATCTTTGAATCACCTGCGTTGTTGACCACTACATTGACAAAACCAAGCGGTTCATCATTGGCCTTGTCGAGAACTTTCCCCCTTACTTGTCCTTGCGCAAAAACACATGCTGCCTGAACGATCAGCAGCATCAATATATAGAATCGATTCATAACATGATTTAGACGAAAAGAACTGAAAATGGTTTAAATACGAAATACCAATTCATGATATTTCGCAATTATGAAGACTCCCGATAGCTTTTCCTGTCTATTTTGCCGTTGAATGTCCTTCTCACCGCCTCTACCTGTTCATAGAGGAGGGGTATTTTGTATGTCTCCAATTGATTTTTGAGATGAAGGGCCAATGCCCGCTTGTTGAGCACAAGACCATCCTCCATGGCAGCCAGCAATTTCAATGCCGACCCCGTGATGGGATGCTCCACAGAGATGCAGACACATTCTCTTAATCCAGGAAAAGACATGGCTGCATCCTCCACATCGGTAGGGATGACCTTGAATCCTCCCACATTGATGACATCGCCCATCCTACCCGACAAGTGCAGCATTCCCTCTGCATCAATGACACCAAAGTCTGAGGTGTAGACCACACCATCCCTAAGGACAGACAACGTGCGCTCAGGCTCTCCGACATATCCCGTCATCAACGTTTTCCCATGGCAGGCTATCATACCTTGCTCGGTGATGAAGATACCCGAGTTTTTCATCGGACGACCCAAACAGCCTGCCTCGCATTTCCCATCATTGAAATTATAAGTGCAGATAATGCCCGTCTCGGTCGAGGCATACGTGTTGTACAGTCTGCTGTTGGGCAAGATGCGGCAAAGATGTGCCATGTCGCCCGACGAGATGGCGGCGGCTCCCGTCTCGATGAAGTCTATCTTGTCGGCGTAAGCGGCCAGTCGGTCGGCACTGAACTGCAGTATAATCCTGATGCTGGCAGGAACCAAGAATGTAGCCATCTTACTTGCCGGATAGTCAAAAGCCTTGAAAAACACGTTGATGTCTTTCAAGCCATCCACCAATATCAGCGTCGCCCCAAGCATCATCACAGGATAAATCTTGGAAAGGCTGCCGATATGGTTGAGGGGACCGTTGACGACAAAGGCCAGTTCGTGTGTGAAACCCTGCCCGTCGATGAGGTTCTCCGCATCAGCGATAATAGCCTGATGGCTCACCATCACGCCCTTTGGCTCTCCTGTCGTACCTGTGGTGTACAGCACGTCGGCTGTTCCCTCCGGGGTGCCGAGCGGCTCCAATTGCCTCCTGACCGACTCAAAGGCGGATTCTGGCATGTCGTGCTCCATCGGAGCAGCCACACACCCCATCATATGAAGGGCAAAATAAGTCACGACATATTCTATCGTGGAACTAACCCGAACACAGACTATTTGTCCTTTTACATATTGCTTTTCCAACTCCTCCATCCGGGTGAGGGTGCGCAGATACAACTGCTCATAGTTGCATGCCATATCCCCGCAGACCACAGCCGTTTTCTGAGGATACAGTTCTGCGTTTCGCTTAAGGCAATCTTCAAAAACCATATCAGTTCTGCTCTTTGATTTTTCTCTCCACCATGGCGACAATATTGTCCAACGACTTCAAGTTCTTGGGCGTCGCATCCGTAGACTCCAGCTTGATTCCAAATTCGTCCGACAGCATCATCAAAATGGTTGTCACACCCAGTGAGTCGAGTTCACGGAACAAGAAATCCGAGTCAAAATCCACCAAGGGGAGCGCATCCTCCAACATTTCTCTTATCTTCTCTTTCATTTCTGACATATTTTAAAACAGCTCATCCGATTATCACCGGATGATAATGACTATATATCTCCAAATCTTTGGCCGATGGTTCAATGATGTACAAAATGCTGTTTCCACCTTCATTCATCAATTGCCCGACCTGCTCCTCACCCTCCTTCTTCCTAATGGAGAGGTTGGGAGCCACGGACTCTGCGCTATAAGAAGCCACGGCAATCTTGTCATCATCTTCCTCCAAGGCGATGACACGGATTTTGGGGCATACGACGGCCATCAGCAACGACATCTCACCCCAGTGATTGTTGACAACAATTGCCGTGCGTCCCACCTCGTCTTCTTCGTTTGAAATCCATTTCTCATAACGGTCGTATTTCGACAACCGCCTGCTGACGGCAGATGATATCTCAATGCCTTTGTATCGGTAACGGTCGGCGACAAACCTTGCAAAATAGGTTGCGGTCTCTTTCTTGCGCCTGATCATCTCAAATTCACCGTCAAAGAATCTCTGTATTGATTTCGTGCGCTCCACGTAAGTTTGTCCCCATGACAAATCCTCATGTGATATTCGTTTTCCTATCCTCAATGTGACCTCACCCGGATAAGTGCAGATGGTATTGCGGGGAAACACATGATTGATTCCATGCAGGTGGATGGGAACGATGTCAAGACCGCATTTCTCTGCAAGATAGAAAGCCCCTTTATGGAATCTAAGAATTGAGGATGATGGGTTACGCTCACCTTCTGGGAAAATGAGCACCGAGTAACCTTGGCTCACCAACTGACGGATTCGGCTCTCGTCAATAGTACCGCCGTCGGGTATTGTATAAAAGTCCAACCATTTGAACACCTTTCTGATGATTCTATTCTGGCTGGCATGCTCATTGGCCACGATGGATATTTTGGAGGACACAGCCATCAGATATGCGGTATCCAGCATTGACTGGTGATTGCAGATGACGATGGCGGGGTCGGAGAATGTCTCTTCATGCTTGTTCTCGTATGTGAACTTGACTCCTGCAATATGGTTCATATCAAACCAAAAACATCTTCTCACATATTCATGGAAAAAACGCTTTGTTCTTGAATTGGGTTTCAGCAAACCAAACAAGATGCCACCCAACACATAAACAGAGAACAGTTGTGTGAAAAAGACAACAGCACAATAGGCCGTCACACCAAATGCAGCCAGTGAGATAGGACGCTCCCGATAACCATCCTTTTTGGAGATGAGCCACTTGTATATCAGAGGCGGGAACACATAAGCCATCAGAACGACAGAGAACATTCCCACGATGGTCACCTCTGCAAGTGAGTGAAGTGCCGGATGCTTGGCAAAAATCAGCGTTCCTATACCAATAAACATAATCAGGGCTGAGATGATGATGCTGGTTTTATAAGACGACAGCATACGTCTTCTATAAGCATACTCATACTGACAGCCTTCGGTCATAAAGATGGTATAATCGTCACCCTGACCAAAGATAAAGGTGGCCAGGATGATGTTCACGACATTGAAATGGATGTTCAACAATGCCATGATGCCCAAAATCCAAATCCAGCTCAATGCCATGGGAAGGAAAGACAGCATGGCCAATTCCAGACTGCCCAGTGAGAACCAAAGGAAAAAGAACACGATAAGACCGCACGCCCATCCGATGTAGTTGAAATCGTCGGAGAGACGTGTGGCGATAGACGAATTCATGCTGCCTACGTCAAAAGCATATTGTCCATGTGCCTTCTCCTCCACCATATTGACCACCTGCTGAACGTTGCTGCTGTCCGTTCTCAGCACATCCACAACACGGTAGTCTCTCCCCACACTGTCGGCAGATAGGTATGATGAGAAAGCCGTGGAGGCAAGCAAATCAAAATAACTTATCTCATGAGGTTCAAAATCTGCGTCCAAAATATTGAAAAAATCCTCAAAGGTATCGTCAGCGAAGCCTTCCTTTCGCGCAGCTGCCCTCACTTCGTTTTTGAACCTGTCTCCGTATTTCTCAACAAAGGTTTCCCAATTTCTCAAGCGCCTTGCCTGTTCCTCACGGGAACAAAGAAACTGGCTGCATCCATTGCTCTCCCGTATATATCCCTCTTTCTCCAATTCCCTCAGCACGGGTTGGACGAGTCTGCTTTTCTCCAATGCACCCTCCATGGTGGAGTCGGACGAAACGACATAAACATTTTGGCTGCCTGTACTGTCGACCATCATCTCCTGGAGATATCTCAAATCCTTGCTTTGCTCCTCCGACAAATAATTGATATGGTTCATATCCGAATCGAAGGAGGTCTGAAGACTGTAGTATCCGAAAAACACGGTCAGTACAAGCATCAGTCCGACAACCCATCTATTGCTCTCCAACGAAACATTTCCTATGCGGCTTAAGAAATGACTCTCGGACTGATGACGCCCAACACGAACAAGATGCGGAAGATAGAGCAAGACAAACAAGATGGTTCCGATGAGGAGCATGGAACTGAACAACCCCAAATCACGCAACGCAACCGATTTCAACGGCACCAAGGTAAGGAATGCTCCAACGGTGGTGATGTTTCCCACAACAAGCGGCATGGCGATTTCCTTCAGTGCCGTCCTGATGTCGGGTGTATGCTGCATATGCGCTATCAAGTGGAGCGGATAGTTGACCGCGATTCCAAGGATAACAGATGATATGCCAATGACTATCACAGAGATGCTGTCATGAATGAGCGCCAAGGCTCCCATGGCGAACAGCCACCCCCATGCTATCGACAAGATAATCAACAGCAAATTCCAAGCACTGCGGAAGACCATGAAAAGCAACAATACGATAAGACAAACCGCCAAGGCAACCGAGAAAAGACTGTCTTTCTTGATTTGGCTGGAGTTGCCAACTGCGATGGCAGGCCCACCGGTAAAACGGATTTGCAGGTTTGCAAACCTGGCGGTGGTCTGCAGTGCGCACGTCTTCAGAAACTCAAGCAGGCGGGTGTTCTTTTCTGTCTCACTGGTTCCGAAGGGTGATGTCATCATCACCATCGCACATCTCATGTCAGGAGAAAAGAACAGACCATCGTAATTCTCATACATAACTTCCGGCTGCCCATTCTGCAACCGCTCCACCACTGGCGTGAAGAAATTCAAAGGGTCTCTTTGGAAATTCTCCGACATCAGTGCCGAGACAGGGAAGGTCAGCATCTGCTTGTCATTGGCTATTTGTTGGGAGACAAAGTCTTTCTCTCCCATCAGACTGTCAAAACGGTGATAGTCCGCATCCGTGAGGAAAAAGGGGATTTGACCATAAACGAAGTCCACGATGCTGGACACTTTCTCATAATCAACCTGAAAAGTCAAGTCTTTCACCATACCGTCGCGGTCGTTTTCCTGCACAACCTGAACAAAATGCTCCACGGCAGCTACAATTGAATCTGGTGCAGACTCCGTGGAATCACCATATTCAAAAATAGCAATAAGGCGGTCGGCCTTGGATATGCCTTGATATACCTTCAACGCCTTGTTGTATTTGTTGTTCAGAGGCAGGAAATCCGAAATGTCCTCCTTGTAGGTTTGTCTCACCAACAAAGAAGCCAATATGGCAACAATGACGACTGCGGACACCAACCGGAAGGTCTTATGTCCTGTCATCCAATTGTATATCCTGACTATCAGCGATGTCATCATTCTCTGAATTTGTTGTCAACGGGATTAGAGTATATGCCAACAAAAATGTCTTTAAGCCGCTCTATGTCGCATGTATCATATTTGTCGAGTTTCGAAAGATGCTTGATAAACGCATCATACTCCGCTTTTGTATACATGGAGCGGTATTTGGTGTTTCCATAAAACAAATCATGCGCAATGTAATTGTTGGGGTACAACCGGTAGGCTGTGTTGATTCTCCTGTCAATTATCTTGGCGACAGACTTGTGGTATTCATTCTTTGTTTGGTGCTCCAAGGCGGACAACTCAGCCATGGATATGGGTTCACACAATTCGAAATGCACCCTTCCCTTGGGTTGGAGAATACCGGTGATAATGCTGTTAAGGTCTTCGCCAGGCTTCTTCGTGTAACGGGTGTATTGCGACTCATACAGTTCAAGCGCCTTCAGTATGTCACACGACTCCCATTCATAGGACACGGATACCGGCACGATATTCAATTCTGCCAATGCCTTGACCTTGTCACTGGGCTCGCTCATGCAAAACATCTTGATGATGCCTTGGTCTGTTGCGTCCAATCCGTTTTTGGTCCTGCCGTTCCGTTGGGCAATCCACACAGACTGCTTCTTCTCCTTGATGGTATAACGGATATACTCCGACAAATGCATGGATGACCTGTAGAAATCCTTGATGTCGCCGCCAGGGCGCTCCACCTTGAACATCTTGTTGCTTTTGCCTACATCTATCACGACAGGATTCATCATCAGGTTGGCTCCAAACGTAATCTCTGTGGTCTCAAAACCATTCGCCACAAAATAATACTGAAGCAGGCATGCGTCAAGCATGATGTCACGATGGTTGGAGACAAACAGATATTGCTTGTCAGGATTCAGTTTCTCCAAACCAGAGCCCGTGAACTTGGTGATGCTCCTTGAAATAATCTGTTCGTTGACGTGCCACATGGTGTCATGCTGGAATTCCCTGACCGTCTTAAACGAACTGATTCGTTTCCTTACTTCTTCTATGGGTTCGTTGGGATATACGAATGATGCCAACAGCGGAAAAATCTTATAATTTGCTATCCTCTGCATGGCTGCAGGTATCTCGTCCTCATAATAAGGACGAATGTCGTCGAATTTAGGATTTTTCATCATATATGTCTTATCATTGAATTTAACCATTTCAAAAACAGCATCTTCCATTGCCGGGTTTCGGTGTTGACCTTCTTCTCACTGGCACCGAACCCATGCCCACCGGTCTGGAATTGGATGTACTGATGCGGGATTTTCTTGTCGGAAAGCGCAGAATCGAGCAACACCGAGTTACGGAAGTCAACAATGGGGTCGTCCACACAATTAACCAAGAAAACGGGAGGACAGTCCTGTGGAACGTGTCTCTCCAGAGAGAGTAAATCTTTCAGTTGTTTGTTTCCTGTTCTGGAATCACCCAACAGCCCTCTTCTTGAGCGCTTATGAACGCAGTTCTCAACCATTGTCACCACAGGATAAACAGGGACGACAAATGCCGGCCAATCCTCACGGTCGAACAGCTCCACACTTGACATGACCAAGTGACCGCCAGCTGAAAAGCCCATGGCTCCAACCGCCTTTGGGTCCACGCCATATTCTGATGCGTGCTGCCTGACCCATCTGATGGCCTGTCTCAAATCATCCTGCGGGTCTGGATACCTGTTGCCGCGGAAAAGAAGCCGGAAATGAAGGGAAAAAGCTGGAAAAGCCGCAGTCCTATATTTCAGGACAAAAGCCGATATGCCATTGTCACGAAGCCATCGTCCCACATCGTGACCCTCAGCCTCCATATCATGCCAGAAATAGCTTCCTCCCGGACACACGATAATCCCAGGGTTGTCTTTTCCAGATGCCACATAGGGAGTCAGCATGACCTTCTTTCCACACGATGTCCCTTCCCAGATATTGACCTGGGACCATGCATGGAATTGGACGACCATGAACAATATGACAAGTATCAGCCTTCGTTCCATGCGTTGATTTTATTAATGAGATAATTGTTGCCCAAAATGGCCTCACAAGTCTGGATAGCGGTAAGGGGAACCCCACATATGCCATGGAGATTGTTGTTCTGTCCTGTCAGCAACAGATTGCGTATCTTAGTGACAACAGGAACCTGTGACAAGGCGATATTGTGGCAGTCTTTGCTGAAGCCGCATATCGTCCCATCCTTTGCACCATAAAAGTCGCGGATAGTAAGCGGAGATGCGGTATTCATGCTGTCGATACACGCCTCAAATCCCGGATGGATATCCTCAATGAGTTGCAGCAGCTGACACGCTTTCTCCTGCTTCCATCTGACATAGTCATCGCCTCGGCGTCCCACTTTGGTCGACTCCCACTTCGACACCATCTCAAAGGGCATGGGGGCTGTCACCAATGCCTTACTGCTGAACTCCCCTTGATTGGAACTCGGCGGTGTCATGAAGAGGAATCCCAAAGGCCATGGCTTGTCTGCACGGCTGAAATTCCACACATCCTCATATCGTGTCATATAATATTCTGAATGGTTGATATAAGGAAAACTTTTGGGCTTCAACTTAATAAACAAGGAGAAGGCAGAATGGGCATTGGGAATGGAATTCAAGCGATTGCGATAAGCACGGGGCAGCGCACCCTCATCCATCAGATGGAACATGGTGCAGGGGTGTATGGCTGAAATGTAATAATCGGCAATGAACTGCCTGCCACTTTTTGTCCTCACACCATCCACCTTACGGTCATTGACCTCAATCCATTCCACCGGCTCATCGGTGAGCACCTCTCCTCCATGGGTGGTGATGACTTCTGCCAGCAGGTCGGCCATGTGGCTGCTGCCGTCAACAAAACGGCTGGTTCCTTTGATATACAAACTGCTGATGATGGCATGAATATAAGCGGGGGTCTGCCCTTTTCTGCCTCCATAAAGCGGATTCATAAATGCCAGCACACTGCGCAGTTTCTCGTCACCTATGTATTTGGCAATGAAGTCTTCTGCCGACAGCAGGAAATCATCAGAGCCAGTGAAAAGCGACAATTGCCCGTTTGAGGGTCTGAGGTTAAATAAGTCCACCTTGTCGGTAAGGTCGAAAAGGGCATCCACATACCGTCTGAGGTTGTCCGACTCATGAGGAAAATGGGAAGACAAGGACAATGCGAAGCCCTCTTTTCCTCTCGCTACCGAATAACACTTCTTGTCCTCAGCAAAATACATGCTGTCGGTGCAGTCATCATCCACATCACGCAGCTTCAGTCGGTCGAAAATACCCAGATAGTTGCATATCTTTCTGACGTTACCCCCAGGATACATGCCTCCCACCACATGCATCCCTGTGTCAAAAGTCTCGCCAAATCGCTGAAAAGTCTGAAGCCCACCACCGATGGACGCATTCTTCTCAAGCAGAGTGACACGAAAGCCCTCTTTTGCAAGAAAGGCACCCGTGAAAAGACCTCCCAAACCTGCTCCTATGACAACGACGGACTGCCTCATGACCCTGCCTCCACGATTTGTTGATAAATGGTCTTTGCCGACAACAACTCACTGCATGTGACAATGGTTCCGACAAGCACGCCCAGCATTCCATGCGAATTGATGTTCTGCCCTGTCTGATATACATTGGGAATCTTGGTTTTGTGGGGCACACGTCCTGCAGCCCCAAGACTCACATCTTTTGCTATACCATACATGGAACCGTCTTGGGTGCCAGTATAATCCTGATAAGTCAGGGGGGTGGAGGTGTAGATGTTCTTAATAGCATGGCGGATACCGGGGAAATGGTTTTCAAGAGAGTTGAGCAACAGTTCTGCCTTCCTGTTCTTGAAATCCTCATAATCCTGACCTCTTTTCCCAACCTGAGTGTCCATCCACCTCCTCACCTCATTCATATGCATATAGGAAAGGACTACACCCGTTTTGGCAAACATGGGTGCGTTGTCCTGACAAAAATGCATATACAGGAAACCCTTTGGCCATGTATCTTCATCATATTGCTCACATCCCCATGGCGTCCCTTGGCTGTAACCATAATAATTGTAGTTCATATAGGGGACCGCCTTATCCTTGAACTCAAGATATACGGAAAAACCTCCTACGGTCTGAGGCATGGAGTTGATGCGTTTTCTAAAGACAGGCCTAATGATTTTGGAGTCAATCAGCTCAAGGGTTCTCATCGGATGTGCATCAGAGATGACGATGTCTGCCTCAACGAATTGGCATCCGTTGACCTCCACACCTACAGCATGGGTGTCATCACATACTATTCTGGTCACCTGATGCCGTTTCAGCACCTGGCCTCCATAGTGCTGGATGGTTTGCTGCATGGACTTGGCCACGCTGTCGCTGCCGCCGACGATGCGGAAGGCACTCTGATTGTAAAAGTCCATGATGAAGGCATAAGTGGAGAAAGGCGTTTTGTCTTTCTCAGCAGCATACAAGGGCAGGTTTCCTACCAAAACCTTAGCCAGCAGCGGGTCTGTGATGATGCTGTCTATCACATCATTAATCGACCTCAGCTGGTATTCCGTATTGATGGCCGCATCGGTTTCCGCATATTTGAGCGAATGAAGGGAAGAAGCACCGGCCACCCTGTCCACCAAGTCGTAAAAACGCACGAGATTCTCATGCTGATGGGGAAAATAGTCGCTCATCTGCTTGATGAATGCCTCACGCCCGTTGGCATATTTGTAAAGGTTCCCATTCAAAGAGATGACCTCATATCCGGTACGGTCCAATTCTGCCAACCTGACGTCTTTCTTGATTTCCAGATAGTTCATGAGCCGGTCGAGGGTTTGGCCTTTTGCCGCACTCCCGATAAAATGCATACCTGTCTCAAACTTAGCGTTCTGACGGGTAAAACACTGCAGGCAGCCACCTATCTGGG
>Ga0247611_10005903_pt1 | contig 15909 bp, 13 predicted proteins | sample 177DNAGHGhighgp2_FD_192422 | JGI IMG/M metagenome (GOLD analysis project Ga0247611, IMG submission 192422) | Sheep rumen microbial communities from Palmerston North, Manawatu-Wanganui, New Zealand - 1770 DNA GHGhigh gp2 | ecosystem: Host-associated > Mammals > Digestive system > Stomach > Rumen...
CACACGGCGGTGGAGCATTCAGCGGAAAGGACCCGTCGAAGGTGGATCGCTCGGCTGCTTATGCGGCACGATGGATCGCGAAGCACCTGGTAGCTGCCGGTGTAGCACACGAAGCGTTGGTACAGGTGAGTTACGCTATCGGTGTAGCGGAACCCGTTTCGCTTTACGTGAACACCTACGGTACAGCGCGAGTAGCGATGAGTGATGCAGAGATCGCGAAGAAAGTGAGTGAACTGTTTGACCTTCGTCCTGCCGCTATCATACGGGATCTGAAGTTAACGCAACCGATGTACCAGGAGACGGCGAAGTACGGACATGTGGGTCGTACGAACGAGACAGTAAGTAAGGTATTCATGGACGCAGACGGCAATGAATATACTCGCGAAGTAGAATTATTCACATGGGAGAAATTAGACAGACTTGAACAAGTCAAGTCTGCATTTAAGATTTAAGATTTATGATTTCTAAACGCCTTTGGCTTGTAATCGGAATTATCCTGGGTGCAGTGGTGATCGATCAGGTGATCAAGCTCTATATCGCCACTCATTTTGTGCTCGGAGAGAGTCATGAAGTATGCTCATGGTTTTGGTTATGCTATGTAGAGAACAACGGTATGGCGTTTGGTATCGAATGGTTCTCCAAGTTGGCGCTGACGCTATTCCGCTTGATTGCCGTAGGTTTGTTAGGATGGTACATCCATACGCTGATTCGCAAACCGGAGACACCGACGGGTTATATCGTCACAATCGCGTTTATCATCGCGGGTGCGTTGGGAAACATCATCGACTGCGTATGCTACGGCAAAATCTTCGGTTACGCGGACTGGTTCTTCGGCAAGGTAGTGGATATGTTCTATTTCCCGTTGATCCGCAACAGTGCCGGTGAGGTTCTTTTCTTCCGTCCGGTATTCAATTTCGCAGACAGTTGTATCACCTGCGCGGTGATCGTGATCCTGCTTTTCTACATGAAGGAGCTGAATAAAGACAATAGACAAAAGACCGCTGACGCTGAAAGATGAAAGACCGCTTCGCTGAAAGATGAATCATTTTCGAACCATATTAGTCCTTGCTCTTTACTCTTTACTCCTTACTCTCGTAGGTTGCAGGCCGAAAGGGATCTTGCATTCATGGGAGATGCGGTCCCTACTCTATGACCTGCACCGGACAGATGCACTGTTAGTCATCTCGAATGTGCAATACGAGAACCCGGAGATGCGGAATATCTACTATGCGCAGGTGCTGGAGAAACACGGTGTGACGCAAGCGCAGTTCGATTCGTCGCTGGTATGGTACACCGCCCATCCGCAACTCTTCGATAAGATTTACCCGAAAGTAGTAGCCCGTCTGAAGGCGGACGAGGAAGCGTTTGTTGCGGCCAATGAAGCCGCGCTGAACGGTGAGGTAAAGGATGAGGGGTTAGAGGTGAAAGGATTAGAGGTTAGTGGAGCGCCGCTTACCAAGGCGCAGTTGGACAGCACCGTTTGGGTGACGACACACGGGTGGCCGTCTTCCTGGAACCCCTTAATGCATGATCTTGAAGATCAGTTCTTTCCACAAATCCCCATCCTTCGCTGAGGGATTATTGATTCCTTTGAGTCGGGCATCCATCTCGCGCATGTATCCGACAATAAGGAAAGTCTTGGCGGCAGGATATCGCTTGGCTGCCAGTTCATAATCGCGTACGAAATACGGATTGACGCCTAACTCTTTAGCCACATTATTGGTGGATTTATCCGGCATGTAATGATACATGAGCAGATTGGAGAAGAAAGTGAAGAGCGGTGCCATCTCGCGAATCATGGGATGGTCCTTACTACCCGCAAAATACTGCGTGATACGGTTCGCCTTAGCTATATCGCCGCGGATGAGTGCGGCTTGGAGTTCCATGATGTTATAATCCTTGGAGATACCGATGTTGCGTTCCACGAGTGCGGCATCGATGGTGTTGACCCCTTCCGGCCGACCGTCAATGAGTTTTTGGAGTGCTCCAACGATGGCGGAGAGGTCGGTACCGATATGGTCCGCCAAGAGCGGTGCTACTTTGGGATCGATGGTGATTGGTGATTGGTTATTGGTGGTTTGTGATTTATTCCAATCCAGGATATAAGCATTGATCCAGCGCTCCACTTCATAATCGCGCAGTTTATCGGACTGCAACCAAACGACCTGCGGATGGTCGATCGCTTTTTTCCATAGGTTTTGCCGCTTATCGGGTTTACCGTTATAGCAGAGCACGAGTACGGTTTGCGGCATGAGATTATCGAGGTAAGCCTGGAGGGCATCCCATTTCTTGATGACCTGCGCTTCGCGCACGATGATCACTTTGCGACCACCCATCATGGCAAAACCGCGCGCAGCACCGATGACGGGTGCTATATCGGCTCCTTGAAGGTCCCGACCGTAGAGGAGTTGCTGGTCAAACTCCCGCGCCATCTCGTCGAGTGCATGGGACGCAATGAAATCACATACCTGGTCGATATAATAGGGTTCTTCTCCGCACAGGATATAGATCGGTGCGTACGAATCGGTGCGCAAGGCACGCATTATTTCATCAAACTTTTGAGTCATCAGTATTCAGTATTCAGTATTCAGTTGGTATATAAATCATGTATTTATAGGTGGAGCGGTCGAGGGCTTGGTAACCTTCGTCGAGCAACATACGCTCGAAGGCACTCTCTTTGTCTTTGTAAGCGGGTTTGGTTTTGAACTGCGGTGAGAAGGAACAGAAGACGACGGGTCGTTCGGTTCGGATGATCTCGCGGTATTTGGCGGTATAGACGCTGTCGTAAATGTTCGACCAAAACTCATTGAAGCGGGCGGCTTGGCAGCCTGTCACCGCGCGCATAAGATGGTTCTCTTGTCCTACAGCAAGGACGGTGTAAGGTGTATGGTGTATGGTGTATAAACTATCATAATCTGCGATATATTGGTTGAGGCGAGCTTGTTCGGCCTCACGGATGGCGATGTGCTGGTACGGCGCCACCGAACTGATCGTTTGCACTTGGGTGAGGTTGGTTCGGCCTACACTGTTAATGCTCATGCGATAGATGACGACCAGACTGAAGATCGCCAGCACCGTAAAGAGATAGCGACGGATAGGTGCTTCATACTGTACGGCAGCGAGTGGCAATAAGCATAGGACGGCCGGGAATAGTTTAAGCCAGGCGGTGTCGGTACCGAGGGTCGCAACGCATAGGAGTAGAACTCCTATTGCGATTGGTGATTGGTGATTGGTGATTGGTGATTTAATAGCCAGCACGATTATCATTGCCGAGATGAGATATGTCAAATCGGCGTTGTACCACTGTGTAGGTTTGATGGTATAGATAGCGACGAGCAGGAGCAAGGATCCTACTATAAATGATGGAATGATGGAATGATGGAATGATGGAATGATGGAATGATGGAATGATGGAATGATGGAATGATGGAATGATTTACCAATAGCCAGGACACCGACGGTCATCAGGGCGTACAAGATCATAGTGCCGCTATGTGACCATAGTTTGGTGAGCATGGGAACCAGGTCATGACTGGTCATGGCCGCATCCATCGGAGAGGGGGTGATAAAGAAATAACCGAGCAGATAGATGAGTCCGGCCGAGAGGGCAGCAATCGGTATTTTCCAAAGGGAGCTCTTTTTCCAAAGGGGAATCAAGACCAGTAAGGCGAGAATATTCGGGAAACGAACACTCACCGCTATTCCTAAAAGAATAGCAGCTATGTATGATGTATGATGTTTGATGTTTGATTTACTCACAGAGGCCCAAAGTGCCGATAAGAGCAGGACGGAGAGCGTACCGGGACTGAATTCCTGGAAAGCACCGTAGCCCATGAAGATGTAGGTTAAGGCGAGCCAAGGAAGGTTAGCGCGCCGTTGTTCTTTGGTTTGCAGACAGCAGTAGGGTAAGGCGATCGCCGTCACGACACATAGCCATCCTGCGAGACGAAGCGGTAAGAGTTGGGCACCAAAGAGTCGCACAATAGCCCCTCCGGTAAGCAGTGTACCGGTAGCCATCCATCCGCCTTCGAGTGTGGAATATTTATAAAGCCAGTAAAGCGGGTCCTGATGGTTTCCAAAACCGGCAAAGACGAAGCAGAGGGTGTAAGCGAGTGCCACACCGAGGAAGAGGATTGCTATGTAGGTTCGTCGGTTCATAAGAAAAAGACCACTACGCCGATGATGATCATTGCTATTGCCAGCGCCTTGCGGGGCGTGATGGGTTCATGAAAGAGATACCAACTAAGGGCAGGTACAAAGAGATAGGAGGTACTCTCAATGACACTCAACTGCTTGAGTTGCAGACCATTATGCATGCACCATATATTCAGCACCATGGTCATAAAGAGGATGCCGTACCCGCAGATGACCCACGCGTTGAGATATTGTCGCCACCACGCGGAATGGGGTTTACGCGCCGCCTGCTTGAGCAGCATCTGGGAACAGGAGGCCGTGAAGACGGAGAGGAGTGCTATGAAGATATAAACGGTCATGCGCGGGCTAAGATTACGATTCCGGTAACTATGATGACCGAACCGATGATGTTCGGGATCGTGATGGTTTCACCAAAGAGCAAGGCGGCGATGAGCATGGTGAAGATGAGGGTGGTTCCTTTGAACATATACGCCGTACTGAGTTCGATACGCCGCAGCACCTGTTGCCACAGGATGGCATAGACGCCGATGATTGCTACTGCACCGCAGAACCACAAGAGGTAGGACCACGAACCCGTAGGTTGCATCGCCGCCATCTTGGTACAGATACCTACGCAGGCGTAGAGCATGTTAACGCCTATCAGTCCGCATAGCGTAAGAACTTTGCCGGGTTGCCTATCCATATTTCGTTTGACGGTAAGTTTTTAGTTAATACAGCTCCTGCTCCGAGGGTAGCGTAGTCACCGATGGAGAGGAACTCACGGATGGTGGCATTGAGGCCGATATGTACCCCTTTGCCTATCTTGAGAAAACTGCCTACCGCTGCTTGTGCGGCTATATGACAGAAATCACCTACTTCATTATCATGCCCCATCATCGAGCCCGCCATCATGAGACAGCCTTTGCCTAACTTCGAAGCAGGCGACATAGATACATTCGGCATGACGATACACCCGGGACCAAGTTGGACGGAAGGCGCCACATACGCCATCGGGTGCACAAAAGTCGCCAGACGGTCATCGGGAATGTTAAGCGACTCGAACATAGCGACGCGTTCGTGGTTACCGTCTATTCGCAGGATGGTATTGATGAACCAATAGCCTTCATGCAGCAGGCGCGGTGCATCGGTTACTTTGCCAATGACGGGAAAGAGGTCGAGGTGCTTGCCTACCGGTTCGCGGTCGTTGAGGAATCCTGCCACCTCGAGATCGGTAGCCCCCATCCGACGGGCATGCTCGATAGCAGCCGCCACCACGGTACCGTTCCCTGATCCACCTAATATGACTACTTTGCGACTCATATGACTTGTTCGATGATATAATTAGGACGCTGTTTAGTCTCGAGGAAGATACGACCGATATACTCACCCAAGATGCCGAGGAAGGCGAAGTTGAGTCCGAAAAGGAAGAGCAGCAACACCATCATACTGGTCCAACCGGTAACCACATTACCCACGAGTTTATAGATGATCAGTCCGCAAGCAGCGATCATACTGCCGATACAGAGGAAGGCACCCATGTAAGTCACCATGCGGATGGGGAACATCGAGAAAGAGAAGATCCGGGCGAAGGTGAGGGCCAGCATCTTACGGAGGTTATACCCGCTCTTTCCGGCAAAACGAGCGTCACGTTTGAGGGGTACTGCCACATATTTATGGCCAATGAAATAGAGCAGGCTGACGGCAGTAGCGGTGCGTTCGGGGAAGTTACGCAATTCCTCCACCACGCTCTTCTTCATCACACGGAAGATACCGAGTCGCGGCATCTGGTGGATATCCGTGATCTTGTTGCTCACCGTTTGGAAGAGCCGCGAGACGGCTTTCTTGAAACAACTGTCCTTGCGTTCCTGCCACTGCGCGATCGCCATCGTAGCTTCAGGGTCAGCCAAGAGGGCATCGATGAGAACGGGGATATCTTCGGGACGGTCCTGCAGGTCACTATCCATGAGGACGATGAGGTCCTTGGTAGTAAGCGACAAACCGGCGGCGATAGCATTCTGTTGGCCGAAATTACGACTGAGTCGCGCGATGCGCAGGTGTTGGCGTTGCGCACGCTCGTCCTGCATGATCGTCCATGAACGATCCCGACTACCGTCATCGATGAGGATGATCTCGTAGTCGCTGACGAGGGACTCGAGTACCGCGGTCAAGCGCCGCAGCAACTCAGCAATGACTTCCTCGTCATTATAAATCGGTACTACGACCGAAAGACTGTATTTCATCATTCTATTCTGTTATCGTTTTGATAAATCTTATATCCTGTTCTATCGGCACTGCAGGTGAGGTTGTCCGGAGCATCAAAGACCACACTGCTCTGCGCCAATTGTTGCACTTTGACTTGGATGGGTAGGCCTAACGCCACTTCAATGACACCCCGCATAAAATCGTACCCGGTACTGAGTGGCACGAGATGACTACCGATGAAGTCACCGCCCATCCGTCCGGCAATCTCCATGACGACGATGCGTCCGTCTGCTGTGATCTTATACTCCGAATGACTGGCGCCATCGGTTAATTGGAGTGCATCCAGAGCACGGCGGGTGATGGCAAAGATACGGGTCTGCATCTCGGCGGGTAACGTAGAGGGTTGATGATGCGCCAGTTCCACAAAATGCGGTGCGCCGGTGGTGGTCTTATCCGTGATCTGCAGCGCATGGTGTACACCGTGCTGCGAAATCATCTCCACGCTTATCTCCCGTCCTTCGATATATTCCTCCACAATTGCTTCACCGGCTATAGAGAGTTGTTGGGCCAAGTCAATGGCTGGTTGGAGATCTTCTATCCGTTCTATTTTCTGCACCCCCAGACTACCGCTGCGGTCGGTGGGTTTGACGATAAGGGGGAGTTGGAGATCGGATATTGGAGATTGTACATTGGACTTAGGGCAGTCTACTCCTGCATCGGTAAGGATGCGGTGCATGCGTTGTTTGTCATGCGCCTGCACAGCCGCTTCGTAGGTGTTACCGGGTAGGCCCATCTGTTGTGCCACATAAGCTACGGTAGGTGCCGCCACATCGCTACCGATGGTGCATATACCATCTATGTGTTCATCACGGCAAAGACGTAAGATCTCATCCTGCTCGGTGATCGAGACGGGATAGAAAGCATCGCATACATCCTTGCATACAGCACCCTTCGGCCATGCGAAACAGATCGTTCGCAAGCCCATCTGCTTCGCTTTCTGCACCAGCGGTAATTGCAGATAACTGGCTCCTATGATGGCTAATGTCTGAGACATTTATGATTTATGATTTATGATTTATGATTTAACTTTTAACTGTACCAACGCATACTTGCCGTTTCGCACTTTCCATTCGATGGAAACAGGGACACCGTAGTGCTTCTCCATCTGTTCACATACGCGTTGCAGGGCAGTATGCGGACGGGTGTAATTGACATCGGTGAAAATATATACATCATCGCGCAGGAAGGTGCGGTAACTATGTCCGAGGGGTTTATTGAGGGGGATAAAGGTGGTCCAACCCAGCGAATACTTATGGAACGCATAGGGCCACACCTGCCAGGGATTCGCCGCCTCCATCATCATGGATGTACCGATGGTGGTGACATAGGCGTTGTCCGGCAGATAGTTTAACAAAGGCTGTTGCAGATGGGTCCAGAGATACCGATTGTAATCGGATGTAGTACGCTCTTCGTAAATCTGATAACCGTACCAGGCGCTGAGTACAATCATCGCGAACCCTATTCCCCAGCGGCGTTTGCGACCTGTGGTATCGGGTAGTAACATGAAGTCCGTGGTCAGCAACGCCAGCAGCATGCAGACAAAGACGCGGTTCTTGAGGAAACCGTCCAAGCTGACATAGATACTGATGGCGACGATGAAGAGCGTATAGATTACCAGGAAGATGCGTTTGTCCCGATTGCCGGTGGTAAGCATCATCAGTACCAAGAGCGCCATCAGGATGACGATCTCCACAGCATATTTATCGAGTCGATGGAGGTTTTGTAATTGTTGCGAGAAAGGAACCTCACCTACCGACGCACTGAGTTGTCGCAAGGCCGGCAAGTCCATCTGTTCTCCGTCCGCCAAGAACCGCATGAGCATTTGGTAGTCCATGGGATCGATATCTTCGGGGAGTTGGGAAGCCGTCATCTGATAGGCATTCGGATTATCATTCAATTGTGCCCTTAGTTGGTTATACTGCCAGAAATACCGCCACTCGGGATCACGGTCATAAGTAGCGAGGTTGACCACCCGGCATCCCACTACGGCGGTAAGCATCACCACGATCGGGATATACTTACGCCATTCGAGTCGATAGGTATAGAGGATGATAGGTGCCATGAGGAGTCCCACCAAACCGGCGGCAAAGAAACGGATCAGGGCGGCGATGATGACCAGTGCTACTCCGCTCCACCGCGCTTGGGTACTCTCCCGCAGAAGGAGCATACACCCGGCGATGCAGACCATGCCGGCGGTAGTGGTGAACTGGAACGCACCGATACAGCGCGCCCAGAGGACATACAGCACGATCAACCATAACACCCGTTCCCAGCGGGCACGATGCGGCGTAGTGAGTACGCAATAGACGAGTACCGACATCGAGACGATATGCAGGATGGCAAAAAAGAGCGTGTACCATTCGACAGCCGAAGTGAGGGAATAGAAGAAGGTCAGGAGCGCACCGTAGAGCACATTGATATAGACCAGATGAAAATCCGGCACCCCGCAATAGGTACCGTTGGCGATCATGGCCATCATCACGTCGTCATTCTCTTCGAACCCCAAGGGTAAGACCAGCGCCATCAAGACGAAGAAGACGATGTTGGCGAATACTATTTTAAATTTTACTCCCAATGTCTGTCTTTGGCAAAGAGGCGGAGCAGTCCGCTGATCCATATAGAAGTAGCTATGTGCCGTCCGTACGCGGGGCTGTAGGCCTCCATACGACGGGCATTGGCCATTCGTTCTTTCATCGTATGCCATTTGCGGGCGAGGCGTCCTTTTGGTGCGGGTCCGGTAGCCTTAGGAGCTACCATACGACCACTTAACAGGTCATTGAGCAATCGTTCCGCCCGCGCTGCCACCTGTCGGTCGTTTTTATACAAGAGTGCTTCTTCTTGCGGTAAACCAAGGTACTGCACGGCGATCGCTATATAGAGTTGCCATACATCAGTAAGGCATAAGTCACGCAGATAGCGCTTGAGGCGTTTGGTATCAATCTGCCCCGCATAATGATGCACGAGTAAAGTGAAATCGCATAACTGGCGGATATTGGCTCCCAAGGTCATCATATGTTCCCAACTATGCAGCATCACGAAGAGGGCATTGAAAGTGGGATTAGGCACCGTTACTTCCAACCCGCCTACCTTTATCCGTTCTCCATTACTCATGCCGAATTGTTCCATCTTGGCGTACCGGCGGGCATCGAGCGGATGGGGCAAAGAAACCGAGACACGGTGGGTCTCAATAGAGATACCGTCCGCGATGATATTATAATGCTTGTAATGGTCCAACTCCTCGTCAAACTTCAGGGCATCAGGAAATGTCTCCCGCATCACAGCGCATGCCGGATGATACTGGTTCGTACCTACAAAGAGATCGATATCGCCCCACTGCCGCATCTGGGGTTCGGGGTAGAGGGCAGCCAGTCCCCCACCCTTCATCAGTACGGGCGATATACCGGCTTTGGAGAGCGCTGTCCAGGCTTGCTGCAAGGTATATTGCAACTTCACCTGCTGCTGCATATTCTGCAAACAGGCCATCTTCATCTGCGGCGTCATGGAGTGCATATGCGGAAAGACCAGCGTACCGGTTCCCTGCATCATATGCATCTGCATGTCACGCTCGGTAAAGGATTCTTCACTTACCAGATGTCCCCAAAGGGCCGTTTTTACTTGTTCTAGATAGCTATCAAACATCATATATTAAGCGCTATGTGTTTTACGCGTCACGATGGACCACATTGTTAAGAAGAAATACTTGATATCCGTACGAATCGGATGCGCCAGGTATTCGGTCAAGTACTTGTCCTCGCTGGCGAAGAGTTCGTCAAATGTATCGGGATGATCGATATAGAAAGGCGGAATCAGTCCGGGTTTGGCAAGCGTACGCTTGTCCTGCAACCATTTCGGATAGGTCTCAAACATCGTCTTACTCAGCGGACGTACACCCACTAACTTACAATCCCGTTTGAGCCAGTTGATGAGCATCGGCAGTTCGTCCAACCAATACTTACGCATGAACTTGCCCCAAGTGGTGATCCGCCAATCGTCATTACTCTTATCGGCGATATCCATACCACCGCGGGCGTCAAAGACATATTTCTGGATATACTCGGCGTAGGGGTGCATGGTGCGGAACTTATAGAAATACTTGATCTCTTTATTCTTGCATACACGGGGCAACTTGATGAGCGGACCGTAAACCTTGATCTGCTCCTGCGGATAGGGTTGCGATTTACGATGGGCAAAGACATACTCGATATGCCCCATCGGTACGATCTCATCCACTTCAAAACCGCAGTAATAGAGTCGACCAAGCACTTCGGTCTTGGAAAGCATGCGTTTGCGGCCTTTGGTGACATCGTAATAGAGACGGCTGGTCAACATCAGCCGCGGAACTACCCGCTTATGCCAGAAATAGATGCAGTAAATGAGCCAATTCAAGCCCCACGGATATTTCTTGAGGATCTTCGATTTGATATACTCCTGCGGACGATAGCAGCATACATAGCGCCCCTCATCCGGTAGTTTCTGGTTCACGATGCAGAAACGGCGGTTGATACCCTTCGCATCATTGAGAAGAGTCAGGTCCACAAGCGTCTGGTACTGATAATCGGGTATCTGCAGGAAAGCAAAACGGTTACGGTCACACACCACTTTCGTTTGCCGGCTGTCCAGACGCGCTTTCTTGCGGAGCATGTAATAATCCGCCTCGGTAGTGACCGACAAAACCGACTGATGGATGGACTCGATGCTGCTCTTCAGACGTTTCTCGTCCGGACGAATAGCTACGGCATTCTTACGATGCTCCACCTGCATCACAGGTACGGTCATGTTCGTAGCGTACTTCCAGTAATGCTCCATCACCACGACGAAAGTCTCCAGTGCTCCCACGATGAGGATCGTCCACATCGCTACTTTCGGCGAGAGGTTATACGGCATCTGCGGCATCGCCCACCAGCATAAACCGATCAGGATACCGGCATCAGCTATGAGCGACAGGAACGCTTGCCAGAACCAGGTATCTTTATACGAGCGATACAACTGCACCACCCATCCTATCACGATCCACAACACAGCCAGCACGCCGAACAGCGCCCAATAGACCGCTATTGACTCTTTATCCGCTACCCAGCGCCATAACATGCACAACGAGGCCGCTATCACCCATACAAAGAGGTCCAGCACCACCCTTTTATACCATCCTTCTCGTGTCATTGCATCCATCTGATTTTTTGCGGGTGCAAAGGTACTGCTTTTTTTTCATATACGCAAGAGAAAAAAGAAAAAACATCCCGAAGGATGCTTTTTTTCTTTCATCGCTGAGCAAAAGTACCGGATCGGTAGGCTTCGAGCAGTTGTTCGAGCGAGTGCATCTGTTCGATCAGTTCTTTGCCTTTATCGGTATCCTTGATGCGTATTCGATGGTCAGAGAAGTCCTGCAAGAGGGTACGGTTATGGATATCGCTGCCGGAGAGAACGGCTTGTTCACGACTCTCGAAGGACTCGTGTTCCACGAGTTGGATACCATGACTGTTATAGATGAGCGTATAACCCGCGATACCTGTTTTTTCCTGATACGGTTTGGAGAAACCGCCGTCGATGACAAAGCGTTTGCCGTTCGCCCGCATGGGTGTCTCGCCTTTGATAGTACGTACCGGCACATGCCCGTTGACGATTCGTCCGGTAGCGGGATCCAAACCGAACTCCTGCAGGATGCGTTCGCACACTTTCTCATCGTCTGCAAGCGTGAAATAAGCACCCTTACGCTCATCCCACGCCGGACCTTTGGCTAAGAAATAACGCTCGAAGGTGGTCATTTTATCCTTGTTATAAAGCGGCGAGTGGGCTCCTTCCCAGAGATAGAGCATATAGTCAAGCGCCTCTTCTTTCTCTTTGCCGGAACCGTAATACGCCTGACGAATAATGGCATCGGTACGGTCCATGAGTGCCTTACCGGACACACGCTGTCCGCAAACCTCTGTTTCGGTGAACGAACCATCCTCATTGAGGGGTATCGCAGCATGGTAAAGCAGGAAACCATTCCGCACCAAATAGAGCGAACCATGCTCATAGAGCATGCGCAGGTGCTTTTGCATCTTCTCGGACTTGCGGAACGAACGGGCTAACTGGTTCATCAAATCACTCTCTTCCGGACTCAGCGAATAGGGGTCATTTGGATCAACAGTAGGTAAATTCGCATCCAGCAAAACTTGACCGTTAAATGTTAATTGTCCATTGTCATTTTTGATTCTATGGAGCACCGCCCGATCGTCCATATGCCACTCCGGATGACGAAGAACCGTTTGGCCTTCGAGTTTGAATTGGATGATGGAGATCGCCTTATGCATCTTCGCCATCAGTTGAGCCGAACGGGTAAGGCGGGGGTTATTCTCAAAATCGCGCGTTTGCCAAATCGTACAGGGGTCGTCGCCGTAGGTCTGCATCGCAAAATTAGCCAGCGGTAAGAGATTGATACCGTACCCCTCTTCGAGCGTCTCGATATTCGCATAGCGAATGCTGACCCGCAGCACCGTTGCCAGCAGCGCCAGATTTCCGTTCATAGCACCCATCCATTCGATATCATGATTGCCCCACTCGATGTCATAATTGCGGACGGTAGAAAGGACATCCATGATCTTCGACGCACCCGGTCCGCGATCGAAGATATCGCCTACGATATGCAAGGTATCAATCGTCAGAGAATGAATAAGATAGGAGATCTCTATCAGTAGTTTGTCAGCACAGCCGGTTTCGATAATAGCCTCGATGATGGCGTTGTAATAAGTCTGGCGGTCATGTTGCTCGAGGTTCGTCTCATGGAGCAATTCTTTGATGATATAGGCATAATTCTCCGGCAAGAGTTTATGCACTTTCGAGCGGCTGTATTTGATGGTCACCGCCCGGGCTATTTCCACCACTTGGGTCAAACGACGCACATACCAGTCATGGGTGCGTTCCTCTTTCTCCAAGCGTTCGTCCGGATAGTAGATCAACGCACACAGCGCCCGTTTCTCCTCCTCGCTAAGCGTATCACCATATACCTCATCCACTTTTCTGCGCACCACGCCGGAGGCATTCTTGATCATATGAATGAACGCCATCGACTCACCATGCAGGTCAGAGATAAAATGCTCCGTACCTTTGGGCAAAGAGAGGATGGCACGCAGGTTAATCAACTCAGTCACTACCGCTTGTGCATTCGGAAATTGCTTGCTCAGCAAGCGCAAATATCGTTCGTCTGTCATAGTAATAGTTTTATTGCCTGCAAAGGTACACAAAAAAAATGATATATGCAAATTTTAGGGTGATTTTTCAAAAAAATAAGGAAAATAGCGCGCGCGCTTGCATATGTCAAATATTTTTAGTAATTTTGTGCCCGATTTTGAAAAAGCGTGCGTAAGCGCGTAGAAAAAAGTATATAATCGTAAAGAACAATGAATATTTCGTACAAATGGTTAAAACGCTACATCGCGTTGCAGGATGATGCACAGACGGTAGCAAAAATCCTTACCTCGATTGGTCTGGAGGTAGGAACAGTGGAGGAAGTAGAGACCATCAAAGGAGGACTGAAAGGGCTCGTGGTAGGTGAAGTACTGACATGCGAGGCGCATCCTAATTCGGACCATTTACACATTACCAAAGTGAATGTAGGTGAAGCAGAACCGCTACCGATCGTTTGCGGTGCACCCAATGTAGCGGCGGGACAAAAAGTAATCGTGGCGACCGTAGGTACCGTGCTTTATGACGGTGATCAATCGTTTACCATCAAGAAAGGTAAATTACGCGGCGAGGAGAGTTGGGGAATGATCTGCGCGGAGGATGAGATAGGTGTTGGTACGGACCATGCCGGTATCATCGTGTTGCCGCAAGACACGCCCGTAGGCATGAAAGCTGCGGACTACTACCACATCGAGAACGACACGATCATCGAAGTGGATATCACGCCGAACAGGTCCGATGCTGCTTCGCATTATGGCGTAGCGCGCGATCTGTACGCTTACTACAAGGCGCATGGACAGAATATCGCGCTGACCAAGCCGAGCGTGGAGACCTTCAAGATTGACAACAATGCATTGCCGATTAAGGTGATCGTTGATGCACCGGAGGCTGCGCCGCGTTATTCGGGCGTAAGCATCAAGGGTGTGGCGATCAAAGAGAGTCCGGAATGGTTGAAGAACAGCCTGTTGGCAATCGGTTTGCGACCCATCAATAATGTGGTGGATGTAACGAACTTCGTGCTCCATGAGTGCGGTCAAGCGCTGCACGCTTTCGATGCGGATAAGATAAAAGGAAACACCATTCATGTGCGTTATGCCAAGGCGGGCGAGAAATTCGTGACGCTGGACGGCATCGAACGCGAGATGAACGAACGCGACCTGATGATCGCCAATAGTGACGAAGCGATGTGTATCGCCGGTGTCTTCGGTGGTCTGGAAAGCGGTGTGATAGAAGGCACGAAGAACGTGTTCCTCGAGAGCGCGTATTTTGATCCCGTGACGATTCGTAAGACCAGTCGTAGGCATCAATTACAGACCGACGCCTCCTTCCGCTTTGAGCGCGGTACAGATCCCAACAACACGCTGTATGTTCTCAAACGCGCTGCATTGTTGATCCAAGAAGTAGCAGGCGGAACGGTATCCATGGAGATCACCGACACTGTGAACGCAGATTTTGCACCTTGGCCGGTGACGATCGATATCAATCGCGTGAACGCGTTGATAGGAAAAGCGATCGGAGAAGAGACGATAGAGACCATTCTCAAAGCGCTGGAGATTGATATACTCGCCAAGAACGGCACTATTTGGCAACTCGCCGTACCGCGGTACCGCGTCGATGTACAGCGTGAGTGCGATGTGGTGGAAGATGTACTGCGTATATACGGGTACGACAATGTGGAGTTTCCTGAGAAACTGAACACGAGTCTGGCGTACGGTATCAAACCCGATCCGGAGAAACTGCGCCGTAAGATTGCCGAGCAGCTAACGGCAGAAGGATTCAACGAGATACTCAATAACTCGCTGACCAAAGTAGCATACTACGAGGCATTGGAACAAATGCCGTTGGCTAACTGCGTGAAGATCATGAACCCGCTGAGTCAGGATCTCGGCGTAATGCGTCAGACCTTGCTGTTCGGTGGACTGGAATCGATTGCCCGTAATGCGAACCGTAAGAACAGCGACCTGAAGTTCTACGAATTCGGAAATTGTTACCACTATAACGCAGCCGTACGGGAAGGCAACGATGCTGACCCGCTGCGTGCGTACTCCGAAGAACCGCATCTGGGTCTTTGGCTGACCGGTAACAAAGCCGCACAGAGCTGGGTACGCAAGGAGGAGAAGACGAGTTTCTACCAATTACATGCGTATGTGAACAATATCTTCGTGCGCCTTGGTGTGGACCTGGCAAAAGTGACGGTAGAGCGTTTGGAGAACGAGTTGTTCAGCGACGGTTTGGTACTCAAAGCCGCTAACGGCAAGGCGCTCGGCTTCATCGGCATCGTGAACCGCAAACAGTTGAAAGCATTCGATATCGACCAGGAGGTATTCTACGCCGACCTGGATTGGAACG
>Ga0247611_10005904_pt1 | contig 15907 bp, 11 predicted proteins | sample 177DNAGHGhighgp2_FD_192422 | JGI IMG/M metagenome (GOLD analysis project Ga0247611, IMG submission 192422) | Sheep rumen microbial communities from Palmerston North, Manawatu-Wanganui, New Zealand - 1770 DNA GHGhigh gp2 | ecosystem: Host-associated > Mammals > Digestive system > Stomach > Rumen...
TGAGGCAGGGGCGACAGCATAATGTTCCGAATAAGGCGACCTCAGCACTGGGGCCGGGGTGACTGGCTGGTGACAGCATAAAAAAGAAATTATTATACATTTGGAATAAGAATTTCAAGGATTTTTATGTCAAGCAAGAAGAACCAAAATTTGATCAAGGCCATAATGCTCATCATTACCATGTTCTTGATGATTGGCACAGTGGTTGCTATCAAGTTTGCTTCCATTTACGGCCCATCTGCGTTTCTAGTTTTCGGTGGTATTTTCGTATTCTTCGTGGTTATCGCATCGCACTTGTGGAGCCAATATCGAGAAAACGAAAACTCGCAACAAATTGCCGATTTGATGAAGGAAGTGCTGACCTCTCCAATGGAGAACATGGCCGGTGATTCGGGCTATGCAGTCGCCGTCAAACCAGACGGAACAATAAATTCTTACCTCATCAAGTGCATGAAGAAACTCGAGCCGACAGTTTCTGCGATTTCGAAATTTTTCCAAGACTTTATCCACTACGATGGAGTTGCCCAAAAATTGCGTTCCCATTTTTCGCTAGGAGCCGCCGGAAACGATACATTCCAGGAACTATCGACCGTATTTCTTTCGGATATAGCCTTCCTTTCCGCGAAGCTTGGACACGAAGTCAGCTTCGATTCCTTTGAATCGTGCGGCTTTGTAACGCTGCTTTTGAAGTTACGTACAAACGCTCCGGAAACCACAGATTGGAACCGACTCGTCTATCAGGCGTTCGTTGACAGGACCATCGACATGAACGCATTGCTCAGCAACCTGGAGAAGAACCACGCCCAAGTTGAGCCCTCGGGGGAAATATTCCTGTTTGCATCGATTTTCGCAGAGTTTTCACCGGACGCCGTCAAAAAGTACATGCGCTTGATGTACGACTTTTCCGCAGCTCTTGCCAATATAGACAGGAAACTGGTTCCGCAAGAAGTGCAGTGGCTACAGCATCTGGAGCGTTTTATCGGCAACTACCGTTCATTTATACGTACTAACGGAACTATAAAATGTTCAGCACGCCCCGTAGGCTACAAGGACGCCATCAGAGATACTGCCGCATGGAACGTCGCCACAGAAAAACCGAAAAATTCAAATGGCGAAGACGCGATAAGAAAGCTGAATGACCTTATCGGACTTGATTCGGTAAAACGTGAAGTCATCACGTTCCGCAACTTTATCAAGATTCAAAAAGAGCGCAAGAAAAAAGGACTTTCCGTCCCTCCGACCTCCTGTCACTTGGTATTCTCCGGAAATCCGGGAACTGGCAAAACGACCATTGCGCGAATCATGGCAGAAATTTTCAGGGATTTGGGAGTCATCTCCAAAGGACACCTAATCGAAGCGACTCGGGCCGATTTAGTCGCCGGGTACATGGGACAAACGGCTATAAAGACAAACAAAGTCATCGACAGCGCTTTGGACGGAGTGTTATTTATCGACGAAGCCTACACCCTCTCCAGAAACACCGAAGGCGATTATGGTCAAGAAGCTATCGACACGCTCCTCAAGCGCATGGAAGACGACCGCGACAGACTTGTCGTCATCATCGCCGGCTATACAAACGAAATCAGGAATTTTGTCAACTCCAACCCTGGACTTTCATCAAGATTCAACAGGTACATCGACTTTCCCGATTACTCCGAAGATGAACTCGCAGAAATATTCAAGTCGCTTTTGTCGAAATACGACTACGTCATGAATTACGATGCGGAAGCCGCCATGAAGAAATGCATCGCGGCAGCCGTGCGCGAAAAAGACAATCATTTCGGCAACGGGCGCTACGTGCGCAACCTGTTCGAAAAAGTGATTGAGAAGCAGGCAAACCGTCTTGCCGTAAAGCCGAGTCTTGTCAAAGAAGACATCTGCAAGATTCTCCCCTCAGATTTTGAATAGGTCACCTCAAAAAATTTCAAAGTCTGTAAATAAAACTCAATAATTACATTTTCTGTAAATCTTTCATTTAGAAGTCCCAGAGAATCCACACTACGCCAAAGCCCTTGTAAAATAAGGGTTTGCGCTCGATTTCGTATCCTAAAATTTTTTTGGCACGCATTTTGCATTTCGTTGAGCGAACAAGAAAGAACCTCAAAAAAAGGATACCACAATGAAGCTAGTTACAGCTTACATACAACCAGAACGGCTCAACAACGTAAAGCAATCGCTGTATGAGAGGAAGATTTATAAGATGTCTGTCACGAACGTGTTAGGGTGCGGCCAGCAGAAAGGCTACAACCAACGTTTCCGTGGCGTTGTGACTGAAGTGAATTTGCTTAAGAAGATTTGCCTCAAGATTGCCGTAAACGACGAATTCGTGCAGCCATGCATTGACGCCATCATTGAAGGGGCTCGTACCGGCAATATCGGTGACGGAAAAATTTTCATCACGGCCCTTGAACAGTGCATCCGAATCCGCACCGGCGAAACTGGCTCGGAGGCAATCGGATAAAAAGCGCCTTCGGCGCAGTTACTAGATACTAGTCAACAGTTACTAGAGATTGCGATATAAACAGCCTAGTAACTAGTAACTCAAAACTAGTAACTATACAAATTTCACAAACAACATTTTAAGGACATTTTCAAATGAACGAAGTAGCAACAGTCGCAACCGTCAACGACGCCATCTTTATGACGGAAAACATCTGGATCATGATTAGCGCCATGCTGGTGTTCATCATGGGTCTTGGATTTGCATGTGTCGAAGCAGGCCTTGTGCGTGCGAAGTGCTCTGCAAACGTAGCCTTCAAAAACATCGCGGTCCCGGCCATCGGCATCACGATGTACGCTCTACTTGGCTTTGGCCTCATGTATCCAGGCACATTCAACGCCATTACCGGCTGGCTCGGATTTTCGGGCTTCGGCATTGGCGACTGGGCCAACCCGGCAAGCTTCACCTCCGCTTACAACGGCCACTTTACTTTATTTGCAGATTGGCTTTTCCAGGCAATGTTCGCAGCAACCGCAGCAACGATTGTTTCCGGTGCTGTTGCTGAACGCGTCAAGCTCCATTCCTTCCTGATTTTCACGCTCATCTATGTCGCTGTCGTCTATCCGATTGTCGGTAGCTGGACATGGGGCGGTGGCTGGCTTTCTACCATTGGCAAGGCCGGTTTCCATGACCTCGCAGGTTCTACCCTCGTTCACTCTGTTGGCGGCTGGGCAGCTCTCGCTGGCGTGATGATTCTCGGACCGCGTATCGGTAAGTACGTGAACGGCAAGGTACACGCCATTCCGGCCCACAATATTCCGCTTGCAACTGTCGGTGTGTTCATGCTGTGGTTCGGTTGGTGGGGATTCAACGCCGGTTCCGCCCTCAACGGAGATCCGAAGGCCACTAGCTGGATTCTCGTGACTACAAACCTCGCTGCAGTCGCAGGCATTATTACCGCAACGCTCACTAGCTGGATTGTCTCCAAGAAGCCGGACGCCACCATGGCCCTCAACGGATGCCTTGCAGGTCTCGTCGCCATCACCGCTGGTGCAGACGTCGTGACCCCGCTTTCGGCCTGGATTATCGGCGCTATCGCTGGTGTGCTCGTAGTCGGTGCAGTGTTCATGTTCGACCGCCTCCACTTGGATGACCCGGTCGGCGCTCTCTCCGTCCACCTCGTAAACGGTGTCTGGGGCACGCTCGCAGTTGGCCTCTTCGATATCAGCGGCAACTACACACTTGGCACTCAAGCTATTGGCGTCCTCGCCTACGCCCTCCCGTGCTTCGCCGCCGCAAGCCTGATATTCTTCGCCATCAAGAAGACGATTGGCCTCCGTGTCACGGAAAAGCAAGAAATGCGCGGGCTCGACCAAAGCGAACACGGTCAAGAAGCCTACAGCGGATTCCAAATCTTCAGCAATATGTAGCTCTAGGTATCAGGCGATAGGTTTTAGGAGTTTAGGTTTGATAATCGCGGCAAAGCCGCCCAACTAACCCTATAGCCTACTAGCCTAAAACATACAACCTAAAAAGTATCTCTGTTGACTAAAAGGCCCCGGAACGAAAGTTCCGGGGTTTTCTTATGTTGTACAAAAAAATCCTAACAGAAATTTTCGTAAGGACAACGCGTTCTATCGAACAGCGTGTCAAAAGTTTTCAACTTCTTTGAGCCAGTCAGCAGAAGATGCATCACTGGGCATTCGCCAATCGGCTCGCGGGGATAACGAAATTGTTCCGACTTTGGGGCCGTCGGGAATGCAGCTTCGTTTGAATTGCTGTGCAAAGAACCTTTTCAAGAAAAGCTTGAGGACGCGAATAAGTTCTATACGCGGATACTTCGTCTCGTGCAACGCATCGCCTCCAAACGCCTTCTCGGCAAGGTAAAGCAACTTCGCAGGTTCTGCACCATATTTTGTAAAATGATACAAGTAGAAATCGTGAATCTCGTACGCTCCGAGAATGCTTTCGGTCTTTTGCGCGATTTGACCGTTGCCGTCTGCGGGCAAAAGTTCCGGCGAAACAGGCGTATCGAGGATGTCACGAAGGACTGCAGCAAGCGCTGCGGCAGTTTTTGTTGAAATTGAATCCACCGCAGTATCTGAAGTTATGAAATTCCGGGCATGTTCGGCATACCAAGCGACAACATGACGTACAAGCGTCTTGGGAATATCGCAGTTCACTGCATACATCGACATGTGATCCGCGTTGTAAGTGCTCCAGCCAAGCGCAATCTCAGAAAGGTCGCCTGTACCAACGACAATGCCGCCTTCCTTATTTGCCAAGTCCATCAAGATTTTTGTACGTTCACGCGCTTGCACATTCTCGTAAGTCACATCAAGTTTTGCAGCATCGTGACCGATGTCCTTGAAATGTTGCAAACACGAAGGCTTGATATCAATTGTCCGGAGTTCGACGCCCAAGAGTTCCGCCATGGCGACAGCATTGTTCTTCGTGCGTTTTGTCGTCCCGAATCCCGGCATTGTCACCACGAGAATTTCGCTTAACGGACGCTTCAACAACTTGAACGTTTCGATAATGACAAGCAATGCAAGCGTCGAATCCAGCCCGCCACTGAGTCCGAGTACAGCGCGTTTGGCATACGACGATTCCAAGCGCTTGGCAAGCCCAGCACATTGGATGTTGAAGATTTCCTGGCAGTTGGCGTCGCGCGTTTCGAGAGAACTCGGCACAAACGGTATTGGCGCAACATAGCGGTACTTGAGACCTTCCGAGGGATTTTTCAAATCATTTGCAACAACGGGAAGCGCTGAAAAATTTGCAGCCTTCGCAAAATATCCCGTCGAATCAAAGTCCTGAAAACTCCCTTCGCTCAAGCGTTGCATATTCAGACGTTCCACATCGATATCCGCAAAGATGATTTCGCTTTGACGGCTGTAATTCTTGCGTTCGGCAAGCATCGAACCGTTTTCGGCAATCATCAAGTGCCCGCTAAAAACCATGTCCGTGGTAGATTCATGGACTCCTGCCGATGCATAGACATACGCGGCCATGCAGCGTGCGGACTGGTTCTGCACGAGGTTTCGACGATAGTCACCCTTCCCCACCAACGCATCGCTTGCCGACAGATTCAGGATAACATTTGCTCCAGCCAAGGCGAGGCAACCACTTGGTGGCGCTGGCGTCCAAAGGTCTTCACAGAGTTCAACGCCAAAGCGAACTTCAGAACTTGAACCTTTTACTGTAAAAAAGTTCGTCACCGGCACATCGCCAAGCCCTTCAATCGGGCAAACCGTTGATTGTTTCAGCAAGTCGCGTCCGCTGTTGAAATGCCTTTTTTCGTAAAACTCGCGCTGGTTCGGCAAATGAATCTTGGGAGTTACACCGATAATTTTACCACGCTGGAGCAACGCCGCACAGTTGTAAAGCTTGCTCATAATTCTAAGCGGGAGCCCCACTGCCATAACCATATCGGAATCGTCAAACGCTTTTGCAATTTTCAAAAGCGAAGCGACCGACTTTTGCAACAAAAGTTCTTGATGGAACAAGTCGCTACAGGTGTAACCCGTAATGCAAAGTTCCGGAAAAACGGCGACTGCGGCCCCTTCGTTTTTGGCGAGGTGACCGCAGCGGATAATTTCTTCAGTATTGAAATCCGTATCTGCCACTTTCAAAGCCGGGCAGACGGATGCGATTCTGTAAAAACCGAACATTTTATTTTGTAATCAATCCAAGTTTGTTCATACGGTAATTCATCATTCGCGGAGAAATACCGAGTTCGCGACCCGCCGCAGAAATGTTACCGTCGTTACGCTTGATGGCTTCGGTAATCAGTTCCTTTTCGTAATTACACATCATCACATCAAGTGGCGCATGATCTGTAATGATTTTCCCAGCACTGGTGCTGAGGCAAGTCTGTAGCGAAGGCGGGAGATTGTAGCTATGAATGCAATTGTCCGTAGCGGTAAGCACAGCGCGTTCAATGCAGTTTTCCAGCTCGCGGACGTTTCCCGGCCAATGATAGCTCATCAACAAGTTAATCGCGGTTGTCGATAAGCGAGCGATTTTTTTATTGTACTTGAGATTCATCTTTTCGATAAAGTGTTCTGCAAGCAAAATAATGTCGCTTTGGCGTTTTGCCAAGTCCGGCATGGAAATCGGGAAAATGTTCAGACGATAGAACAAGTCTTCGCGGAAAAGCTTCTTTTCCATAAGTTCTTCAAGGTTGCGACTCGTCGCCGCCAAGAAGCGCACATCGGAATGGAGTTCTTCGTTGCTACCAACCCTGCTAAACGTCCGCTCCTGCAAAAAACGCAACAACTTGACCTGCGTTTGCATCGTCAAATCGCCAATTTCATCAAGGAAAAGCGTTCCGCCATCGGCGATTTCGGCACGGCCCTTGCGCATGCTGATAGCGCCCGTAAAAGCGCCCTTTTCATGACCAAACAATTCACTTTCGACAAGGCTCTCCGGGAGCGCAGCACAGTTGAGCGTCACAAAAGGCTTATCCTTGCGGTCCGAAAGATTTACGATGGCACGGGCAACCATTTCTTTACCCGTACCGCTACCGCCACGAATAAGAACTGTCGCATCCGAAGTAGCAACCTGACGCACCTGCTCATAGACTAACTGCATTTCACGGCAGTTTCCGATAATGTTCTCGGGCTTGCCGCTTAGCATATCGCGCAATTTCTGGTTTTCGTCAATCAAGGACTGACGTTCCACAAGCATCGTCTGGCATTCGCTGGCCGCATCACCTGTAATATTCGCGATAATTTCCAAAAGAGCAACATCGCGATCCAGGTCTGTCGTTACATCGACTGGACGATCAACAGAAAGCGTTCCGATAATTTGTTCATCATGAACCAGAGGAACACAGATAAACGCCACTTGCGAATCGTAATTGCGGGTTCCCGTGCGGTTCAAAAAACGCGAATCCTTGCGCAAATCCGGAATTACGTGGCTTCGACCCGTTTCAGCCACATGGCCCGTAATGCCTTCGCCCATCTGGTATTGACCCAACTGTTTTCTCTTTTCGTCAAGACCATGCGAAGCTTCAATTTTCAAGGTATTACCGAACAGCAAGGTAAAAGTGCCGTTCAGCATACCCATTTCGGTATCCAAAATCGTAAGCACATTATCCAAAAGTTTCTCTGCGTTTCTTTCGTGGATAATGGCGACGCTAATCTTTTGAATGACCGATATTTCTGGACCTATTGGCTGTTTCATAATTTGCAAATATAGTTACTAGTTAATAATTGCTAAGACAACTCGAAGTTAGGATGCAGGAGCTACAACCTCTCCTTAATGCGCTGGAGAGCATCTTTAGTCTGTTCATGGTCACCGAACGCCGTCAAGCGGAAATAGCCTTCGCCACACGGGCCAAAGCCGCTTCCCGGCGTACCTACGACCTCGCATGTCGCAAGCAACCGATCAAAGAAGTCAAACGATTTTTCGCCATCGGGAATTTTCCACCAGATGTACGGAGCATGTTCTCCGCCAAAGACGGTATAGCCGCACGAAGTCAGTTCCTTGCGGATCATGGAGGCTGTGTCCATGTAACCGCTAACGACAGCCTTTGTCTGTTCCCAACCTTCCGGCGTATAGATGGCTTCGGCGGCGCGCTGAGTCACATAACTCACACCGTTGAACTTGGTGCACTGGCGGCGGTTCCACATCGAGCGGAGCTTGCCGAGTTCATGCGGAACAATTGTGTATGCGCAGCGGACACCCGTAAAGCCAGCGGTCTTGCTGAAGCTACGGAATTCAATGGCGCATGTGCGAGCCCCCGGAATCTCGTAAATGGAATGCGGAAGTTTTTCGTCGCGGATGTAGCAGTTGTAGGCTCCATCGAACAAAATAATTGCGCCCGTTTCGTTTGCGTAATCGACGAACTTCTGGAGCGTTTCGCGGCTGAGCACTGTTCCCGTCGGATTGTTGGGGCTGCAAAGATAAATTAGCTGCACAGGGTTCTTCGGCAAATCCGGCTGGAAATCATTCTCAGCAGTCGAAGAAAGATAGGTTACTTCGGAAAAATGTCCATCGGACTGCAAAGTACCCGCGCGACCAGCCATCACGTTGCTATCGAGATACACTGGATAAACCGGGTCCGGGATTGCAATTTTTGCATCGCCGGCAAAAATTTCCTGAATGTTACCGACATCGCACTTGGAGCCATCACTGACAAACACATCGTCCGGATCCATTTCAATTCCGCGAGACGTGTATTCACCACGAATAATCGCTTCACGGAGAAAATCGTAACCTTGTTCAGGGCCGTAACCACGGAATGTCCACTTGACGCCCATTTCGTTCACAGCCTTGTGCATCGCCTCGATTACGGCAGGGATTAACGGAGACGTCACATCGCCTATACCCAAGCGAATGATGTCCGCATTTTCGTGGGTGCCTTGGTATTCTTTTATCTTCTTTGCAATCGTAGAAAAAAGGTAACTGCCCGGAAGACGGTCGTAATACGGATTGATAATAGAATTGTTCATAATTAGGTATTAGGTTTTAGGTAATAGTTTTTTGAAACTCTTTCGTCTCTAGTCTTTCGTCTCTCGTCTAATCGATAACGCCTTTAAATACTTCTTTCGCGGGGCCGGTCATAAAGACAGGGCCACCATCTTCGTGTTTGATGTGGAGCGTTCCGCCATCGAGAACGATGTCCGCTTCGACTCCGGTTCGGCCTGTACGCTGGGCTGCAACAAGCGTGGCGCAGCTCCCTGTGCCGCAAGCCATTGTCACTCCGCAGCCACGTTCCCAGACGCGCATGCGAATCGTATTTTTGTCAACAACTTGTGCGAACTCAATGTTGCAACGATCCGGGAAAATCTTATCGACTTCGAGAATCGAGCCCCATTTTTCAAGCTGTATTTTTTCGATGTCATCAACAAAGATGACCGTATGCGGATTTCCCATCGAAACGGTCTCGCCGGTGAAATCGAAAGTATCCGCAGTCAACTTGATTGTCCCCAAGAAATCACGCGGGAGCCCCATGTTCACGCATACACGGCCATCAGGCAAAACAGACGGCTTTACAAGGCCGCTTTTCGTATGCAAGAAAAACGTAGATTCATTACTGAGACCACGACTTTGGATAAACTTCGCAACGCAACGTGTCGCATTTCCGCACATGGCCGCTTCAGAGCCATCCGCATTGAAAATACGCATTTCAAATTCGTTGCCTTTTACATTTTCGTTCAACGGCGTCACGACAACAACACCATCGGCACCAATGCCAAAACGCCTGTCACAAAGTTCAATCACGCGCTGTTCGAGAGATGCTCCGGGAGTCATGTCAAACGATTCACCTGGTTCAACCAACACGAAATCGTTGCCCAATCCGGTCCATTTTGAAAATTTTAACGACATATTTATAATCCTTTTTGCGGTGCAATGCAAAAAACGTGCCATTTTTACAAATTTTGTTAAAACAGCGTTTTTAGACGAAAAAGGGCATTTTTCTAAAAGGAAGCCTTTCCATAAAAAGAATTGTTTTACATATTATGTAAAATCAAACTAGCGCTTTACATAATATGTAAAAGAAGTTTATCTACAATCCGAAAGATTTAGCAACACGATTTACTGCGTTTTTTCGTTCATCTTCCGCGTTTTTACGTTTCTAGACAAACTTTTAAAAATTACAGTCTATGTAAATCAAAAGGTTATCTTTACAATAATTGTAAAACTCATAGGTTTAAAAACATTAAATAAGCCCAGATTACGCCAAATTTTATTCTTGGCACAATTTTTGCAAACAGGACCAAGAAATTACAGAAAGTGTATATTAGGACCCCCAATATGTCATTACAGCACCAGTACAACGGAAGGACAAAATTTATCATCGTCACCGGAGGCGTCATCTCCGGACTCGGCAAAGGAGTAGCAGCAGCGTCCATCGGGGCGCTGCTTTCTGCTAGAATGAAGGTCGTTCCCGTCAAATGCGACGGTTACTTGAACACCGACCCAGGCACAATGAACCCGACAGAACACGGCGAAGTTTTTGTTCTGGACGACGGCGGCGAATGCGACATGGACTTCGGCCACTACGAACGCTTTTTGAACGTAACGGCCAAGAAGGATTGGAGCCTCACGATGGGCCGCATTTTCAAGATGATTCTTGAAAAGGAACGCCACGGCGATTACCTCGGACATACGGTGCAGTTCATCCCTCACGTAACCGACCTCATCAAGGAACAGTTTTACAGAATTGCGAACCAAGAGAAGGCCGATGTACTGCTCATCGAAATCGGTGGAACCGTGGGCGACCTCGAAAACCAGTTCTACATCGAGGCGGCTCGACAGTTGAGTCACGAAGTCGGCGACCACAACGCCATTTTTGTGCACCTCACCTACGTTCCGATACCCTCCGGCGTAAACGAACAGAAATCCAAGCCCACACAGATGTCCGTCCGCGATTTGAACAAGCTCGGCATTTACCCCGAAATTGTCATCGGCCGCTGCGAAGAATATATCAAGCCGCATCTCAAGGAAAAAATAGGCCTGTTCTGCAACCTGCCTGCAAACCATGTCATTTCAGGCATCGACGTGAAGCACGTCTATGAATGCCCGCTCGTCTATGACGCAGAAGGCATTCCCGAAATCCTTTCCAAAACGCTCAACATTTACGCTCCGCCAAAACTGGATCAGTGGAGCAAGCTCGTCGATGCCCTCAAGCGCAATTCCGTCAATCCGCGTAAGACCTTGACAGTCGCCATTTGCGGTAAATACCTAGCCCTCGAAGATTCATACGCCTCCGTCGTCGAAGCCATCTCGCACTCATCGGCGCATTTAGACTTGCATGCGAACATTCGCTGGGTCGATACGGAAAAAATCGAAAATGGCAGTGTTTCTGTTGAAGCTGCGCTCAAGGGAATCGATGCCGTTATTGTTCCGGGCGGGTTCGGAAGCCGTGGCATCGAAGGCAAGATTCAAGTTATTCGCTACGTGCGAGAAAACAAAATTCCGTTCCTCGGTATATGTTACGGCATGCAGCTCGCCGTTGTCGAATTCGCACGCCACGTTTGCGGAATCAAGGGCGCAGGCACTATCGAGATGGAAAGCGAAACGAACCACGTCGAAGTTCCGGTCATCGCATTCCTCCCCGGCCAAGAAAAAATCAAGGATTTGGGAGCAACCATGCGACTGGGCGGCCACGATGTCGTCATAAAAGACGGGAGCCGCGCCGCTGAAGTTTACGGTTCAAAAGCCATTCGTGAACGTTTCCGCCACCGCTACGAAGTGAACCCGAATTATGTCGCTCAAATTGAACAAGGTGACACCACGGGAGCTAACAAGCAGAAACTCATCTTCTCCGGAAAAGCCGCAAACGAAGATATCATGCAGATTATGGAACTCACGGACCACCCCTACTTTTTGGCATGCCAGTTCCACCCTGAATTGAAGTCCTCGTTAATCCATCCGGCCCCGCTTTTCTTGGGCCTTTTGAAAGCAGCCGACGAGAAAACGTAAGAGAGCAATTTCTATATTGCTCTCCAAATGGATAAACTTTTAAATTTCGATAACGAGTATCTTTGGCACCCTTACGCAGCGCTGCATAAGGGGCCTTCTCGTTTTTTGGCGAAATCTGCACACGGCACGACCATCGAAACCGCTGATGGTTTAAAACTCATCGACGCCGTATCAAGTTGGTGGTGCATGGCCCACGGTCATAACGCTCCCGAGATAGTCGAGGCAATTCGCAAGCAGAGCGAAAAAATGTGCCACGTAATGTTCGGCGGATTTACGCACGAGCCGGCGATTGAACTGGGTGAACGCCTTGTAAATTTCTTGCCAAAGGGACTCAACAAGATTTTCTTCGCGGATTCGGGAAGCATTGCCGTGGAATGCGCCGCCAAGATGGCAGTGCAGTACCAGCATTCGCTCTCCCGCCCGGAACGCTGTAAGTTGGTCGCCTTGAAGGGCGGCTACCACGGCGATACCGCGGGTGCCATGGCGCTCTCCGACCCCGACGGGATGCACATACTTTTCCGCGGGATTATGCCGCAGCACTACTTTGCGGAACGCCCGAATTGCAGGTTCGACGAGCCGTGGGACGATAGCGATTTTGCTTCGATGGAACGGGTCGTAAGCGAGCATGAAAACGAAATCGCCGCCGTCATCTGCGAACCTGTTTTCCAAGGCGGGAACGGCATGTGGCTCTATAATGCGGGTTATTTGAAAGCGCTCCGTAAGCTTTGCGACCGTTACGGTATCCTGTTGATTTTGGACGAAATCGCTTCGGGATTTTACCGCACCGGACCGCGATTCGCAATGATGCATACCGCAAGTGGAGAAAGCGCAGGCTTTGAGCGCGAAGGTAAATGCGCCGATTTCATTAAGCCCGACATCATGTGCATCGGCAAGGCGCTTACGGGAGGCTCCATCACGATGGCTGCCTGCGTTGCCTCTGAAAAAGTCGCCGAGACCATTACGAACAGCAAGATTCCCGCCTTCATGCACGGACCCACCTACATGGCGAACCCCTTGGCATGCGCCGCGGGCATCGCTTCGCTTTCGCTGTTCAAAAGTCGCGATTATGCAACGAGCGTCGCTCGGATTGAAAAGCGCCTGAAGCAGAACCTGGAACCGCTCCGCAGTCTCGAAAACGCCGCCGATGTCCGTGTTCTCGGCGCCATCGGTGTGCTGGAACTCAAGGCGAAGCCTTCTGCCGACGATATACAGCACGTGATTCGCGAAACGGGAGTGTGGTTGCGCCCCTTCTGCAATTACGTCTATACCATGCCACCGTTCATCACAAGTGACCAGGAAATCGACCGCATCTGCGAAGCCATCAAACTCATAGGCGAATGCGAGCCCGCCCCGGTTATCGAAGGCGAAGACGAATTCCACGAGTAAATATTAAAACGAGCTTCGCTTTACAGACAAAAGACGAGAGACGAAAGAAAAGCAAACAGGCTAAACAAAAAAGAATATACTCAGAAAGACAATGGATTACTACAGTTTGAAAATGCGCGCATCGCAGCAAGTCGGTGAAGGCGAAAATGCACACGAACAGCACATTTCCGGTGCCGAACGCATCGTCACCCGCGAAAACGTCGAGGCCGTTTGCTCCGCCATGGTAAAGCGCGCCATGACACATTCCAAGGGCGATCCGGATTTTATCAACGTGAAAATCGAGAAGGTCCACGAAAGCGATATCAGGATTTTGAAAGCATTGCCGGTGACGCGTGTGGATGTGGATACATGGCAGGAAGGGCTCGACAAGGCTTTCGAACTCATCACCCCGCTCATGGGAACTGGTTCCAATGACCAACGCAGTTCTCAAGAATTCCGCAAAAAGTTGCAAGAACTTTTAAAGGCAACCTACCCCATGCGCGGAGCTATGCTCTACGACATTGCGACGGGAAAGCGCCTGGAACCTGACCAGACCCGTGGCGTGCGCGCCACCTACATGGATGCGCTCCAGGGCAACGTAGTAGATAGTTGCAAGAACCACTTCAACGAAGCCATCGTGCTTGCAACAAAAGTGGCGAATGCTCCCGGCATGGTGGCGGAATTCTGCATCTCCGACGACCCGAATTACGTGACGGGCTATGTCGCAAGCAAGGAACTCGGCTACGTGCGCATCATGAAGATGAAGGAAATGGGCGACGAAAACGGAGGCCGGATTTTCTTGTTCGATTCCCGCAAGGCCAAAGCCGAAGAGTGTATTGAATATTTGCAAAAGAAGAAGGTTTTGGTGGAAGTTGTCAACAGAACATAAATTGTCATCCTGAGCGGAGAACCGAAGGTTCGAAGTCGAAGGATACAGGGCAGAATGGAATGAACGAAAGAATCTTAGACTTATTTACGAAAGACGCACTTGAAGCGGCACGGGCGAACAGCACTTATCGTTCAATGCGCTTGATGGAAACACCGGAATCTTCGTGCGTTAAAATCCGCTCTGCAAATGGAGTTTTGCAAGAACAAGTTTTATTGGCTTCCAATTCGTATCTGGATCTCGCGAACATTCCCGTGCTAAAACAGACGATGGCAAACGCGGTACTTGAATGGGGCACCGGAAGCGGCGGGGCACGCCTCACTACCGGCAACAAGACACCGCACCAGGAACTCGAAGAGACCATTGCACAGTTCAAGGGTACGGAATCCGCCATCACGTTCAATACCGGCTACATGGCAAATGTCGGTACGATTTCAGCGCTTTGCGGCAAGAACGACTTTATCTTTAGCGACGCACTGAACCACGCGAGCATTATCGACGGAATTCGGCTTTCCCGTGCGAACTGCAAGGTTTACAGGCACAACGATATCGCGGATTTGGAACGTGTCATTAAAGAGGCCAAGGCGGAACACGCGACGCAAAGCGCAGCTTCAAGTGACACGCGACCTTTCCGCGGGCTCATTGTGACCGATGCCGTATTCAGCATGGATGGCGACCTGGCCGATTTGCCGGAACTTTTGCGCGTTGCCCGCGAACAAGATGTATTACTTATGATTGACGAAGCGCACGCCACGGGCGTGGTCGGCAGAACCGGCAGGGGTCTCGCCGAGCACTACGGCTGTGCTCACGCCGACGTTACCGTCGGCACGTTGAGCAAAGCCGTCGCCGCCGAAGGCGGCTTCGTGGCGGGTTCGAAGAAACTCATCGAATTCCTCATGAACAAGGCCCGCAGTTTCATCTTCACGACTGCAATGGCGCCCGCCGTGGCCGCCGCCGCAAACGCGAACCTCAAGTACATCGACGCCCATCCCGAGCGCGTGCAAACGCTCCAGGACAACGTCAAGTACTTCTGCGATGCATTGCGCAGCGCCGGCTTCCAGATACAGCCCACCGCATCTGCCATCGTTCCCATTATCATCGGCGACGAAGCCCGCGCCCTTGAAATCTCGGCAACACTCCAGAAGCGCGGAATCCTGATTCCCGCTATCCGCTACCCCACCGTCGCAAAAGGGCAAGCCCGCCTCCGAGCAAGCCTCATGGCCACGCATACGCGGGAACAACTGCAAACCGCCGCTGCTGCAATTACTCAAATCATAAAAAAAATTGATTAAAAATATGCCCCTCAAAAATCATTCGTCTTTCATCTCTCGTCTTTCATCTAAACCTAAAGGTTATTTCGTCACCGCCACTGGCACCGATGTCGGCAAGACCTTTGTCACGGCACTCCTCGTCAAGAAATGGCGCGATTCGGGAATCGACGCTGGCTACTACAAGGCAGCCCTTAGCGGAGCCGAACTACGCGACGGCAATTGGGTCGCCGGCGATGCCGACTACGTCAAGACCATCGCTGGCCTCCCCGACACGCAGGAACAGCTCGTCAGCTACGTTTACAAGGAAGCAGTTTCTCCGCACCTGGCCGCTCGCAAAGAGGGGAACCCGGTAGAACTTTCGAAAGTCCGCAACGATTTTAATGCGGCTCGCGCTCGCCACGAGTTCATTTTCGCCGAAGGAAGCGGCGGCATCATCTGTCCTATCCGCTACGATTCCGGCGCATCTCACGCGACATTAATAGCAGGCGGCACAAATAAATCTTCGCA
>Ga0247611_10005905_pt1 | contig 15902 bp, 12 predicted proteins | sample 177DNAGHGhighgp2_FD_192422 | JGI IMG/M metagenome (GOLD analysis project Ga0247611, IMG submission 192422) | Sheep rumen microbial communities from Palmerston North, Manawatu-Wanganui, New Zealand - 1770 DNA GHGhigh gp2 | ecosystem: Host-associated > Mammals > Digestive system > Stomach > Rumen...
CTGGAAGTCCTTGTTCTCGTCCTCGTAGTCGCTCTCCCAGTATTCCTCGCTCCATTGCTTGCTGCCCGAATCCACCATCTTGCCGCCAGCATTGGGCGCTTCGTCTTCCAGATCATCGGCACCAAAGATGAAGTCGTCCTCGGCCTGCTCACGATGGCGCGGGTCAAGGTCGTGTTGTGTCAGAGTCTCAGGGATGCGGTTGCGCTCGTCATTGATCGTTCGCCACAACAGGTCCTTCAACTCGGTGAGTCCCATTTGGGCAACACTCGAGATGAACACAGTGGGAACATCGTCGGGCACCTCGGGACGCATCTGCTCAATGAGCTCTTCATCAAGCATGTCACACTTGGTGATCGCCAGCACACGGGGCTTCTCGACCAGGTCGGGATTGAAGGTCTCTAATTCCCGGCACAGGATGCCATACTCGCGGCGGATGTCATCGCTGTCGGCAGGCACCATGAACAGCAGCACGGCATTGCGCTCAATGTGTCGCAAGAAGCGCAACCCCAGTCCGCGGCCCTCACTGGCCCCTTCGATGATGCCTGGGATGTCGGCCATGACAAAGGATTGCTGTCCGCGGTAGGAGACGATGCCCAGATTGGGCTCGAGTGTGGTGAACGGATAGTTGGCAATCTTAGGTTTGGCAGCACTGATGACGCTCAACAGGGTGGATTTGCCTGCGTTGGGAAATCCCACCAGTCCCACGTCGGCCAGCAGCTTCAGCTCCAGGATGACGGCCTTCTCGACGCCTTTCTCGCCTGGCTGGGCAAAACGAGGTGTCTGTCGTGTCGCCGTCTTGAAGTGCTGGTTGCCCTGTCCGCCGCGACCACCGCGCAGCAGTCTCACCACCTGCCCGTCTTGTGTCACGTCGCACAGGAACTGGCCCGTCTCGGCATCATAGACTGCCGTGCCGCAAGGCACCTCAATAGTGCGGTCCTCGCCGTCCTTACCCGTCATCTGGTTCTCGCCGCCCGACTGCCCGTCGGTGGCAAACACATGACGCTGGTATTTCAAGTGGATGAGTGTCCACAAGTTGCGGTTGCCCTTCAGGTAGATGTGCCCGCCACGGCCACCATCACCGCCGTCGGGACCTCCCTTGGGAACATACTTGGCGCGATGCAGGTGCGCCGAACCCGCGCCGCCCTTGCCGCTGTGGCACAATATCTTCACATAGTCGATAAAATTGCTCTCTGCCATGTCAGTTTGGTTTTATTTGCAAAGGTACAATATTTTTCCCATGATTGGAAAATTCTTGCTATCTTTGCCCTCAAATCAATCAAACAAACACAACAACCATCATGATACTGGATTATGTGACGTGGACCGCGAGTCCCAATTTGTTTTCTTTGGGCTCATTCACCGTGCGGTGGTATGGGCTGATGTTTGCCATCGGTTTTCTGGTGGGCTATGAGATTGTTAACCGCATCTTCCGTCACGAGGGCGCTCGTGAGAGTTGGGTGGGCAGCCTGTTCATCTATGTGGTCTTGGCGACCATTGTTGGAGCCAGGCTGGGCCACGTCTTCTTCTATGACTGGTCCTACTATTCCCACCACTTGAGCGACATCCCCAAGATCTGGGAAGGTGGTCTGGCGAGCCATGGCGGCACGCTGGGCATCTTGTTGGCCATCTGGCTCTACAGCCGCCAGGTGACCCGCAAGCCCATGCTATGGACGCTGGATCGCCTGGTTGTGCCAGTGGGTCTGGTGGCAGCTCTCATCCGCATTGGCAACCTGATGAATCACGAGATCTATGGCAGCGAGACATCGTTGCCCTGGGGCTTTCGCTTCATCGACAACGTGGGGCAGTGGATGCAAGGAGCCGAGCCGGTGTTCACGGCACCCAGTCATCCCACGCAACTCTACGAGGCGGCATTCTATCTGTTGACATTTGTGGTCTGCATGGTGATGTACTGGTGCTGGCGTGCTCAGGAGCGCGAGGGATTGTTGTTTGGAGTATTCATGCTGGGCATCTTTGTGCCGCGTTTCTTTATCGAGTATATCAAGAACGTGCAAGAGGCCTGGGAAATCTCAATGCGTTCGACCATCGGCATGGACCAGGGTCAGTTGTTGAGTATTCCCTTCATCGTGTTGGGCATCTGGCTCATCGTCAGGGCGATGCGTCGTCCTCGAGTGCCGCTGGAGTACCCCAATCGTTTTGCCGACGAGAAAAAGTCCCGTTGACTCAATACTTCTCGTGCAATGAATAAATTCACCCATTTCTATTCCTGGCTTTCGGTTATGGCAGAGCTGTTATTGCTGTGCTGCTGCACCCGCACACCCAAGATGGCTATGAATGATAACAAACAAGATCCCCTCCCCGTGATGGAAGGCTCGCCCGTGATGATTGATGACCATACAGTTGATGGACTCAAGGTTTATTACCCCAAGTTTAGCCGCTTGGATCTCGTGTGTGGAACCATGCCGTCGCAGCAGCAGAGCGATGTGATCTTTTGTGCCGAGGCAGCTTTCACCCACGAACTGCTCGATGAGTTTTCTCACAGTAACATCGATGGTGACCATGTGAGCGGTGGGCGTCGTTATCAAGGAGCAGTGTGTCATGACAACAGCGGTGCCTTTGCCTGGTTTGGTGACAGCACATGGGAATTTATCCATGGCGAGTATGGCGAGTTGCTCGACAGTGTGGCACAGGCTGGTGGCATGGGTTTTGGCCAGGCCATCATCATCCACGATGGCGAGAGTGTGCTGCCACTGTGGCGCAGTGGCGTGAACCAGTATCGAGCCTTGTGCGAGAAGGACGGTCGGCTGTGCATCGTTGACAGCCGCGACAAGGTGGAGTATGATGAGTTTGTCGCCTTGCTCAAGCAGTTTGCGCCCCGTCATGCCCTCTATATGGACATGGGGGCTGGCTGGAACCACTCATGGTGGCGTGACGGTGCTGGCCGTGTGCATGAGATTCACCCCGTGGCACCCAAGTCGCGCTATTGCACCAACTGGATCACATTTTACAAGTGAACTTGATCGTATAGCAGAGCAAGTGACTTGGTCCCCTTGCACGCAATGAGTAGGTGATGCTGGTTACTGTCCCTCGGCAATAGAGCTGGCTCGGTTTTTCTTGAGCCAGCATGCAAACCACACCACAGCAATGACGATGACTGCCATGGTAACCCATGGGGTGAGTTCATCATGGCCGAATGCCTGTGGTGATGCCACCAGGAAAGTGGTGCAGACCACAGTCATGAAAACGGCGGGTATCAGCGTGATGATATAGGGCTTGCGGTTCTGGGCGAGGTAGACGGTAATCATCCACAGCGTGAATACCGACAAGGCCTGGTTGAACCAGCCGAAGTATTGCCACAGCACGTTAAAGCCGTCGGGATTTTCCATTTGCCAGATGAGCAGCAACAGCGATGCCACAAACAGCGGCACACTGATGAGCAAGCGGCGAGCTATGCTCTTTTGCTCCATGTGCAGCCACTCGGCGATAATGAGGCGAGCACTACGGAATGCCGTGTCACCGCTCGTGATGGGAGCTGCCACAACGCCCAGCACGGCCAGTGTGCCACCCACGATGCCCAGCCAGCCGCTGCACACCAGGTTAACCACCTGCGGTGCGGTGAAGTACTGGATAAGCGTCTTGCCGTCGGACAGTTGCACTTGGTCCATGAAGTCGTTGACTTGCTCGGGGCTGACCACCTCTTTCCAACCACCGTAGTAGAAGAAATAGGACGAGACAGTGGCCCAGATGAGAGCTACGACCCCCTCGGTAATCATTGCGCCATAGAAGACCGGCCGTGCCAGCCGCTCACTCTTGAGGCACCGGGCCATCAAGGGGCTCTGTGTGGCATGGAAACCGCTGATGGCACCGCAGGCGATGGTGATGAACAGGCAAGGGAACAGGGGGTTCTTCTGCAAGTAGCCAGCCATGCCCAGCGTGTCCTTGCCGTCGACAACCTGTGCATCGGTCCATGCCGACAGGTCGCCCATGTTCCACAGTTCGGGCAGGTGCGGCATCTTGACCAGCAATCCCACCAGCAGACCGGCTGCCATCACCAGCAGTGCGATGGCAAACAATGGGTAAATCCTGCCGATGATCTTGTCGATGGGCAGCAATGTGGCGATGATATAGTAACCAAAGATGACCACAATCCACACGATGGGTTCACCCCACATGCCCGACAGGATGAGTGCCGGGCTATAGACGAACACGGCCCCCACCATCAACAACAACAGCACGGTGAACACCAGCATCACGTTGCGTGTGCCGCCACCCAGGTAACGGCCAACGAGGGTGGGCAGGTTGGCTCCGTCGTGCCGCAACGAGAGCATGCCGCTCATGAAGTCGTGCACAGCACCGGCAAAGATGCATCCCAGCACGATCCACAAGTAGGCCGCAGGACCGAACCACATGCCCATGATGGCACCAAAGATGGGACCCGTTCCCGCAATGTTCAGGAACTGTATCATGAACACCTTCCAGGTGGGCAATGCCACATAATCGACACCATCGGCCAGCCGAACGGCAGGCGTCTCACGGTCATCAGGGCGCATCACGCGCTCCACGATGGCTCCATAAATGATGTACCCTATCACCAGGGCTACAAGGCTCACAATAAAACTAATCATCGCTAATGTGCTCTATATACTTTAATGTTTGTTATGAAGTTTACGGGTCACGAGGCCTCTCACTTGGTCGTGGTCTTGTATCCGTCATCTTCTAATTCTTGCTTGGTGCGCTCCTTGCTGTAGAGGCCCACACGGTCCATGACATAGGTGCCGTCCTTCTTAACGGTGATGCGCACTAGCAGGTCGTCGCCCCCGTTGGGATGGTCGACAAAGTTCATCGACGGCATGGTGATGTGGCGCACACCGCCAAACATGCGGTCGTCCCAAGCGTGCACGTGGCCACAGAACATGATGGTGGTCTTCCAGTCGGCCAGCTTGTCGAGCAGGTAATACAACTCCTCGCGGCAGTAGGTTGAGGCAAACTCGTTGTAGCTGGGCCGGAAGATGTTGGTGTGAGTAAACACAAAAGTGTTGCGGATCTCCTTGTTGTCGCGCTGGAACACGCCGTTCTCGATTTCATCAATCTGGAAGTTACCCAGCGTGCCGTTGGCCGAGTCGATGAAGATGAAGCGGTCGATGGGCCCACCCTCGCCCATCTGGACCGTGAACTCATAGAAGGAGGTCTTGAAGATGTTGGAGAACAGCGCCCACCCGTTGTGGGTGATGTCATGGTTGCCCACCACCGGGTAGAACGGGAGACGGAATTCGTCCCAAGTGCCAGAGTCGCCCGTGCGCTTGTCGATGTAATATTCAACTCCATCACCAGCAGCCTCATCCTTGACGAGTGTGGCATACTTGTTCATCCATTGCTTCTTGAACCAGTTCAGGGCTCTATCGGTGTTGTAGTAATACTCGGCCTTGGTGTCGGCCAGGTCGCCCAGGTGGCAGTAGAACAGGTCACCATGATCCATGCCCAATTCAAGCATCTCGGACAATCGTCCGGGGTCGATGGTGATGTGGCTGTCACTACCCACCAGGAATGAGTATTCCTCAATGCTGTCGGGCAGTTCCTTGTCGAGTGCCACGTCCAGGAAGGAGTAGTTGGTTAGCGACTGCTTCACACGGTCATCAACACTGGTGTTACCCATGAGTACGCCCTGGGGGCTCACTTTCTCGCACGACGAGAATATGGCACTGGCCGTGAGCAGTGCGGCTGCTATCAGGCTATATGATAATATCTTCTTCATTGTCATTTCCATCGATAAATAAGTCCAACCTTGCCTATTGTCTCATACTTGCTCGCCAGCTGGCTCATCGAGCCGGCGGGGCGGATGTCGAACTCGCCGAAGAGCTTGAACTGCGGGGAGAATCGGTAATAGAAGTCCAGTCCCCAGTTGATGTTCCAGTTCTCGTAGTAGAAGTCGTCATAGTTGCGGAACAGCAGGCCCACGTTCCAGTGGTGGGTGCGGGGGCGCAACGAGGCATGGGCACCAAAGGTGAGCGTCAACGGCTCGGTGTAGTGGTCGCCCATCATGTTGTAGCCGATGAGCGAGCCGCCCAGGGTGATGTCCCAGTAGCCGCGCTCAAATCTCATCGACAGGTTGCCCACGTTCTCGTTGGTGTTGAACCTGTGGTAGTGGTTGAACATGTACTCGGCCGAGGCAAACATGTGGAAGGCTTTGACCTGGAAGTGGTACTCGCCCTTGGCCTTGAAACCATACAACTCCTTTCGGTACTGCAAGTTGGCTCCACCATCAAGGCTCCAGTGATCATTAAAGTAGTGCTTGTAGTGCAGCGTGTTGCCAATGCACATGCCTGTGATGATGTTCTTGCCCATTGTGATGGATGCCGAGGCCTCATTCTTGTGCTCGCCGTCAAAGGTGTGCTCCCCGCTATAGTATTGCGCTACAGCAGTTATTGCGGCCAGCACGAGCATGAGTAGTGATAGTGCTAATCGTCTATAAGTTTCCATTCTCGTTGTGAAGATAAAGCAATAGTGTTTATTGTTATTGAGCAGTGCAAAGGTAATTATTTTTTTACGTTATCATTGTGGCTGAGAGGCCAAAACCGTCCAAAACTTCTTATTTTTTGGTTAAGGCAGCATTGCGCCGCAGGGTTTTAAGTCGCACGCGCGAGATGGCGCTGTGTGAGAATGCGCGCTTGAAATCTCCGCCAGTCATTCCATCGATGCACGATCGTGTCAGGGTCATCACAGTGCCAGTGGGCGAGAAGTCCTCGATGGCTGTGGCCGTGGCATGGGCATTGTGCGGGCATGCCAGCTGGCACTCGTCGCAACCCACCACGCGTTGTGACACCACGTCGTTGACCCACGCGGGCAGCGCCTCGGCATGGTTCTCGATGAGCAAGCACGACAGGCAGCGGTTGCAGTCGGCGGCACCCTCGATGTTCAAGGCTCCCGTGGGGCACGCCTCGATGCACCTGCCACAGTCGCCGCATGTCATTGTGCAAGGCTCGTCGGCAGGCAAGTTGGCTGTAGTGACGATTTCGCCCAAGAAGAAAAAGGAGCCCTTGCCGGGAATGATCAGGCAGTTGTTGCGCCCCACAAAGCCGATGCCCGCCCGCTGGGCCCAGTAGCGCTCGCGGATGGGTGCCGAGTCGACACAGGGCCGTGTCGCACACCCCGTTGCCTGCTCGATAAATTGTGCCAATTGTGTCAGCTTTTCCCGCAACACCTCGTGGTAGTCGCGGCCGTAGGCATAATAGGCTACTCGCAGCACCCCATCGGGCTGAAGGCGGGCCGGATAGTAGTTCATCGCCAGCGAGATGACCGTCCGGGCTCCCTCCAGCAGCAGGGATGGATCGCGACGCAGGTCACGGTTGCCAGTCGCCCACTGCATGCAGCCGTGCCGTCCATGTGCAATCCAGCGGTCATATCTTGACACAGCCACGTCGTCGACGGGCATGGCAGCTGCCATGCCACATGCGTCAAATCCCAGACGCATGGCCTGGGATTTGATCTGTGATGCGATATTACAGCTCGGGGATGGCATCGAATTTGTAACCCTTGCTCTGCAGCCACTCGATGGCGCGCGGCAAAGCATATTTCATGTTTTTCTCGGCCTTGAGCGAGTCGTGAAACACGATAATCGAGCCATTGCGTGCATAGCGCTTGACGTTGTTCAGCACCTGCTCGCCCGTGAGCTTGCGGCTGTAGTCGCGCGTCACTAGGTCATACATGATGATGGAGAACCTCGAGCGCAGCACCCGTGACTGTCCCCAGCGCAGCAGGCCGTGCGGTGGCCTGAACAGGGTGCTGCCGATGAGCTCGTTGGCACGGAAGACGTTGTGCAGGTAGTGCTTGGTGCCCACGTGGGCTCCCTGCAGGTGGCTCATCGTGTGGTTGCCCACCGAGTGCCCGCGTCGGCGCACCTCCTCAAGCAGCTCGGGATGCCGCTCCACGTTCTCGCCCACCATGAAGAAGGTTGCCTTCACACCATAGCGGTCCAGCGTGTCGAGCACCCAGGGCGTGACCTCGGGGATGGGCCCGTCGTCAAAGGTCAAATAGACCGTGTGGTCGCGCTTGTGTATGCGCCACACGGTCTCAGGGAATATCATGCGGTAAAGCAGAGGCGGGCGTTCAACTAACACAACGCAGTCTCATTAGTGATAGTTTGAACACGTCAGTTGCCCAACATCTCCTCCAGCTCGGCCGAGGCAGGTGCCTCCTCTTGGGCTGCTGCCTGCATCTGGGCATGGCGTGCCTGCATCTGCTGCTGCATGGCACGCTCATAGGCTTCCTGGTAGCTTTGCAGGCGTCCCATGTTCACACCCATGGCGGTCAGTTTGCTGGTCATTTCCTGATACTTCTTGTCGCCGCACTGTTCGCCATAGTCGGCCAGCATGTTGAGGACATACTGCTGGTCGATGAACTTGTCGGATGCCGTCAGTCGCTCATACTGTGACGGCTCCAGCGACTGGTAGAAGCGCAGGTAACCGGCATAGCGCAGGATCTCGTCCTCCAGGATTTTGTTGCTCTTGTCAACACAGGTGTTGTCGCCACTGGCCTTGCCCAGGTTGTAGTAAACCTGAGATACCTGCTCTCCCATCTGCACGGTGAACGGGCAGGTGGCAAGCGGCATCTTCTCCATCATCAGGTCCAGGATGGTGCGTGCCTTCTTGTAACGGTCGGCGACATAGGCCTCCTGAGTCATTCCAGCCGGGATGGGTTGTTGGCCGGCCTTAGCAAGGTTGCCCTCATTGCACAGTGCATTGGCCAGGTCGAGCAGCGCGCTGCGCATCGTGGTCACCATGCGGCTGATGGTCTCGTCGAGGTAGAGTGAGCCGGGCTTGGCTGTGTCAAGACCGCCCCACAGGAACTTGTTGACCACGTTGTCATACATGATGTCGGTCGAAACGCCCGAGTTGCCATGTTGCGGGTCGCTCACGACGGGAGTGACCTGATAGGCCAGACCGGTGAGACGCAGATAGGGATCCAGCCCCAGGTAGTAGCTGTTGGGCACCGTCATGGCAAAGTAGCACGGACGGTTCCAGCCCTGAGCAATGCTGCTGGCGATGATGTCGAACGACATCAGCTGGCTGGCGGTCATGCCGCTGCCCATGCGCTGCAGGTCCAGATTGATGCTCGGCTGGATGAGGTCGCGGTGCTCTTCCTTGACAACACCGGCCTTGATGGCCTGGTCGGCATCCACGGGGATGAATACCTTGGGGTAACGGATCTCGGTGATCGAGTAGGGGTTATTCTTGCTCTCGGCACCATAGGTGAATGCCAGCGACTTGAGTGCCTCGGTGGGAGTCTGGTCGGGCTGGATGAAGTAGCAGAACTGTCGATCGTCATAGGCGTAGGTGTCTTTCCCTGCCTGCATAGGCAGCGGTGCCGACTCGTAGGCGGCACGCTGCATCTGGCTGATGTACCAGTCGGTGGCCAGGTAGCTCAGGTTGACGGCACGCACGTCGGTGCGGTAGCCCTCCACCTCTTGCAGGTACCACAAGGGGAAGGTGTCGTTGTCGCCGTTGCAGAAGATCACACCACCGGGAGCCACGCTCGACAGGTAGTTACGGCCAAAGTCGCGCGCTGCCGTGCGGCCCGAGCGGTCATGGTCATCCCACGTCTGGCTCACCATCTGCAGGGGCACAATCAGTCCCACGATAGCTGCACAGGCGGCCACAGCGGTTGCCACGCCCGAGCGGTTGCCCTGCTCGGTGGCGGCCTCGCCCTTAGCGGCCTTGTTGCCGCGCTTCTTGAGAGCCCACATCACGAGAGCCCACAACCCGGCAACACCCATACCAATCCAGATGCTGTAGGCATAGAATGAACCCGCGTAGGCATAGTCACGCTCACGAGGCTGGCTGGGCGTCTGGTTCAAGTAGAGCACGATGGCGATACCCGTCATGAAGAACAAGAAGAACACTACCCAGAACTGCTCGATGCCCCGACGGCCGCGGTAGGCTTGCCACAGCAGGCCAATGATGCCCATGAGCAGCGGCAGCAGGTAGAACACGTTGTGTCCCTTGTTGCCCTTGCCCAGGTCGTCGGGCAGCAGGCTCTGGTCACCCAGGCGCGGATTGTCGATAAACGAGTAGCCCGAGATCCAGTTGCCATGAGTGATCTCGCCCATGCCCTGGAAGTCGTTCTGGCGACCGGCAAAGTTCCACATGAAGTAGCGCCAGTACATGTAGTTCAACTGGTAGTCCACAAAGAAGCGCAAGTTCTCCATCATCGTGGGCTTGAGCTTCATCTCCTTGTTGACGGCATTGCCGTCGCGGTCGATTTGGGTTGTGGCCTCGACCTGTGTGCCCTCCATGCCTAACCACTCGCGGTATTCTTGCTCGCGCTTCTCGTCGTGGATGCGCGGGAACAGCATGTTCTGCTCGGGGCTGTAACGATAGATCTTCTTATTGCCCAGCTCCTTGTAGCGGTCGGGCTGGTCGGGCGTAGCCTTCACCTCGGGGGCATATTGCATGGGGCCTTCCTTGGTGGCGGGCTGCATGGTGCCGTTGCCCGTGTCTTGATACATGATGTCGCTATAGAGTGTGCGGCCATAGAGCAGCGGTGTCTCACCATATTGCTCGCGGCTCAAGTACTTGGCCAGCGCATAGGTGTTGTTCGGCGAATTCTCGTCGAGCGGGGTGTTCTGCGAGCTGCGGATGAGAATCAGCGCATAGCAGCTGAAGCCGATGAAGATCACCAGGATGCACGACACGATGTTGGTGAACACGCGCACCGGGACACGCTTGCAGAACCTGAACAGATACACGCACAGTCCGATGAACAGCACCACGGGAATGAGCAGGCTATCGCCCAGCAACAGCATGCCCGACAGCAGGATTGCCAGTGCAAAGGACAGCTTGATGCGCAACGGGCTCTTGTTGCTGTAGAGCTCCCACAGCGACCAGGCCAGCACGCCGATGAGCAGGATGGCATAGGCCAGCACGCCCGAGTTGAACGACATGCCCAGCGTGTTGACAAAGAAGAGGTCAAACTTCTGTCCCCACTCCACAAATCCCGGTTCCAGACCATAGAGGATCAAGCCCACGATGACAAAGGACAGCAGCAGCGTGAGCAGCGACCCCTTCAACGTCGACTCCTTGCCATGGGCACGGCACTGGTGGTAGTAGAAAATCAGCGCGATGGCAGGAATGCACAGCAGGTTGAGCAGGTGCACGCCCAGCGACACGCCCAGCACATAGGCTATGAGCACAATCCAGCGGTCACTGCCCGGCTCGTCGGCCCGGTTCTCCCACTTGAGGATGAGCCAGAACACCAGCGCGGTGCAGAACGACGAGAAGGCATACACCTCGGCCTCAACTGCACTGTACCAGAAGGTGTCGCTCCAGGTGTAGGCCAGTGCGCCGCAGATGCCGCTTCCCATCACCACAAGGTACTTGGCCAGTGTCATCTTGTCCTCCTCACCGTCCTTGACGACGAGTTTCTTCACCAGATGGGTGATGGACCAGAACAGCAGCAAGATCGTCAAAGCACTGAAGATGGCCGACATGGCATTGACACACTTGGCAACAGCCATCACGTCACCGCCGGCAAACTTGCTGGCAAAGTTGGCTGCAAGGATGAAAATCGGGTTGCCGGGCGGGTGGCCGATCTCGGTCTTGAAACCTTGGGCGATAAACTCGGGGCAGTCCCAGAAACTGGCTGTCGGCTCGATGGTCAGCAGGTAGGTCGCCGCCGCCACAATAAAGATGAGCCATCCCAGCGTGTTGTTGATGAGCTTGTACTTCTTCATCGTTTCTTTCTTGTCAAATTTTTTGTATTCTGTCGTTTTTATTGAAATTGTCTATATACCAAATGGCAAAATTAATCATAATCTTTTAATCCTACCCCCATAAAACCCCGAAATTGAACAAATTTAACCACAACACACCCATAATTAACAAATCTGAGACCTGCATAGCACGGGTGCCATCGCCTGGGACCGTCCCAACGATGCACCACCCTCCACTGATGTCAAAAACCGTGCAAATCCGAAGTGCTACTCCCGATTTGCGCGCATTAACTCAAATAAAATCAACCAAATAACAAAAAATCCCCTAAAAAATTTTCCAAAAATGATTTTTGAATTGTTATTCAAATTTATTGCTGTCCGGGGAAAGTTTAGTGTTGGTGCAGAATGTAAGCCCATGTGAGTGAAATCCCGCTAAACTAATTGTAAAAATTTTTTTACTACCATGAACAAACCATTTAGTTTGCCAGCACCATTGCTGACTTAATCAAGCAGGTTCTTGACATCCGCATTAATGTCCAGAAGGCTGCCCTCGTACCTAATTCAGCGTTCACCGTGATACCCAACCCCACGCTAAGCCGCAAAGGCGCTAAGATATTGATTTAAAAAAGTATAATGTATTGTTTCGCTATGGTCGATAATCAGCAATACCAATGCGTCAAAGCCATGAGATGATTTCTATAGATAAACTTATGCCATTGATTATAAAAAACTTAGCGTCTTTGCGCCTTAGCGTGGGGACACATTCGGTGAATAGTTACTCCACCTCTGTGGCCTTTTTTGATAAGTGACTTTATTGATAATCAGTATGTTGCGAAGATCGATTCAAAAGTGCCGTTTTGCTTTTTGACGCAACAATGGTGCGCCTGCCATGAGAGTTGTTCAGGTTGAGCGTTAGTGTTGTCCTGGTGGTTGGAGAAAGGCATATTCTGCAGGCACATTTGTTTATTTTGGAAAAACTTTTTAACTTTGTGGTTCATTACAAGTCTAATGGTTACAATTTGGCTTTTTTACAGTAGTCAGCTAAAGTTCAAGGAGGAGAAGAAGATGAAACAGATTAGATTATACATCACAGCGCTGGTGCTGGCATTGGCTGGCATCATGGCGACTGGGGCGAGCGCACAAGTGCTGCGCGATGCCGACTTCAACAGCATCGGACGCATCAACGGCAATGGAGTGGTGCGCGATGGTACAGGCCGATCGGCAGGATCGTTTGATGCCGACGGAACGGTGCGCAATATCGCCGGCAAGGCGGTGGGCGTGATCAAGCAGCTCGAGGTGTTTGACATGTCGGGGACACGCATCGGCTATATTAATACCGACGGCACCGTGCGCGACGGCGAGAGCAATGTGCTGGGTTACATCAACATCAGTGACGGCAAGGTGACCGATGCCGACAAACAGACCATCGGCTTTGCTCGCGGGGTGCGTGTGGACTGGATCGCCTGCTACTATTTTTTCCACATGTTTGGGAAGTAGGCTTTAGGTTTTAAGCTTTAGGTTATTAAATGAAACGTTTTTTATTGATAACGGCCATCGTGCTGCTGGCAGCCGATAGCCTGTGGGCTCAGCTGCCGCCCGACTCGGTGCTGCGCCGCTATGCCGCTGGCATGCTCATGGTGGGCTTCAAGGGCGACAGTGTCACCGAGGATTGTGACGCGGCCCGCTATGTGCGCGACCTGAAGGTGGGCGCCCTCGTGCTGTTTGATATCGATGTGACGGGCGATGCCACACTGGGCTCGCGCAACATCACCAGCAAGGAGCGCCTCACCCGCATGACCGCACAGCTGCAGGCGTGGGCCGACTATCCCTTGCTCATCGCCACCGATCAGGAGGGGGGCAAGGTGGCTCGACTCAAGCCACAATATGGCTTCCTGCCCACGGTGACTGCCGAGTATCTTGGCACCCTGGACAATGAGGACACGACGCGCCACTATGCCTCGCTGCTCTCGCACGAGATGCGTGAGGCCGGGGTGAACGTCAATCTGGCACCCGTGGTTGATGTGCTCAACCACGATTGTCCCGCTGTGGGTCACTTCTTGAGGAGTTTCTCGACCGATCCCGCCGTGATTGCCCGCCATGCCGGCTGGTTTATCGACGAGAGCCATCGCGAGGGCGTGTTGTGCACGCTCAAGCATTTTCCTGGCCACGGCAACGCCATCACCGACTCCCACTATGGCTTTGTTGATGTGACCACGGCATGGACCGAGCAGGAGCTGGAGCCGTTCAGGCTGCTCATCGATGCAGGCAAGGCCGATCTGATCATGACTGCCCACCTGTTTAACCGCAACATCGATGATGAGTATCCTGCCACCCTGTCGGCCAAGACCATCAATGGCCTGTTGCGCGGCCAGATGGGTTATGATGGCGTGGTGGTGACCAATGACCTGTACATGCAGGCCATCCGCGACCAGTACAGCATCCCCACGGCACTGGAGCTTGCCATCAATGCCGGAGCCGACCTCATCTGTGTGGGTAACAACATCAGCACGGGATTTGAGGCCGACCGGCCCTTCAAGCTGGTGGACATGATCGTGGACCTGGTCAAGCAGGGACGTGTGCCCTGGCAACGCCTTGAGCAGTCACACAAGAGGGTTGAGGCATTAGGTTTTAAACTTTAGGTTATTGGATTTTTAAGGAGATACGATGAAGAAGAGGATATTGTTATTGGTGACAGTTGCGATGTGTGTGGCGATGGGCGCGTTTGCCCAGGGCAAGAAGCCGCAGATGCGGCGTTCGCCCAAACCCGTCAAGCCATTGGTCATGCCGCCGGCATTGAAGCCAGGTGACAAGATCGCCATCATCTCGCCGGCCAGCACCCCAGGCGACAAGAACCCCGAGCTGGCTGCAGCCACGTTGCGTGAGTGGGGCTTTGAACCCGTCATCGGGCGTAATGTGCTGGCCAAGTGCCACACCTATGCTGGCACCATCAAGGAACGCTGCTCCGACCTGCTGTGGGCGTTGAACGACCCCCATATCAAGGCCATCGTGTGCACGCGGGGCGGCTATGGCTCGTCGATGCTGTTAGACCCATTGACACATAATGACTTCAGAAGCCATCCCAAGTGGATTGTGGGCTACAGCGACATCACCGCCTTGCACAGCGCGATGGTGTGCAGCGGCGTGATGAGCCTGCATGCCAACATGGGCGGCGCATTGGGCAGCCGAGGAGCCGAAGACTCCATCAACGTGATGCTGCGCGACGTGCTGCAGGGCAAGCTGCCCTCCTATAGCGTTCCGGCTCATCGGCTCAACAAGCCAGGCACGGCACGAGGCATCGTCCTGGGCGGCAACATGGCCGTGTTTACCAACATCGGCGGCAGCCGCGACTGGGACTTCCTGGACCGCAGCAACCTGCAGGGCAAGGACATCATCCTGTTCTTTGAGGACGTGAGCGAGAGCATGCCGCGCGTCAACAGCATGTTGCAGGCCCTGCGCCTCAAGGGAGTGCTGGACCATGTCAAGGGCATCATTGTGGGCCGCTTCACCGAGTATGAGCCCCAGGATGGCTATGTTGACATGTATGAGATGCTGAGCGAGACGCTCAACAAGTATGACATTCCCGTGTGCTATGACTTCCCTGCCAGTCATGACGAGAGCTGGAACTATCCCATGATCGAGGGTTGCCCTGCCACGCTCACCGTCACCCCCGAGGGCGTGACGCTGGAATTTAAGCAATAGCCTTCAGGTGATGACTAGGAGAGACAAATTACTCATTCTCGCCATTGTTGTGGTGTTGGGCCTGGTGGTGCTGCATGTCATCGTGTCGATGGATGTCGTGAAGCATGGCCGCAAGGTCATCTCGCGTGTTGAGCTCAAGAACCTGGATCCCGCCAACAATGGCATCAACATTGAGGTGAATGAGCCGTGGTATAACCCCGACAAGGTGCTCTCGTTTAACGTCATGGAGCCCGATGGGCGCGACTTTGACCGCTTTGACGTGACCCGCTGCCTGTTGCAGTGCGCCCAGCAGCTGGGCGAGCGCGATTTCTCGCGCATCTACCTGTGCAACAAGGGAGACAGGCTCTACTACATCATGGCCGACGACTTCAAGCAGCTGGGCCGGCAGTACAAGACAGGGCAGTCCTTAAATACGTTGAGCCTCTATGTCAAACTGCCCCAGGTCACCTACACCCTCAACGACAGCCTGGCCTTCCCGGTGCACAGCGGCATGCTGGGCAGTGTGTCGGACGCCCAGGACTGGAACACGATGATGAGCAAC
>Ga0247611_10005907_pt1 | contig 15901 bp, 23 predicted proteins | sample 177DNAGHGhighgp2_FD_192422 | JGI IMG/M metagenome (GOLD analysis project Ga0247611, IMG submission 192422) | Sheep rumen microbial communities from Palmerston North, Manawatu-Wanganui, New Zealand - 1770 DNA GHGhigh gp2 | ecosystem: Host-associated > Mammals > Digestive system > Stomach > Rumen...
TTTTTGGATTTTTGGTAAATTTAACCCTAATAAGTTTTTTGCTTATACTAAGAAATCGCAAAAAAAAATTATCAATAAGAATACAAAATATATTATATCAAAGCTGAAAGAAGAACTCAAAGAAAAATCTAAAATGGGAACGGGATATGGTTCTTTGTATTTTTATAATTATGATGGCGATTTGGAGTATGATGGCCAGTATGATTATCAAAAAATTAAAGAATGGTTTTACAGTATATATAATACCGATCCGAGTAGATTTGAAATATCCATAAATGAGATTAGAATTAAGCTCTTTTGGAAAGATTATTGACTTGACTTTGACAAAAAATTTTGGTATTATTTTTATAAGGGGGTTGCGAAAAAACAAAAAAAACTTCCAAAGAAAGGTTCAAATAATATGATTACTGTAGTATGTAAAGTAGATGGATGCCCTTTTAAATCAAATGAAAATTTTTGTAAAAATCCTTTAGTATCAATTACTCAAAATGGACAATGTGGATGGATCTTCAATAAAAATGGAACGGTAAAAATAGGATGGGATAAACAAGAAATAATTCCAAAGGGAGAAAATAAAGAAAATGCTTGATGGAATTACTATTTTATATCAAGAAGAAGTACAAATTCTTCATACACATATTCATTGGTGGTTTATTATTGTTCTATTGGTTGCTTTTGTAGCTATGATGGGTATAGTTTTATTGTTTGATGAACTCTTAGATGCTCCTGAAGTTGTAACAAAAACCGCCTTAATTATTTGGATTATTGTTGTAACATTTTTTAGTATTAAATGGTGTATTAAAACAGATAAAACATATGAAACTCATTATGGAGTAACTATTGATGATAATGTAAAACAAAATGAATTTAATGAAAAATATGAAATTGTAGAACAAAAGGATAATTTTTATATAATTAAAGAAAGGACAATAGAAGAATAAATGAATATTTTATATCAAGAAGCAACTTCTATGGAAATTCATCCTAGTGTATTTACTCTTATAATAATAATAGCATTTATAGTATTAATACCTTTTGCTATGATGCTTGCAGAAGATTATCTTATTCTTTCTGTTATTTTAACAGTAGGAGCGATAGTTGGTGTTATCATAGGAAGTAAATTTTCTTGTATAACAACTCCACCAGAAACTCGTTATTGGGTTGAAAGCGATACTGTTTCAAAAGAAGATTGGGATAAATATGAACTAATAGAGCAAAAAGGAAGAATATATATACTCAGAGAAATAGAGCAGGCCGAATAAGCCTTGCTCTATTTTTAGTTGATTTTTTAAAAAAAATATGATATAATATATGTATGAAAGAAAAAATGGTAGAAAAAAATAAAAAATTAAATCTGAAAGACTATATGTATGATTATATAGGAATGACAGATGGTTGGATGAAATTTGACAGAAAAAGATATGAAGAATGTCAAAAAGTATTGGAGATAAATGAATGGATAAAAAAATCTTAAATTATGGCGTAAATGATATAAAAACACTTGAAGGTATTGAAGCCATTCGTCTCAGACCAGGCATGTATATCGGCTCAACTGGCCCAGAAGGTGTAAAACAAATTACACTTGAAATTATCTCGAATGCCGTTGATGAATATCTAATGGGATATTGCACTAAATGTAGCGTATATGTCCAAGATAATGTTATTACAATTATTGATAACGGACGTGGCATTCCATTTGGTAAAGCCGAAGATGGTAGTGAGACATTAGAAAATATCTTCACAAAACTTCATACAGGAGCAAAATTTGATAGTTCAGGACAATCAGGATATAATACATCAGGTGGTATGAATGGTGTAGGTGCTAAGGCAACTAACGCTCTTTCATACTTTTTCAATGTCAGCTCTCACAGAGACGGCAAAGAAGCAATCCTTATATTTAAACAAGGTGAAAAACAAGGTGATATTATTGTTCGAGATTGGAAGGATAAAGAACACCCCTCCGGCACAAAAATTGATTTTTTACCTGATGAAGAAATTTTTAAAGAAGGAATTACGTTAGATTATAATAGTCTAAAAAGAACTTTACAGGAATTAGCTTATCTTTCTCCTGGACTTACATTTAATTTAAAATATGAAGATAAAGTTCTCGAAGAGATTTCTTCTCAAAATGGCATTATTGATTATATTAAAGATTTGAATGGTAAGAAAACAGTTTTATCTTCTATATTTTACGCAGAAAAGAAAGAAGATAGAATTGGTGTAAAAATAGCAATGCAGTATAATGATAGTTATACTGATACTTATAAATTATATACAAACTCAATTCCTAATACTGGTGGAACTCATCTTACAGGATTTAGAACTGCTCTTACTCAAACAATTAACGAGTATGCTAGAAATAAAAATCTTTTAAAAGAAAAAGACATAAATCTTACAGGTGAAGAACTCAAAGAAGGATTGACACTTGTTTTGAGTTTCATTATGCCTGACCCTGTATTTAGTGGGCAGACAAAAGAAGTATTATCCAGTAGTGAAGCAAGAACTATGGTTCAGCGTTTAACTACTCAGGAATTGAAAAATTGGTTTGAAACACATCCTAATGATGCTAAAGCTATTGTAGATAAAGCATTATTAGCAAGGGCCGCTCGTGAAAAAGCTAAAAAGGCAAAAGAGACAGTTCGTAAGCAGGATGTGAAAAAGAGAGCCGTTCTTCCGGGGACTTTGGCAGATGCAAGTTCCAAAAGAAGAAATGAATGTGAAGTATTTATAGTTGAGGGAAAATCTGCCGCGGGTTCTACTAAGGAAGCAAGGAATAGAACAACTCAAGCCGTTTTACCTGTTCGTGGTAAGATTTTGAATACATTGAAAGTTGATTTGCATAAAGCATTAGGAAACGCTGAAATAAGTTCTATGATTGATGCTTTTGGATTGGAGGTAAAGGATGGCAAAGTCATTGTAGATGAAAATAAATTGCGATACGGAAAAATTATTATTACAGCTGACGCGGATGTAGATGGATCACATATCAGAGTGTTGTTCCTCACTTTTATCTGGAAGTTCGCCCCTGAACTTATTGAAAGGGGATATATTTATGCAGCCGTTCCGCCATTGTATAGAGCGAACTTTGGAACAAAGTTTGTATATCTCAGAGACGATGCAGCTTTGGCAGATTTTAAACGAAATGAAAAGCGAAATTTTGAACTCAACCGTATGAAAGGGTAAGAGATAGTCTGGCCCTTATCCACTTTTCCCTTTATCAAGGGGGTTATAATTTTTAAATTATAGCTAACGAGGCAGTCTTCTAAGAATTGGACATTTCAAGAAAAACTGAAATGGATAAAATTTATATAATAGAAGATAATCTCGTGGGAAGAAATCACGATTTTATCTTACTTTAATAAAGTGAGGTAAATAAAAAAATGATTGGTGTTTATAAAATAACCAATAAAATAAACAATAAATGCTATATAGGAATTTCTACTAATATAGAGCATAGATGGGAATAGCATAAAAATCCATATAATTGGAATAAAGAATCTTCTAAATTATTATATAAAGCATTTCAAAAATATGGATTAGAAAATTTTAATTTTGATATAATTGAACAATGTGAAATTTCTCAACTTAGTCAAAAAGAAGAATTCTATATATCTTTTTATAATTCTTATAAAAATGGATATAATATGACAGCAGGTGGAGAAACAAATCAAGGAGAAAGTCATCCAAAACATAAATTAACAAAAGAAGATATAGTTGATATTAGAACCAGATATGAAAATTTAGAAAGAAAACAAGAAGTATATCAATTATACAAAGATAGAATTGGAGAAAGTGGTTTTCATAAAATTTGGAATAATGAAACTTGGAAAACAATAAAACAAGAAGTATATACTCCAGAGAATAAAGAATTTCATAAAAATAATACTGCTAATAAAGGTTCAAAAAATGGACGTTCTAAATTAAATGAACAAGATGTAAAAAATATTAGAACAAGACGAAAAAATGGTGAAATTCTTTCAAAAGTTTATGAAGATTATAAAGACAAATTAACTTACAAATCTTTTGTTAATGTTTGGTCATATCAAAATTGGAAAGAAATCGTGGTTTAACCTGTATCGACTATCTGCGTTGTTGCAGAGTAGGATTACTATTGATACGTAATTCAAAAAGGTGGAATCAAAGAAGGCAGTTAATACGTTAGCCTGAGATAAGAAATAGTCAGTACCAATGGTAACATTGGAATAATACGTAGGTGAAATGGACCCGTCTGAAATGGCAGAAACAGTAATGAACCCCGAAACAAGAACTTTAAAACAAATTACTATGGAAGATATGAAAACTGTAAGTAAGATATTTAATGATCTTATGGGAACTAGCGTAGCACCCAGAAAGAAATTCATTGAAGAAAATTCTTGGAGGGCAAATGTAGATGTCTAAAGAAAAAATTGTAAAAATTCTGGATGAATATGGTGTTTTATCTACCTTTCATCCAGAAAAAGATGATTTAATTATTCTCACTGTTGATAGTAATAAAATTGATGTATGTCTTGCGCAGCTTTGGTCAAAAATACTTGCTGAACTTTATCCATATAATAGTATATTAATAAAACTTGATGGAATGTATCTTGAAACATTGGAGGATGATTCAGATGAAGTCTGAAATTGATAAGAGAGAAGAAATTAATTTCAAGCAAATTTATGGGCGTGATCCATTTAAAGAAACTGATGAACTACTTGATGCTATTATAGCAGACGAGGAAAAACATTATGAAAAAAGAAATAAAAATAGATGATATTACATTAACTTCTTTTCATCCCGAACCCGAGGATTTAATTATATTATCAATGCCCCCATATAAATATGATGTAGATACTACAAGGAATATGTGTAAACAATTACATACTTTATTCCCAAAAAATGAAGTAATGGTAAAATTTGACGATATATTGATTTTATCCAGTAAAAAGGAGTAATATGATATTTTATGTAGATGGTGCATGTAGTGGAAATGGAACCGATAATTCATCTGGTGCCTTTGGAGTTGTAGGTATAAATGATGAAGATCAAATGTTTTATTGGTTCTATGACCCTACAAAAAAGACAACCAATAATCGTGAAGAATTAAAAGCAATTCTTCATGTTATGAGACATTTCGGAATGGAAGATGAAGTTCCCATAGTATATAGTGATAGTGCTTACTCTGTAAATACTTATAATGATTGGATGTTTAAATGGAGTAAAAATAATTGGAAAAAAGCGGATGGTAACACTCCTGAAAATTTAGATTTAATAAGAGAGTATTACAGATTATACCAACAGGGGTATAGAATTGATTTACAAAAAGTAAAAGGACATGCTGGGAATAAATGGAATGAATTTGTTGATAAATTAGCAAAAGGTATAGATGTATTTACAGATAAACCAGTAAGAGGTCAGAGACGAGAGGTAGGCATAATAGATGAATGAAAATATAATTCTAACGCCAATCATTGAAGAAGTAGAACAAAGTTTTCTTGATTATAGTGTAAGTGTTATTACAGATAGAGCATTACCAAGTGCCGAAGATGGTTTAAAACCGGTTGCCAGACGTATCTTATGGGATATGTTTGATAAAGGTTATAAAAATGACAAGAAATTTGTCAAGTGTGCTCAACCAGTTGGTGATACGATGGGTCGCTTTCATCCACACGGTTAATACTATGGCCGTGTATAAATCGCGGAATTAAGCGGGGACGCTGAAATGCTAATCCGAACCGAAGGCTAAAATATAAAAGGTTTAGTCAGGGGCAACGCATAGGAGGTGCCGAAAGAATAATCCTCCCACGAGGCCGCGATAAGTTTGGTCTAAAAAATTTAAAACATCGTGTATAATTCCTATAATAAGTGAGGGTGAAAAAACATCCAAATAAAGGAGGAATTATATGACAGAATATAATAGACATATTTTTGACGAAATAAATACGTCAGATAAAGCATATTGGCTTGGATTTATAATAGCTGATGGTTATCTTAATGATAATAAAAATATGCTTAGAATAAAATTAGGAGATAAAGATAAACATCATCTTGAAAAATTTATTTAGTTTATAGATGGTGATGAGTCAATGTTAAAATCAGAAAAACATAATATAACTGGGAATACTCAATGGTATGTTTCAACTTATTCCTCTCAAATTCACGATGCTTTAAAATAGTTAGGAGTAGAACAAGCAAAAAGTGGTAAAGAACATATACCACCAATAGAAGAAAAGTATTATAGAGATTTTATCCGAGGTTTATGGGATGGAGACGGTTTTATACGAGAAAATTTATCAGGAATTGGACTTGTTGGTTCAAGAGAGTGTTTAGAATTTGTTTAGAACTTATTTCAAAAAGAACTTGATATAAAACCATTAAAAATTTACGATCATTATAATACTTATAAAATAGAATATCGTTCTACTAAAAAAGCAATTCCTAAGATATTATCTTATTTGTATCAGGATGGAGATACAAGCCTTGATAGAAAGGTGGAATTAGCCTCCCAAATGAAAAATGTATGCTGAGCTTATACAAATAGAAAGTATAAGAAGTAAGAATAAAAAGTCTTACGATAACATAACTGGATAGTTCGATTTATGGAGCATTAGTTTGGTTATCTCAGCCTTGGAATATGCGTTACCCTTTGATTGATTTTCACGGAAATAATGGTAGCCGAGATGGTGATGAACCTGCTGCTTATCGTTATACAGAATGTAAATTATCAAAAATTGGCGAAGAAATGCTCGCAGATATAAAGAAAGATACAACTGATTGGGTGTCAGCCTATACAGATGAAGAAGATGAACCAGTTTATCTTCCCGGTAAAATTCCTAATCTTCTTGTAAATGGAACAACTGGTATTGCTGTAGGTATGGCGTGTAGTTTCGCTCCTCATAATATGAATGAAATTATGGACGCGGCAATTCATATTATCAATAATCCAGAATGTTCTATAAAAGATTTAATGGAATTTATCACAGGCCCTGATTTTCCAACAGGTGGATTAGTTATAAATAAAAATGAACTCTATGATGCTTATGCTACTGGAAAGGGCAGAGCAAGAATTAGGGGTGAATATACGATTGAGAGTGATAAATATGGAGATAAAATTGTATTTACAAGTATTCCATATAAAGTCTCAAAAGAGAAACTTACAGTAGATATAGACCAGCTCTGTGAAAGTGGGGAATTAAACGGTATTGTATCTATTAGAGATGAAAGTAATAGTCAGGGTGTAAGATTTGTGATTGAACTTGGCAAAGGAGTATCAGCTTCACCTATTATTGCTAAACTTTTTAAAAAGACACAACTTGAAGAGACATATTCATTTAATAATGTTGCTCTTGTGGATAAAAAGCCTCGGCTTTTGAATATTAAACAATTGCTTGAAAATTATATTAATCATCAGCGTGATGTTCTTATAAGAAAAAGCACATATGAACTTCATAAAGCACAAGAACGTGCTCATATTTTACTTGGTTTATTAAAAGCACTGGAAGATATTGATAATATTATTCAGATGATAAAGAAATCTGAAAGTGCCGCAAAGGCTAAGGAAGCATTACAGGCCAAATATGGTTTTAGTGATCCACAGGTAAAAGCTATTCTTGATATGAGATTAGCAAAATTAGCTAACTTAGAGCGAGTTGAAATTCAGAATGAATATGATGCGAAACAAAAGGAAATTGAGAAATTAACAATGATTTGTCAAAATCCTGACCCTGAATTAGTTAAATTATTTATTGAATTAAAAAATAAATATGGTGATGCTCGTCGCACTACTATTACTTATATTGAGCCTCCAAAAGAGGAAGAAGTATTTATTGAGCCTGAGAAGTGTGTTGTTGTAATGAGTAAAGATGGACTTATTAAACGTATTCCTACTTCTTCATTCAAAACTCAAAAACGCAATGGCAAAGGTGTAAAGACAGAAGGTGATATAACTTCTGCTATTATTCGCACTAATACAGTTGATAGTCTTATGGTATTTACCAATAAAGGTAAAATGTATCGCTTAGTTGTAGATCAAATTCCAGAAGGAACAAATACAAGTAAGGGCCAGTCTATCAAATCACTCATTGCGATGGATATTGATGAAGAACCATCTCTTATTTATTCATTATATAAACAGGAAGAACAGCCTAAATATATTTTATTTGTAACACAAAACGGCATAGTAAAGAAAACAGCACTTGCCGAATATATTGATGTAAAGCGTAAATCAGGTATCGCGGCAATAAAACTTCGTGAAGGAGATAGTTTAGTTGCCGTTCAGCTTGTAAATGATGAAGATGTTATTCTTTTAACTCATAATGGGTATGCTGTAAGATTTAATAGTCTCGGCATTACTTCAAGTAGTAGAGTAACAGTTGGTGTGAAAGGAATTACTCTAAATGAAGGTGACTATATAGTATCAGCATTGTGTTGTAGAGACACAAATGACAGTCTTGGAATTTTCTCATCTGTTGGAACTGGTAAAAAAATCTCCCTCGAAGAAATACCTACTCAAAGCAGAGGGGGAAAGGGACTTATCGTATATAAATGCGGGTCAAATAACGGGTATATCGTGGGAGGCGCTCTCATCTCCGACGAAGACTCTCTACTTATCATTGGAATGAATAGTTCCATATGCATTAGTGCCGCAGATGTGCCGAGTATGGGGCGTGCCGCGACAGGTAATTCCCTTATAAAAGGAACGTCAGTTCAGGCAGTTTCTAAAGTCTGATGGGGATTATTCCCCATCAGGTTGATTTTTATAAAAAAATTTGATATTATAAAGGTGTAATAAAAATGATTGAAAATGCTTTTAATAAAATATCTGAATTAATCTCTTGGTTAAATGCCAGAACAGAAGAATATAATATAGGTCGTCCCACAGTAAGTGATGAAGAATGGGATAATAAATATTTTGAATTAGAAAAACTGGAAAAAGAGACAGGTATTATTTTTAAATATTCTCCTACACAAAAGATCAATGCTAATGAACCTAAAAAAGAAATAAAAACAGTCGTTGATAAACTTGAAAAAGTAGAACATAATCATCAAATGTTATCGCTTGAAAAAACAAAAGATCTTATAGAAGTAATGTCTTTTTTAGAAAATAAAGATTATGTTGCGATGGCAAAAATGGATGGTTTAACTTGTTCTTTGCGATATGTAAATGGTGAATTAGTATCCGCAGAAACCCGCGGAGATGGAATTGTAGGTGAAGATATAACTCATAACGCTTATGTTATATCAAATATTCCAAAAAAGATTGATTATAAAGAAGAATTTATTATTGATGGAGAAGTTATATCAACCTATGAAAATTTTAGAAATTTTGTGGGATGGTTCAAAAATCCTAGAAATTTTGCTGCTGGTAGCATTAGATTGCTTGATGCAAGAGAATGTGAAAGAAGAAAATTAAAATTTATAGCATGGGATGTTATAAAAGGCCCTGAATATGAATTATTCTCAAATAGTTTAAAAAATGCTGAAAAATTAGGTTTTGAAATCGTTCCTGCTGATTCAGGCTCAGATATTCAAGCTGTTATAGATAATATCAAAGAACAAGCAAGAGTAAAAAGTTATCCGATTGATGGAATTGTCTTTAAGTATGATAATATAGAATATGGTAAAAGTAAAGGACAAACAACTCATCATTTCAAGAATGCGCTTGCTTTCAAGTTCTATGATGAAATTTATATAACAAATTTAAAAAATATTGACTGGACGATGGGAAGAACAGGAACTCTTTGCCCCGTTGCTATTTTTGACCCCGTAGAAATGGATGGTTCAACAGTATCAAGAGCAAGTCTTCATAATTATAGTGTAATGAAAGATTTACTTGGCATTCCATTTCTAGGTCAAAAAATTCAAATTTTTAAAGCAAATATGATAATTCCGCAAGTTTTAAAAGCAGTTAAAATGGATGATATAGAAAAAGACTTAATTATTAAAATACCGAAAGTTTGTCCTATTTGTGGCGAAAAATTAATTGTTAGAGACTATAATAATAGTATCAAAGATACGGGTATAAAAGAATTATATTGTCCTAATCCAAATTGTGCTGGTAAAATGATAAATCGTATTGACCATTTTGTAGGTAAAAAAGGTCTTGATATAAAAGGTTTATCTAAAGCTACCATTGAAAAACTTATGGATTATGGATGGCTTAAAGATTTACATGATATATTTGAACTTCATTTATATCAAAAAGATTGGGGCAAAAAACCTGGATTTGGTGCTAAATCAGTTGAGAATGTTTTAAAAGCGATTGAGACCGCTAGAACTACAACTCTTGAAAAATTTATATCTTCATTAGGTATTCCTCTTATTGGTAGTACCGTAGCAAAAGATATATGCAATAAAATTGATACCTATGAAGATTTTAGAACTAAATGTCGCACTCATTTTAATTTTATGGAATGGGATGGATTTGCTGAAAGCAAAACTCAATCTTTATGGAATTATGATTTTACAGAAGCAGATAAAATCTATGAATATTTAACACTTGTTAAAGAAGAAAAACCAAAAGTAGAATTAACACTAGATGGAAAAACTATAGTTATTACAGGACGTTTGAACGAATTCAAAAATAGAAATGAACTCCAAAAGGAGATTGAATTACGTGGTGGTAAAGTAGTAAATACAGTAAGTAAGCGCACCGATTTCTTAATTAATAATGATATAGAATCTAATTCTGCAAAGAATAAAGCCGCTAAGGCTGCTGGTGTGCCTATTATTACAGAGGTTGACTTCAAGGCGAATTACCTTGACTGAAAGAAAAAAATATGATATTATATAAATGTAATAAAAAGGAATAAAAAAAATGAAGAAAAAAGAACTGAAAAAATTGGCAGGTCAAATTGCCGATGCCGAATTATCTCTTCAAGCAGCGAAGACACCTGAAGATAAAAACTATTATAGAAATGAAATTATGAGATTAAGTTGCAGGATAACATCGCTTGAAGATGTAATGGCATTAGATGAATTGGTACAAAAAAATATTGAAGAAAAAATGAATTATAATTCTTGACTTTTCATTTTTTTTATGATATAATAAAATTACAATAAAATAAAAACAAAAATTAATTTTAAAGGAGATTTATAATTATGGCAAAAATGAAAGAAAATTCACGTAAAGTTCTTGAGTATCTTAAGGCAAATAACGGCAAGGACCTGACATCCGCAGATGTAGCTGAGGCACTTGGTCTTGAGAAGAGAAGTGTTGATGGTATTTTTACATCCGCAATTCAGCGTAAATAGCTTGGTGTTCGCACACCTGCAGAAATTGAACTTGAAGACGGAACTCACAAGGCAGTTAAACTTCTTTCCTTAACCCCAGCAGGAATGGCCTTTGATCCTGATTCCGAAGAGGAATAATTATAAAAAATTAAAAGGAAGGGAAATATATTTCCCTTCCTTTTTTAATAAAAAATGATAATAACAATAATAATTATTCTATTATGGATTATAAGTATTATTGGGGGATATTTATATATCCGACCTAAATTAAAAACTACTTAGCAAATAGATTAGGCATTAGCTAATAAAAATATAGAACTTGCTAAACAAAATTAGGAATTATAGGTTGAGTATAAAGCCTTACAAGCGGGTATTGAAGAAAATCAAAAAACAGCCCAATTTTGGACTGATTATTTAACGAAATCTCAAGAAGATGCTCTTCATCTTTCAGATGTATATAAGAAAAAATGTTTAGATAGAGCAAAAACAGACGCTGAACGAGAAACTGAAAAGATTCGTAAAGAATATCAGAAAGAAATAGATCAATATAAGTCTGATTATTTAGATTTATTAGCTGAAACGGCGAATAATTTCCAAAAGGAAATCAATCAGAAAATAAAAGAACAAAATAAACTTGATAATGAAATAAAAGAGCGCGAAAATGAAATTCAAGCATATGTTGAATTAAATAAACGCTTATATGAAGAAGAGCATAAAAATGATTATTACAGATTGTGTTTATCTGATAATGATTTAACTGAAATATATGAATTACGAAAAATAACACCAACACTTAAAAATAGTGAACCACTAATGAAAGCTATATGGAAAATTTACTATGAAAAACCATATACTGATTTAATAGGTCGAGTTGTCGGAAACGGCAAACATACTGGCATTTATAAGATAACAAATATTAAAAATAAAATGTGCTACGTCGGCCAAGCGGTTGGATAAAATCAGCCGATGAAAAACTTTTCCCAATTATCGTTGGGGGTCATACTTTATTATGGCTAACGAGGAAAGAGAAAATCTAATCTCGTGGGAAACTTTGAATAATTCACCTTCCGTAAAAGTCATATACTATATGGAAGGTAGGTGGAAAATACAGTGATAATAAATATAAATGATTTACCAGAAAATATTTCTGGAATTTATAAAATAGTTTATGATAATAGTAAAATTTATATAGGCCAATCTCAAAATATAAAAAAGCGAGCACAAGAACATAATTATAAAAATAAGCAACCTTGTGATAAAGCCTTAAAAAAACATTCTGCAATCTTAGAAATTTTACAAACCAATATTTTACCAGAACAATTAGATTTAATTGAAACTTATTGGATAAATAAATTTGAAGCAACTAATCGTGATAAAGGATATAATATTTTACGAGAAGGAAATGCTTCAAAGAAAAAAGGTATAGAAAATCCAAATAGTATTTTTTCTCAAAAACAATTAAATGAAATTATTGATTTATTATTAAATCATACTGAATATTCTTATGAAGATATAGCTAAAAAATATAAAGTTTCGAAATCTAATATTTATAAAATATCTAAAGGATATACTTATAATCAACCTAATTTGAGATATCCATTACGAAATAATAATCATGATTCAATAAAGAAAAATTCTATAGAAGACTATAATCTTACAGAACAAGACATAATTTCTATAAAAGATGATTTAAAATATAGGTGGGATTTAACAATAGAAAAAGATTTCCTTAAAAAATATAATCTTCCATTGCGTATAATTAGAGATATAAATAATGGAAGAAAATTTGAAAATATAGGGAAATATACATATCCTATTAGAGAAAAAAATATAAGAAATAATCATAATTTTACTCAACAAGATATAATAAATATATTAGATTTATTACGAAATACTAAAATGTCTATGTCAGAAATAGGAGAAAAATATCATATAACTAGAAAAACAGTAAGTTTTATTAACCTTGGTAAAATATATATTATAAAAGATTATCAATATCCATCAAGAATTACTTAAAGAACCTGTACAGACTATCTCCTAAGCCTTCTGGGCAGGAGAGTAGGGCTACTATTGATACGTAGTCTGATTTTAGGAAACGAAGTCAGTTAAAAGCCGAAACGGTTTCCTGTTTTATTTTATATAACAGTAAAAAATAGTCGGAATAGAAATATTTGTGATATAGCTGATAGATGGAAAACTCATATCAAACGCGGCATTGGAGCCGAAGCACCAGGTAACAATAAACTTTATCCTGCTATGTTGTCTTTTGGAGTTGAAAATTTTACATTTGAAATTCTTGAAGAATGTGATAGAAGCAAACTTAGTGAAAGAGAAGATTATTGGCAGGATATATGTAAAGCAAAGGAATTCGGGTATAGTATAAAATGACAAAGACATTTAAGAAAAATAAAGATGGTAAAATTGAATTTACAGTGGATGAGTTGAAGAAATTGCTTGATGAAGCATATTGGGAAGGTTACCATGATAATGATACTTGGGTATATAATACCCCTGGAACTGGTAAAACTTGGTGGAGTAGTCCTTACATCTGGACATCAACTACTACATCAGCAGATGTTACTTTGAATTCTTCAAATGATAATAACTCTCATCTTATTAATGCTTCTGATATAACATCAAATACAATTACAATGCCTCACTTAACAACAGATTCTATTTCAATAAAGGTAGATTGAGGAGATAATATAATGATTTATATTACATTCAAAGATGGTGCATATAGAGAATGGGAAGAAAAAGAATATACTGATTATATGGTAAATAATGGCCTTTATGTTATTATAAAAGGTAGTAAATGGGTCGGTATTTATAATCTTGACTCTATAAAGGAGATTGTTGTAGATGAAAATTGAAAATACAAAAGTTTTTAATTTTGAAGGAGCCTTCAGGGGGATGAGAAATCCCCTTGATAGCTGGAATAAATCTGATAGCGATTTTGGAATATTCAAATGGGACGATGATGGAGAAGATCCTGCTTGGGAAGTTGCTTTAAGTTATCTTTCACCAGAACAACAAAATGCTTGGGAGTGTGAAGGAGATAGATAGGCAGAAAAAGAAGCTGAAAAGTATTTTGACTGGCTTCTAATTCAAGGATTATATAACGCCACAGATTATGAAGGATGTTATGCTTATATCGGCAAAAACGATTTAAATTTAGCACAACGTCTTATTAAAGCCGGCCCAGAACATAGAAAATTTCTTCGTCAAATTTTTGTAAGTTTTGATATTACTGCTCCTTTCTACTGGTGGAAAGAATTTGATACTTACAAAGTCGGCACAGTAGCAAATAGTTGTTCTACAATGCATAAACTTGCAAGTTACCCAATTACTATTGATAGTTTTGAATTAGGAGATTATGATCCTAAACTTATTGTAGAAACAGGCATTGATGATAGTGGAGATAATCCTTATGAATATACAATTCCAATGAAAGATATAATTGGTACAAATGAAAAAGAATTTTATTATGCCGAAACTTTTATTGGATTTTTAGAATCTCTTAGAAAGAAATATCTTGAAACAAAAGATAAGCGTTATTGGAAAGAACTTGTTCGTTGGCTCCCAGAAGGTTATCTCCAAAAGAGAACGATAACATTGAATTATGAGAACTTACGAGGAATAGTTCATCAAAGAAAAAATCATAAATTAGCTTATGAATGGGGATATTTTATAAATTGGGCCAAAGAACTTCCCTACGCAAAAGAATTTATTTTTTATGAAAATGGCTATAGCGACGATGAATTCTAAATATGTAATTTATTCTCATAGAAATAAAATAAATAATAAATCATATATTGGATAGACAAAAAATATAAAAGATAGGTGGATACCTTCTCATTACAGAGGTTGCCGATTATTTTATAATGCTATCCAAAAATATGGATGGGATAATTTTGAACATATTATATTAAAAGATAATATTTCAACAATAGAAGAAGCTAATTATTGGGAAAAATTTTATATCCTACTTTTTGATACAATGAATTTAGAAGTAGGATATAATTTAGCTTCTGGTGGAAATAATAAAATTCTATCAGAAGAAACAAAAAGACTTATAAAAGAACATCATGCGGATTTTTCAAAAGAGAATCATCCTCTGTGGAGAAAACATCATTCAGAAGAAACAAAAGAAAAAATCCGTCAAAGCCGCATTGGTAAAAAACAACCTAAAACACAAGAACAAAAAGAAAAGATGAAATTAGGTGGAAATCCTAACGCTAAAAAGGTAAAATGTATTGATACAGGTGAAATTTTTTCTTGCGCTAAAGAAGCATCTTTAAAATACAATGTAGATAATTCTACTCTTAGTAAATGTGCAAAAGGTAAAATAAAAAGTTGCGCTGGCCTAAGATGGGAATATATTTGATTTTTATAAAAAAATTTAGTATAATATAATTGTAAAATAAATAAAGTATAAAAAAATGAAAGTGAGTAAAAAATGAGTGCGAAAAGTGATTTTATTGAATTTGTAAAAGATTTGAGTGAAAAAGTAGAACCAAAAGATTGGCCTGGAAATTCTTATCAGTATTGGGAAAGCCTGACTGTTGAGAAAGAAAAGCCGGAATTTACAGACAATGGAAAACTTATTTTGAAGTATCTTCAGGAAACTGCCGAAGAGCGTCCAGAACAGAAAGCAAAAGATATTGGTGAAGGACTTCTGATTAGTTC
>Ga0247611_10005909_pt1 | contig 15899 bp, 6 predicted proteins | sample 177DNAGHGhighgp2_FD_192422 | JGI IMG/M metagenome (GOLD analysis project Ga0247611, IMG submission 192422) | Sheep rumen microbial communities from Palmerston North, Manawatu-Wanganui, New Zealand - 1770 DNA GHGhigh gp2 | ecosystem: Host-associated > Mammals > Digestive system > Stomach > Rumen ...
ATGAATCCTTCCCCGAGAATGTACGGGAAAATGCAAGAGAAATCGTCAGTATTTTGGACAGCAATAATTATGAAGGCGCCACATTATACCAGGAACTTTTACATGCGAAAGAACTCCTTGATCAGATGAGTGCGGACAACAATTTTCCAAACGGCACTCCGGATGCGGAAGAAAAATGCAAAACCGTTATGGAGACATTCAAAAAATACTATGATACGTACAAAGATCTTGATTATTATGTCAAGGAATTCAACCGCCAAAACAATTACGTTGAGCTCGGAAAACGAAATTCCGCGCTGCGTCCGCTTATGCCCAAAATCAATGCTTTTATGTATATCGAAACTTTCTACAGTCTCTTTACACTGCAGGCAAAGAACGGAAATATAGAAAACAAAATCGATACGCTTCGAAAAGACGACAATGAACTTACCGCCTTATCCGGTTTCATGAAATTTGAAAAAGAAATTGATCCGCGTGCATATGAATATAAAAAGCTCAAGACGGATTATGAAGAGAAAAACAAAATTCTTCTGGCAACGCAGAAAACACTGGAGTCTTATTCCTCCCCGGAAATGCGTAATAATTATCTGGAGAGAGAAAACCGTCATAAGACCGCTCAGCAGCTTGCCGTAGAAGATGTTGCAAAAAAGAAGAAAATACTCGATTCGGATGATGCAAAGGTAAAAGAAGCCGCATTGGCGCTTGAAGCGGCGGAAGAGGATTACAAGAAATATGAAAATGCAAAAAAAAATGTCGGCAATCTTTTAAACCGTGCATCCGCATCCAAAAAAGCATACGAATCGGCAATGGCTAAATACGTGGAACTTGAAAAAGACCGCAGTCTTTTAAAAAATGCACGTATGACTTTTAACATGGATCCTTCCAATACGAAATTCAATACTACAAAAGTTGATGAATCCGCCATTAAATATTATCACGCAAAAACCGCAGGTTCCAAATGGGAAATCGCAGGAAAACTGTTTGAAGATTTTGCCAAAAAATACGAGGATCCCAAGTATCAGCCCGGCCTTATTGCATTTTTTGCGGATCCGGATTCCCCCGCAAATAAGACATATGCAAAGTTTTATCCGAAAGGAACCGTAATCGGCGATCAGATCGAAGAAGTAAAACAGGCACTGGAGGCCATCAAAAAAGCCGTTCCCGATCCGGAATTTTTTGACAGAATGCTGGAATTATCCGGTGATAAAAAGAATGAAAACGGCAAATTTACCGGCTTATTTAATATGAAAGCGCTGTATGAGAATATCAAGACCGGCATGAAGCAGGAAGAAGAGAAAGCCTATAAGGATCTTGTTTTGGATAATTCCTATCGCAATTATGAAATCAAAAAAGCATTTGAAAGACAGATCCGGGAGATTACGAATACAAACCAGGGTACCGAACTGCTGCCGGAAATTAAAAGAAGTTTAAATGAGCATTTACAGAAAATGGACGAAGAAGGTTCCGTTAATCTTTCGCAGATTGATGATATCGTTGCACTGGAAGCAAAAATCAAAGAACAGGAATTAAAAGGAATCGAACAGGCCAAATTTGAAGCCGAGAAAAAATTTCAGCAGGACAGCGAAACAGCCAGAGAGGCACTTGATAATCTGATCAAAATCCAGAAAGACCAGATTATTAAAAACGATAAAGGAATTCAGTTGCTTCAAAAAAATGTTGAGGCAGGCAATCTCAGCATAGAAGATTATAACATCATCATTGCAGATACTTTCAAAACGAAGGAAGTTTCCGAATACCACAAAGAAATCGTCCGCAAATGCGAACAGAATCTGGAAAACGCAAAAGCCAACAGGGATGTATCCAAAAATCTTTATCAGGAAGCAAAAAACGATCTGGGAAATGAAAAATTTGCCACAGATCAGGCAAGTTTTTATACCTATCGTCAAAAAGCGATAGCGAAGGCCGGAGAACTTCAGGAAGACAAAGATGAATTAAAGAAGCTCGAAGGAAAATACTTACTTTATACAGACGGTCTGAAACTGTATGAAAACGTTGAAAATCAAAGAAAAGATTTACGGAACGATTTTGAAAGCCTTATCGGAAAAGAAGACGTACTCATAAACATTTACAGGCAAATCGAAGCATTTCAGAGAGAATTTACATATTGCAGAAAACATGTACATCAGGATCCGACGGAAGGAAACTCCGATGCATATAATGCAATCTGGACTGCAATGGCAGCTTTTGGTACAAAAGATGAGTTCATGGCGTTAAGCGATGCGGAAGTGAAACAAAGACTGAATGCGCTCTCTACCGCCGCAAAAAATTATAAAATTGCCAAAGACAATCAGTGGTATCATATCGATTTCTTTTCATCCGACAAACGGTATTATCGCCTGAATTTTGCTAATGCGGTTTCACAGTTCTGCGATCTGGAAAATGCCTTAATCGGAGAAAAGGGCTGGGAGTTAAGCGAGAAAAACAAGAATTTTATCCATGCGCAAAACGAACTTCTTCCGAAATACGAGGAGGCGGAAGAGCCGCTGAATAAACGATTCGAACATTATGTTTCCCATATGGAAAGCAATGAATCCGTAAAAAACCAAAGCAACCGGTTAAAAGAAATCGAACAAACCATGAAAATGATTTTGGAAAATGAGGAAAATTACAGAAAAGACGGTAAATTTGTTGTAGATACCAGCGACGAACAAACCAAAGAAAACTATATCAATTCCGTTTGGAAAACGATTTATTACATCCATGCATTAAACGAACTGCATGCCGCAAAGCCCGGCGAAACCATGGAACAGCGTATGCAGAGAGCCGAAAATCTGTTAACGTATGAAGAAATAAACATTGATGCGCTTAAAGAAGACAAACCCGAGAACAAGATGTTCCGTGATGTCGGCAAATACTACTCGGAAATGAAGGGACTTGATTTGGAATCGTCCATTAAGGAATGGAAGAAAGTATCAACCGCTTCAATCCGTCATACCATGGACGTTCATCCGGTGGAAATTGAAAAACATAAACTCGGAAAGATACTGGATGAAAGAGAAAATGCAAGATTGCAGCAATTAGCCGCAAGAAAGAACATTATAAACAACAACCCGAATCCGGCCAATAACCCGAAAGAAGCCGGTGAAGATTTAAAGGCAGGACCCAAGCCGACAGGCCTTCAGCGCAGCGGACCCAAGTAAAATACGGCGGAGTGAAAATACCCCAAAATGCTTCCGTCATGATAAACCTAACATAAAGGAGAAAAGCCATGATAAAAGAAACACAGATTCTTACAAGAGCAGATATGGAAGTATATAAGAAGATAGCAGACTCTTTCAAAAATATAGATACTTCCAAAATGAGCGAGTCGGTTACGTATTTAAAGGAATATATCCGAAAAAACGAAAATACAACGAATCCGGAAATTGCCAAGAAAGTGGCATGTGCAAAAAAACTTGCAGAAAGTCTGAGTTCCATGAATAAACTGCGTGACATTAAGAGTGACATGGATTTGGCATCCGGAAATATTGAGAGTGACTTAAAGGAGGCACCCGAGAAGACCGAATTTCAAGTCAACGCCATGTACATTGGTACTTTAAACGCCTATCAGAATCTTGAAAAAGCCAATCCGGATGAAATTCTGACTTTATGGAATGAATTTATGGAAGGTGATAATTTTGCGGAATATAAGATTGATTCACCGGTACGTTTCCTCGGAGAATTTATAAATGCCTGCAAATCCGCTTACAACGGCTTTCAGCAGATTGAAGCAAATGTCAACCGTCGTGAATATGAGACCGTCATTGAAAACAATAACATTGTATCCACTAAGTTTGAAGAAATAAATGCAGTCAATCAGGCAATGAGTGAAAATGATAAAATCAGCACCCATTTAACGCTTGCTTATGGCGGTGATGTGGATTTGGAAAAACTTTCAGACGAGCAGAAGAAAACAGACGATGCAATCAAGCAGTATACCGATGAAATCAATAAGCTTTCGGAAAAATATACGGAAGTATCCATAAAAGAAGAGGAAGCAAAACAAACGCTTCCGCAGATTTCCCGTTCTTTAACTGCCTTAGAAGAGCAATATAAAAAAGAAACACAAAGCTCTGTTTCCGGAGATGCAAGAAAACAGGCAAACAAAGATAAAACGGAATTCAAAGAAGCGCTCTTAACTCTTTCCAAAGCGCATAATGATATCATTACCCTCAGAAAAGAGAATCCGCAGGCGGAGTTTAAGCCTTTTGAACTGGCGGAAAGCAAGGCAAAAAAGCATGAAAATGCATTAAAAAGCCTTGATGAATATACCAAACAGGTCGATACGGATAGTTTTATCAACACTCTTGTCGAAAATGAACCCAATAAAGAGCTTGCGAAAAAAACTTTACAGGAAGCTTTTGATTATTACAGAACCGGCAAAGCGGAAGAAAACAGATGGCTTACCATCCAGAATAAATATACCACCTATAAAAACGCATTCGGAGAGAATCCGGATTTTATGAATTATTTAATTGCCGAAGATGATGACGTAATGGTGGCGGGATACAAAAAGCTGGAGGAAAGATACGGAAAATCCGGCAAAGCGGAAGATAAGGCTTTACTGGATATGGCCATTTCCTTAAAGAAAGAGATCTTCGATTTAATCGATGACAAAGTATTGGTGGCTTCCTATTTCGGATACGACGGCAAATCCCCGCAGGCAGCGTATTTAAAAGAGCTGGAGGACAGAATTCAGACGAAAGTAGACGGCTTTACGAACGGACGCGGATCCTATCCCCTGGAGAGAGCTTATAACGGCTATGTAAATACCAAGAAATCCCTGGAATCCACGAAAAAGCAGTTGGAAGAAGAGGTTAAAAAAGGACAGGCGGCCAATCCTGAGCTTATAAATAACTTAGGCGGACAGCTTTCTTCCATAACGCAGAAAAATATGGAGTATTGGGCACGCCTTAAGGGACTTGGCATCGAAAATATCGAGAACATAGAAAAAATCAGAGACTATGCGCAGAAAAGAGCAACCTTAAAAGACGCCGATCTTTCCATAAAACAAACGGAAGTTTTACAAGCGAAAAGAATAGCCGATATGAGTAAGGAATATGCCGATAAATTGAAAAAAGCCGTTTCGGTTGTTTCAAAATCGGAATTTGCGAAAAACGATCCCGGGCTGAAATGCTTATTGGATATTATCAACAACAACCAGCCGGATTATTCAAAGCTTCCGGAAAATAATACGTTTCTGTCCGATATCAACGTAAAGTATGCGGAAAACGTAGAGAAAAATCTTAATAATCTGCCGAATGTCACAAAAGAAAAACTTGATGCTGTCAGAGAAAAATACAATACCCTGGCTGCTGTCAGCGATAAGAAAGAGAGCGAAAAACTCTTAGAAGAGATTGCCGGAAAGAAAACGGAACTGGATACTCTTTTAACCAGAAAACAGAAGCTCGATGAGAAGAAAAACCTTCTTACAAAGGCTGTTGATGATTACAAAAAAGCCATGGAAAAACCCATTGCGGATTTTGAAAAGAAATATAACGAGTATCCGAATATCTTATCTTCCGAAGAGGAATACAGAAAAATTTATAAGCAAATCGAAAGATTCCGGAATGATTACAACAAATGCAGAAGATCCGATTATATTGACGGCAGCAAACAAAACAGCAATGAGTATCAGAATATTAAGACCGCTTTGGATACATTCGGTGACTGGGAAAAATTCAAAAAAATGCCGGCTGTTGCAGTAGCATCGGGACTTCTTATTCTTGGCGCCGCAGCCGATGCATACAAGGCCAAAAAATTAAAAGAGACACGACCTTTCTGGTCTGCACAACGCAGATACAGACTAGGATATGCCGATCGTATCAAAGGATTTGCCAATACCGAAAAAGTCCTTATAGAAGAGTATCTCAGCAATATAGACGAAAAGAAAGCCTTATCCGATTTGGAAAAGACGCATCAGCTGGTAGAAAAGGCAAATCCGGCTTTGTTTACCGATCAGGACATTATTAACGGATTAACCCGCCCGGCAGAATTGAAAAAAGAAGCGGACTACCTGAAAAAAGCCGATGCCAGAATAAACGAAACGCTTACAAAGGGCTTTGCCCTCATAAATAATTATATTTCAAAAGACAAATTAAATTCCGATGTTTTGAAAAATCTTTTAATTATTTACGATACCGTCCTTGAACAAAAAGAAAGACTGTATAATCCTGTGCTTCTTAAGGAAAAAGGTGCAAAAAATCTTGCCGAGGAAGTACTGAATAATATCAGTTCGAAAAAAGTACAACAAATCGCGAACGATATTACGAAAGATGCAGAGAAAAACCGCGAATACGACGAAAAAGTAAAAGGCATTACACGCGAAGATATCATTGACTGCAAGAACGTAAAAGAATTTCTTGATTTAATTAAAAAGAATGCGTTCCGGAAAGAAATTAAAAATGCCACCATGGAGAAGGTACAGAAAGAATTATCCCACAACATGGAGAAAGTCAAAGAAGGAGATGCAACAAAGATTATCAATAATGATGCACTTCTTAGAAAGAATCCGGTTAAAAAGCCCGCACCGAAGCCTTTTAACGGATGATTATCGAAGCATACGCAAAATGCGGGCTGCTTTGGAAAATTATAAATAAAATACACAAAAATTACAGGAAGAGTTTTGCTCTTCCTGTATTTAATTAGACAAACAATGAAAAAAATGATACAATAGTTTGTTGATTTTCCTAATAAAATACACAAAAGCAATCAGCAGAAAGCAGGCGATACGCATGGAGCAGATAAAAGAACATGAAATCTATGATCACGAACTGGATTTACCGATTCGAAGAGAGATTCTGTCAAAGCAGAGAATCGTTGTAAAAATCGGTTCTTCCTCTCTGCAACATCCGGAAACGGGAAAACTGGATTTAAATAAAATGGAAGTTTTGGTACGCGAGCTTTGCAATATGCGAAACAGCGGAAAAGAAGTTGTATTGGTTACTTCGGGTGCCATCAGCGTCGGTAAAAATGCCGTACATGTTGCGAATCCGAACGAGAGCATCGAACTTAAGCAGGCTTGCGCAGCCATCGGACAGAGCCGTCTGATGATGGTATATCAGAAAATTTTTTCGGAATACAGCCAGGTTGCTGCCCAGGTTCTTCTGACAAAAGACGTTGTGACCAATCCGGTCAGCAGAAAAAATGCGAAAAATACCTTATCCACGCTTCTGGATATGGGCGTTATTCCGGTCGTAAACGAAAACGATACGATTTCGACTTTTGAAATTAAATTCGGTGATAACGATACGCTTTCCGCCATCGTGGCATCGCTTGTACAGGCGGATTTGCTGATTTTATTATCCGATATTGACGGGCTTTATACGGACAATCCCCGTACCAATCCCGATGCGAAATTTATCGACTGCGTTGAAAGCATCACGGACGAAATCATGCATATGGGTACCGGCGATACCGGAAGCAATGTAGGTACCGGCGGTATGAATACCAAACTTCTGGCGGCAAAAATCGCCACCACGGCCGGCGCCGACATGATTATCGCAAACAGTTCCGATATCCGTATTCTTCACCGGATTATGGACGGAAGGCATTTCGGAACGCATTTTAAACAGCACAGGGATGAGAATTTTAACTTAGTCCGCATTATGGAAGAGATTGAAAAATCGCATAATTAATCATGAACGAAGAGAAAATAAAACGAATCAACGAATTATATCACCTCTCTAAAGAGCGGGCGTTAACGGAAGAGGAGCTTAAAGAACAGGGCCTTCTGAGAGCGGAATATATCAGTGATATCCGTTCCTCGCTAAAAGGGCAGTTAAGCAATGTCCGGATCGTCGAAAAAAACGGTGAGGTAAAAGAACTTTTATCCATAAAGGAACAGAAGCAGCAAATCCGTGAAATCGCACTTTCAAAGCGGAAAGAGATTTCCAAAGAAGTAAGAGATGACGATGGAAAGTATCTTGCTTCGGAGCTTCTTCGAATCACGGAAATTTTGAAGGTCAGCAGAGTTTTGTTATTTGCCTCCAAAGAAGAGGAAGTCCCGACGGATCCGACCTTTGAAGCCTTAAACAGCAAAGGAATTCAATGTTATTATCCGGTAACCAAAGAGGATCATCTTGAATTTTACAGAGCGGAAAGTCCGGAAGAACTGAAAGTGGCAACATTCGGTGTAAGAGAGCCGGAAGAAAATCCGGAAAAATCCTTTGAATCATTTTTAAACCGGATTGAAAACAATTCCGGAAAACAAAGCAGATTTTCGGACAGGAACATTCCGCCGGTACTGATTCTGGTTCCCGGACTTACCTTTGATGCGGACGGTTACCGCATCGGTTACGGAAAAGGATATTATGACAATTTTCTTGCATCACTGCCGGAAAATCTTGTATACAGAACCGTCGGAGTCTGCTTTAAAGAGCTGAAAAAAGAGGGACTTGCGGATCAGATCAGCAAAAAGGTCCCTCGTGAGAAACATGATCGGAACGTAAATTTCATAATTTTTGTTTGATTAAGAACTAAAGAATAGTTATTCATTCACATTGAAAACTATATTTATTTGAAAAACAATTGTAGTAACAAATCGTATTCAGAAAGGAAAAAACATGGACGCTAAAACTTATCTTGAGGATTTATGTCAGAAAGCAAAAACCGCCAAGTACTCGGTTGCCAACTTAAACGAGCGTGAGAAAAATGCGGCACTTCGTCATGTTGCACAGTGCCTGATCGACGATTCTGCGCAGATTATCGCCGCAAATCAAATTGACCTTGATAACGGCGTGGCAAACGGTATGCATCAGGGACTTTTAGACCGCTTAAAACTGACTGATGCGCGCATCGAAGCGATGGCGGAAGGCATTCGTCAGATTGTTGAACTTGATGACCCGATTGGTCAGACCTTATCCGAAAGTAAGCGTCCGAACGGCCTGGATATTGAGAAAATCACGGTTCCCATGGGTGTCATCGGAATCATTTACGAGTCCCGTCCCAATGTTACCGCGGATGCTTTTGCATTATGCTTCAAAGCCGGAAGTGCGGTCATTTTGAAAGGCGGAAAGGATGCGCTGAATTCCAACCTTGCGGTTGTTGCAAGCATTAAAAGAGGCCTTGCGGAATGCAATATCACTACGGATGCGATTTCCCTAATCGAGCAGACGGACCGCCAGACCACCGTGGAATTCATGAAAATGAAGCAGTATGTCGATCTTTTAATCCCCCGCGGAGGCGCCGGATTAATCAAGGCAGTGGTAGAAAATTCCACGATTCCCGTCATTGAAACCGGTACCGGAAACTGCCATATTTTTGTCGATGAAAGCGCGGATTTTCAGGAAGCCCTGAATATTATTTATAACGCAAAAACGCAGAGAATCGGTGTCTGCAATGCCTGTGAATCCCTGGTAATTCATGAAAAAATCGCAAAAGAATTCCTGCCTTTGGTATATCAGAAATTAAGTACGAAGAATGTGGAAATGCGCGGAGATAACGAAACCTGCGAAATCGTAAAGGAAGCAAATCCCGCAACGGAAGAGGATTTCTATAAAGAGTACCTGGATTACATTATTTCCGTAAAAATCGTTTCCGGTGTGGACGAGGCAATTGCGTTTATTAACGAGCATAATACAGGTCATTCCGACGCAATCCTGTCCCAGAACGAGGAAAATATCGAAAAATTCTTAAAGAATGTGGATTCCGCATGCGTTTATGCCAACGCATCCACGAGATTTACCGACGGATTTGAGTTCGGTTTCGGTGCGGAAATCGGAATCAGTACCCAGAAGCTTCACGCAAGAGGACCCATGGGACTGAACCAGATTGTAAGCTACAAATACATAATTCGCGGCAACGGACAAGTACGTGAATAACTCCGTCATAGAAAATATTCAGAAAAATAATTTTTAGAAAGAAGAAATCTAAAACAGTTTTATGCCCGAGAAATTTGAAACAGTAACAGACAAAGAAGAAGTACAAAGACAGCTTGCCTTTATTGAGTCAGGCCGTCAGTTTGTCGACAATTTAAAAACTAAACTAGGAAGAACACCCAAGGCCTGTGTTACCACGTTCGGCTGTCAGATGAATGCCAGGGATTCCGAAAAAATCATCGGTATTTTAAGCAATTTGGGCTATGAAATTACCGAAAACGAGGACGCGGATTTTGTCCTTTTCAATACCTGTACCGTCCGGGATAACGCCAACCAAAAAGTTTACGGACGGTTGGGCACGCTTCACGGATACAAAAAGAAAAATCCCGATATGAAGATAGCTCTCTGCGGTTGCATGATGCAGGAAGAGACTGCGGTAGACAAGGTTTTAAAGAGTTATTCCTTCGTGGATCTGATTTTCGGAACACATAATTTATATAAATTTCCGGAATTATTTGTTCAGATGATGACCCGTGACATCACCATTGTGGATGTTTGGGAAAGCACGAACAAAATCGTCGAGGATTTGCCGATCGTGCGCAAATATCCTTTTAAATCCGGCGTAAATATTATGTTCGGCTGCAATAATTTCTGTACCTACTGCATCGTGCCTTATGTGCGCGGAAGAGAGAGAAGCCGCGAACCCGAAGAAATTATCTGTGAGATTGAAAAGCTCGTCAAAGACGGTGTCAAAGAGGTTATGCTTCTCGGACAGAATGTAAATTCCTACGGGAAAAATCTGGACAGGGACATTTCTTTCCCCGATCTGCTTCGTATGGTTGAACAGATTGAAGGACTTGAGAGAATCCGTTTTATGACGTCCCATCCGAAGGATTTGTCCGATGAGCTGATTGCGGTAATGAAGGATTCGAAAAAAATCTGCAGACATCTGCATCTGCCCCTGCAGTCCGGTTCCACGCGCATTTTAAAAGCGATGAACCGTCATTATACCAAAGAATCCTACTTAGAGCTTGCACTGAAAATCCGCAGGGAAATACCCGATATGGCGATTACAACCGACATTATTGTGGGCTTTCCCGGCGAAACCAGGGAAGATATCGATGATACACTTGACGTAATCCGTCAGGTTCAGTTTGATAATGCATTCACGTTTATTTATTCCAAGAGAACGGGTACTCCCGCGGCAATCATGGAAAATCAGGTTGCCAAAGAAGATATCAAAGTCTGGTTTGACGAGGTTCTTTCGCTTGTGCAGGAATGTGCAAGAACGCAGACCGCAAAGTTTAACGGAATGGTTGCGGATGTACTGATTGAAGGAATGAATGAGCAGGATGCAAATCTCGTAACCGGAAGAATGAGCAACAATACGCTGGTGCATTTTCCGGGCACTGCCGATATGATCGGACAGATTGTGAATGTAAAATTAGAAGAGTGTAAAGGATTTTATTATTTAGGTTCTGTTGTAAATGGATGAGAAAATAAGCAGTACGACACCGGGCCTTTCGCCCATGATGGTGAAGTACTTAGAAACGAAAGAAGATTATAAAGACTGTATTTTATTCTATCGCCTCGGCGATTTTTATGAGATGTTCTTTGAGGATGCCCACATCGCATCAAGGGAACTGGAGCTTACGCTTACCGGCAAAAGCTGCGGACTTCCCGAGCGTGCGCCGATGTGCGGTGTTCCTTTCCATGCGGCGGATTCCTTTATTAACCGTCTGATTCACAAAGGCTATAAGGTAGCCATCTGCGAGCAGGTGGAAGATCCGAGATTCGCAAAAGGTCTGGTTAAAAGGGAAGTTACAAGAATCGTAACGCCCGGAACCAATACCGACATCACCGCAATGGATGAAACAAAGAACAATTTCATCATGTGCATCTATTACGGGCTTCGCGGCATCGGAATCTCCGTCGCCGACGTAACCACGGGCGATTATTATTTATCCCAGGCAGAAACCAATAAAGAGCTTTACGACGAAATCATCCGCTACATGCCGAGTGAAATTGTGGCGAATGAATTTTTCTATTCCTGCGGACTCGATATTGTGGATATGAGAAGCCGTTTCGGAATGGCAATGTATACGCTGGAGGACCGTTTTTTCGACGAAAATGCCACGAAAAAATGCCTGATGAAGCATTTTAAGGTAAATTCCTTAATCGGCATGGGAATCGAAGAATATGAGTACGGTGTAATTGCGGCGGGAGCCCTGCTTCAGTATCTGACTGACACACAGAAAATCGCATTGTCCCATCTGACCCATCTGTATCCGAATTCCGCCGGAAAATACATGGTTCTGGATGCGGCCACAAGGAGAAATCTGGAGCTTTGCGAAACCTTACGTGAAAAGCAGAAGAGAGGCTCTCTGTTCTGGGTTTTAGACAAAACCAAAACCGCAATGGGCGCAAGAACCTTGCGCGGATATATCGAGCAGCCCCTTATGAAGCGCGAAGATATCGAATACCGCTTAAATGCCGTGGAACTTTTCGTAAAATCTTCCGCGAACAGAGATGAAATCAGAGAATATTTAAGCGCTGTTTATGACCTGGAAAGACTGTTAGGAAAAGTAAGTTTCGGTTCGGTAAATCCCAGGGATATGATTGCCCTTCGAACTTCGGTCGATATGATTGCGCCCGTAAAAAATGTCTTAAAGGACTGCATTGCGGACTGCGAAACGGAAAGTCTTTTGAAGGCAGATTGCGAATGCATTAAAAATCTCGATGCGGAGATTGATGTTCTGCGTGATGTTTTCGATGAAATCAATAACTGCATCGTTGAGGAACCGCCATTTACCTCCAAGGAAGGCGGCATCATCCGTGACGGATTTTCCGAGGATATCGATTATTTAAGAAAAGCCAAAACCGAAGGCAAACAGTGGATGGCGGAGCTCGAAGAAAAAGAGCGCGAAAGAACCGGAATCAAGACATTACGAATCAATTACAATAAAGTTTTCGGATATTTTATTGAGGTCACCAATTCCTTTAAAAATCTGGTTCCCGAGGATTATCAGAGAAAGCAGACCCTGACCAATGCGGAGCGTTATACGACGCCCAGACTGAAAGAACTCGAGGATACGATTTTAAACGCGGAAGAAAAATTAAACGACCTCGAATATGATGTTTTCTGCGAACTCAGACAGTTTATCGAGGACAGAATCGAACGGATTCAGTCAACCGCAAAGGCACTGGCTGCGCTGGATGCGATTTGTGCGCTTGCGTATGTAGCGGAACAGAACGGCTATGTGAAGCCGACATTCAACGAAAAAGGAACGATTAACATCAAAGAAGGACGACATCCTGTAGTCGAAAAGATGTTAAACGATACGCTTTTTATTCCGAATGACACCTTACTCGACAATAAATCCAATCAGATTGCCATTATAACAGGCCCGAATATGGCCGGTAAATCGACCTACATGCGTCAGACGGCGTTGATTGTTTTAATGGCGCAGATCGGTTCTTATGTGCCTGCAAAGAGTGCTTCCATCGGCGTAGTCGACAGAATTTTTACCAGAGTCGGCGCAAGCGACGATCTTGCAAGCGGTCAGAGTACCTTTATGGTGGAGATGAACGAGGTTTCGAATATTCTCAGAAATGCCACCAAAAATTCCCTGCTGATTCTCGACGAAATCGGCCGAGGAACCTCTACTTTTGACGGCCTTTCCATAGCATGGGCTGTCATAGAGCATATCGCAAACAAAAATCTGCTCGGAGCAAAAACCTTATTTGCAACGCATTATCATCTTTTAACCGAACTCGAAGAAAAGATGGACAATGTAAACAATTACTGCATTGCCGTAAAGGAACGCGGAGAAGATATCATTTTCCTTCGTAAAATCATTCCCGGCGGAACGGACCGCAGCTACGGTATCGAAGTAGCCAAGCTTGCCGGCGTTCCCGATATGGTAATCGAACGCGCGAAGGAGATTTTAAACGAGCTTTCCGCAGGCGATATTGCATCGATGATTCAGGATATCGACGTAAACACAAAGGACGGCGCAAAGACGCGCAAAGCAATCCGCCGTCAGGACGAAGTAGATGCCGGACAGTTATCCTTCTTTGATTCCGTTTCCGATGCGGAAATCGTAAAGGAAATCGAGGAGATTGATATTTCCACGCTGACACCTTTAGACGGACTGAATCTGCTTTATCGGATACAGAATAAAATCAAGAACAGAATTTAATGATATTTGTTTTAAACAAACAGAATCAGATTGTTTTTAACTTAGAGAGAAACAAAAAGGATTATTCACAAAATGATTCATGTACTGGACGACGAAACCATAAATAAAATCGCTGCCGGGGAAGTGGTCGAACGACCCTTAAACGTAGTAAAGGAACTTGTGGAAAATTCCATTGATGCGGGCGCAACTGCCATAACAGTGGAAATCAAGGGCGGCGGTATCGATTATATCCGCGTCACCGACAACGGAAAAGGAATTCCTGCCGGAGAGGTGAAAACCGCATTTTTACGTCATGCCACAAGTAAAATCAGTTCCGAAGCAGACTTAAATTACCTGCACAGTCTGGGCTTCCGCGGCGAGGCACTTGCTTCCGTTGCAGCCGTATCGCAAATGGAAATGATCACCAAAACGGAAGATCAGATTACCGGTACGAGAATTTATATCGAAGGCGGTGAAGTAAAGGAATTCGATGAAGTCGGAGCTCCAAACGGAACTACAACCGTAGTACGTAATCTCTTTTATAATGTTCCGCCCAGAAAAAAATTCTTACATTCCGCACAGACCGAGGGTGCTGCAATTGTCGAGACCATGCAGCATCTTGCATTGTCCGCACCGGGGCTTTCTTTTAAAGTTGTTGTGAACGGAAGCCTTCGCTTTATGACGAACGGAAACGGCGATTTGAAAGAAGTTATTTACAGGATTTACGGCAAATCCACTTCGGACGAACTGATTCCGATTATGGTGGAGTCCGGCGGAATCAAAATCGAAGGATATCTCGGAAGACCTGTAATTGCAAGATCAAACCGGAGCGACGAAACCTATTACATCAATTCCCGCTATGTGAAATCACAGGGAATTTCCAAGGGTATCGAAGAGGGATATAAGGCATTTCTGATGATGCACCGTTTTCCTTTCTGCGTGCTGCACTTAAACATGGATACGACTACGCTCGACGTCAATATCCATCCGAACAAAATGCAGGTCCGCATGGATAATCAGGAATTCATCACAAACCTTTTGTCCGAATCTGTTCATGATGCATTACTGGAAAGAAACTTAATTCCCGATGTGGCACTGGTGGAAGAAAGTAATGATGCGCCGGTAGTCAAAAAGGCGCCGGAACCGTTTGAACAGAATCGAATTCAGAGAGAAAATGACCTGAATTCCGGATCCGAAACAGAAGAATCCAGCACAAATCATGCTTCAGACTCCTTCAACATATCAGGACGAACGACGGAGTATGCACAAACAGGCAAAGCTGATTCTGCTACTTCAAAAACCTCCGAATCTTCCGGATCAGGATTGGATACCGCTGCCAGTTCATCCGTCATCCAATCCGAAGATGACGATTTCAGACCAACAAAGCAGGTATTCTTCGATGATAACGAAGAAGACAAAGATGTCAAAGAGAATGCCAAAGAAAACGCAAGAGAAATCGTTACTGAAGACGAAAAAAATGACGTCACTGTTTCCGAAACAGAAGAAGAAACTGTTGAAAAACCGATAAATCCTGCCAATCCTGCGATGAGCAATGTCAAGGTTGCGAATCCGAACCAGTATACGCTTTTTGAGAACGAATTTTTCACAAAGGAAGCAAAAGAAGAGTATAAGGTAATCGGTCAGGTATTTGATACTTACTGGATTATTGCGCTGAAAGACAAATTTTATTTTATGGATCAGCATGCAGCGCATGAGAAGGTAAAATACGAGGAATTTATGGCCAAATTCAAGGCCGGAAATCTGGAATCCCAGAATCTGCTGCCGCCGTATGTGATTACCTTAAAGCCTTCGCAGTATGTGATTTTTGATAAAAACAGAGATGCTTTTGCGAATTTGTCCTTTGAAATCGATGATTTCGGAACCGATGCAATCGCCATTC
>Ga0247611_10005910_pt1 | contig 15898 bp, 12 predicted proteins | sample 177DNAGHGhighgp2_FD_192422 | JGI IMG/M metagenome (GOLD analysis project Ga0247611, IMG submission 192422) | Sheep rumen microbial communities from Palmerston North, Manawatu-Wanganui, New Zealand - 1770 DNA GHGhigh gp2 | ecosystem: Host-associated > Mammals > Digestive system > Stomach > Rumen...
TCTAGAAACAGCTTGTGGGGCGATAAAAAAACCACCCGGGTTGCGGGTGGTTTTAGTTTCTTGCAGTGGTAGTTAATTACTTAACATACTTCTTGCCGTTCTGGATGTAGATTCCGTGCTCGGGAACACTCTGGAGCTCGCGGCCCTGGAGGTCGAAGATGCGGTTGTCAACAGCCTTGTCGGTGTTGATGGTGCTGATGGCGGTGTTAACTTTCTCAGTGATCTGAGTGCCATCGTTAACGAGAGTGATTGACAGAGGAGCGTCGGGAGTCCAAGCGCGAGTGCCCTCTACACCACCGGTGTAAGCGAACGAGTAGCGAGAAGGAATAGCGGGAGCAAGAAGAGTGGCCTCTTCACCAGCCTTAGCAGTTGGAGTCCAAGCGATACCGAACTCACCGATAGCAGTCTTCTCCTCGAGAACGGGGAAGAAGCGGCAGTCGTTAGTCGAGAGAAGCTCGATGATAACGAGGTTGCCATTCTCTTTCACATTGTACTTAACGTCGCATTTTGAGTTCAACATTTGCTTGCGGATAGCGTCGGTGATTTCAACCTCTACCATGTCGCCAGTGTCGGGATCCTCAATCTCGGTGGTGCCTTCCCATCTAGCAAGAATTACGTTAGCGTAGTTAGTAGCGCTGAAAGTTTTGAATGTTACATTCTCATTTTCGCACTCAAGCTCAGTGTTGAAACCGTTGAGGTTCTCGCTAGAGTTTACAAGAGTGAGCTGGATTCTAGCGTTGGTCATGTTAGTTTGAGCACCATTCTTAACTTGAAGACCGAGCTCAGAAGGGCAAGTCTCGGGCATTTGAGCGAAAGCGCTCACACCCAGCAATGCAGCTGCAAAAAGAGTGAAAAATTTCTTCATTTTAAAATGATTTTTTGGTTAAAGATTAATTATTATTTATTAGTCACGTCATTCGTTCCTTAAATAGCGGGCATAAATATGCGCTTCGCTAGAAAGATTGTGCAAATTAAGAAAAAAAAATTCAAACAAACAAACAAATTTGTAAGAAAATAATATTTTTTTTTACGAAATGAGAATACAAGCTGTTGAGGCAATAGTTAGGAGAACATATTTAAGAGTAAATAGTTCAGAGTTTTTTAGATTTTTTAGATTTTCTAGATTTCCTAGATTTCCTGGATTTCCTAGATTTCCTAGATTTTCTAGAACATCTAGCCCCTTAACGGACAAGGCACGCCTTGTCCCTACATTGCCTCGATCGTCGATCCTCGATCCTCGATTCCCGATCCTCGATCCCCGATCCCCGATCCCCGAACCTCGATCCCCGAACCTCGATCCCCGATTATAGCATGGTGTTAAAGTTCTCGGGTGCTGGTGATGTGAAGGTGACGGCCTTGCCAGTGGTGGGGTGGACAATGGTGAGGGTGGTGGCGTGGAGGGCAATGCGGTTGATGGGACTGGGATGGCCGCCATACTTGCGGTCTCCGCTCACGGGGTTGCCCAGGTCGTGCATGTGTACCCTGATTTGGTTCTTGCGCCCGGTTTTTATCTCCAGTTCCACCATGGCAAAGCGGGAGCCCTGCTTGACGACGCGGTAGCGTGTGACGGCGAGCCGTCCCAGCTTCTTGTCGGTGGTGGAGTACATCTCATAGGTGTCGGGGTTCTCGGCAAGGAAGCTCTTGACGGTGCCTTCGTTTTGCTCCACTTTGCCCTCAACGATGGCCACGTACTTGCGGTCGATGACCATGTTGTTCCAGTTGCTGATGAGCTTGTCGCGTGCCTGCTTGGTGCGTGTGAGCAGCATCAGCCCCGAGGTGTCGCGGTCGAGGCGATGTACCACATAGACGGCGGCCTTGTTGCTGAAGCGCCGTGCATATTTCTTGACGATGTTATACACAGTGTCGTCGCTGGGCTTGCCGGCGGCAGTGGAGAGCACTCCATATCCCTTGTCGATGACGATGATGTCGTTGTCTTCATACACGAGTTTCACGCGCGGGTGGCTGAAGACCTGGAACGAGCGGTCGAAGTTGACCCACAGTTGCTGCCCAGCGCTCACGGGATGGTCAAATTGCGTGGTGGGCACACCGTCGATGGCGAGCTGGTTGTGTCGCAGCATCGACTTGAGTTTGGTGGGTTTGTGGTCGGGCAGCAGGGCAGTGGCGGCAGCGAGCAGTGTGCTGTCTTGCTGGATGGTGAGCTTGGCCACATTGTCGGTGGCCGGTCCGCGGCGAGGAGTTTTTTTATAGTTCATAGTTTTTTACAGTTAATAGTTAATAGCTAATAGTTAATAGTTAATAGTTTTCTAGACGTTCTAGATATTCTAGATGCTCTAGATTGTGCATTGAGCATTGTGCATTGAGCATTGATTAAACGTTGTGCATTTTGTTGCGTGGGTGGTGTGCCAGGATTTCTTGTCGCAGTGTGGTGCGGTCGATGTGGACGTAGATCTCGGTGGTGGCGATGCTCTCGTGGCCCAGCATCTGCTGGATGGCGCGCAGGTTGGCGCCTCCCTCTAGCAGGTGTGTGGCAAAGGAGTGCCGCAGTGTGTGCGGGCTCACCGTCTTGCGTATTCCCGCCAGCTGGCACAGCTCCTTGACGATGTAGAAAATCATCACTCGCGTGAGGCGGCCTCCGCGGCGGTTGAGGAAGAGAATGTCCTCGCAGCCGCGTTGTGCCACCTGGTTGTTGCGCGTGTTCTCCCGATAGAGGTTTATCTGCTCTAGGGCCTCTTGCGAGATGGGCACTAGTCGCTGCTTGTCGCCCTTGCCAATGACGGTGATATATTCCTCTTGCTCAAAGATTTGCGAGAGCTGCAACTCCACCAGTTCCGACACTCTGAGACCGCAGCCATATAGCACCTCTATGATGGCGCGGTTGCGCTGTCCTTGAGGCTTAGAGAGGTCGATGCACGCTATCATGCTGTCGATCTCGCTGAGTGTGAGCACCTCGGGCAGGTGCCGCCCAATGTGTGGCGCAGGCAGCAGCAGGGTGGGGTTGTCGTCGATGACACCTTCCATCTTGAGGAACTTGTAGAAACTCTTGATGCCCGAGATGATGCGTGCTTGCGAGCGTGGCGAGATGCCCAGGTCGTGCAGGGTGCCCAGGAAGAGCTCCAGGTCGTGGCGCGTGATGTCGCTGGCACTCTTGCCGTTGTCGCCGGCAAAGCGCAACAGGTGCTCCACATCGCTGCAATAGCTGGCAGCGGTGTTTAGCGAGAGTCCTTTCTCGATGCGCAGATAGGTGTCATATCGCTTCTTGATGGTGTCGATGCTGGGCTGTGGCACAGTTTATTAAAGTTGATAATTAATTATGAGCTTGAAGTTTAGTGTTTAGAGTTTAGTGTTAGCTCTTAACTCTTACTAAAACCTCTAACCCCTAACCTTCAAGATTCTAAAGTAACTATAGAAACTTGAATTATTAAAAAAATGTCATCAAGAGAGAGAGGTCTCTCCTTGATGACACGTGTTTTAAATCTTTAGCAACGATTACTTGCCACCACCTTGAGCTGGAGCGCCTTGCTGTGCTGGAGCGCCAGTGGGGAACGCGTTAGGGGCGTTCTCTTTTTGAGGTGCTGTGGTGTTCATGTTAGAGATGTCGGGGGTGCCCTCATCGTTGCTGCTTGATGCACTGCGGCTGGTGATGAAAGAGCTGGCAATGCTGAGCACGCAGATGAAGATTGCGAGTCCCCAAGTGGCTTTCTCTACAAAGTCGGTAGTCTTGCGAACACCCATAAATTGGTTATAGTTGCTGGCGTTAGCGGCAAGACCTCCACCTTTAGACTTCTGAATGAGAACAACACCAATGAGCAGAATTGATGCTAAACAGATAAGAATTGAAATAGTAATTGTCATTTTATCAAATAGTTATAGTTTATTTTTAATGTTTTGGTTAAGCACTATTTTGCGCAAAAACCGAATTTGGTCTGCAAAGTAAATACTTTTTTCTGGAAAATTCAAATTTATGCTCTCAATAATTTCAAGAGCCTTAGAATATTTATGCCTAGCGATGTACATTTTAGCGAGGCTCTCGCTGAGCATGGAGCTATCGTTTTGGGTAGATTCCTCCACGGCGTCGTGGGCTACTTGCTCCACCTCTTGTTTCTTGATGTGATGCTCGGTGGGTGGTTTTGTGGCGATGGCCTTCTGCTCCTGCTCTCGCGAGTGAGCGATGAAACTGTCGATGAGTTCATCTTCGTGAGTGGTGGCTCTAGGAGTGTCGTCGCCCTGCTGTGCTGCGAGGATGTCGGCATAGTCGGGGGTGGGGTTGAAGATGGCGTTGCTCAGAGCGTCAACCTCCTTTTGGCTGGTGCCGCCGTCAAAGGTGTTGAGGAAGCGGTCGATGGCTTCGTCGTCGCCAAGTTGCGACGGTTGCTCAGTAGGGTAGAAGTGAGCGAAGGCGGCAGGTGCTTTTCCCATCACGATGGCAAGGTCTTGGCGGTCGGGGCTCATGATGGCTAGCTGCTGCCATGCCTCGTCGTCGTCGCCGCCGTGCTTGAGCTGCAGCAGCAGCGGCAAGGCGAAGTAGGGATATCGCCTCCTGGCCTCGTCAACCCACAGCTTTGCAGGCATCTTGCCCTCGTTGAGGGTGTTCTCTATGTTGTTAAAAAGTTCCAAAATCTTGTTGATTTTCTAGATTTTCTAGACGTTCTAGATTTTCTAGATTAAGCATTGTGCATTAAGCATTGTGCATTATTGAGTAGATTACCAGTTTCCTACCGTTTGGTTGAAGATGAGATCCACTAGCTCGGCGCTGATTTCCTCGCACAGCTGGTCTTGCACATCGATGAGGAGCTGGTTGCTGTCGAAGTCTCGATAGGCCGAGACGGTGACTTCGTTGCTCAGAGCGTCGTTGATGTTGTCGATATACTTGATTCTCACGCTGATGGTGAGTCGTGTGCGGGTGGCATAGGCATTTTCTCCCACCGCCTGTGGCGAGAGGCTATAGTTGGTGATTTCGCCCTCAAATCGCAGGTCGCTGTTGGGTGAGTCAATCTGTTTGAGGCGCGTCTGCTGTGTCACCACGTCTTGCAGCTTGTTTTGAAAGAGCTGTTGCAGAGGCGGATACACGAGTGCTGCCCTGATGGGTATGTTAGCAAACGACACTGTCTTGTACTTGTTGTAGTCGAGTGCGGCACCGTTAAACTTGTAGCTGATGCATGACTGTGCAATGACGATGACCAGCAGTGAGATGAGGATTTTGCTAGTGGCTCGCATGGTGTTACTTGCGGTTGTTGCGGTATTCGAGACCATATTCTTTAATCTTGCGGTAGAGTGTTCGCTCGCTGATGCCTAGCTCCTCGGCAGTTTGGCGCCGTCGCCCGTGGTTGCGCTCAATGGCGTTGATGATCACTTCTCTCTCGGTGTCTTCGAGGGTCTTGATTTTATCTTCTTCCACATCGATGGCAGTAGCCTTGATGTCGCTGAAGGAGTGGCGCGCCTGCTGGTTGCGGTGCGTGTCGTCGAGGTCGTAATCCTCGGCCACATTTTGCCACACCATGTCGTCATCGTTTTGAGAGGTGAGATGCGAGCTTTGTCGCTGCAGGTCGTTGATGTTGGAGCTCAGGTGCAGCTTGCTGCCTTGCTGCTTGGCGGCGATGTTGGCATTGGCAAGGGCTTCCTTAAGCTCCTTGAGCTCGCTCTGCATCTGCATGATGAGCTTAAAGATGAGCTCTCGCTCTTGGGTGTAGTCGTGCTGTGCCTTGTCATAGACTACTGGCAGGTTGCCGCTGTGGTTCTTCTGGCTGAGGTATTTCTTCACCACGTCGCCGGTGACGATGCCGCTCTCAAACGACGACATCTCCCTCACCAGGCTCTGCAACTCACGCACGTTGCCACTCCAGTTGAAGGTCATCAGCTGGCGATAAGCGCTCTCGTCAAACATCAATGGCGGGCGGTGTTGCTGCTCGGCATAGTCGTAGCTGAACTTGGTGGCAAGCATCTTGATGTCCTCGCCACGCTCGCGCAGTGGTGGCACCTCGATGCGTATGGCAGCGATGCGGTAGAACAGATCCTCTCGGAACTCACCGGCTTTCATCATGTGTATCAGGTCTTTATTGGTGGCGGCTACCACGCGCACGTTGGTCTTGCGCACCTCCGAGGAGCCCACGCGCAGGTATTCTCCCGACTCTAGCACGCGCAGCAGCCTGGCTTGGGCGTCGAGGGTGAGGTCGGCGACCTCGTCAAGGAAGATGGTGCCGCCGTTGGCCACCTCAAAGTATCCTGCGTGCTCCTTCTCGGCATTGGTGAAGGAGCCTTTCTCGTGGCCGAAGAGTTCGCTCGAGATGGTGCCTGCCGGTATGGCTCCGCAGTTGACGGCAATGTATTTCTTGTGCTTGCGTGGGCTATTGTCGTGTATTATCTTTGGAAAGAACTCTTTACCCGTGCCGTTCTCGCCGTTGATGAGCACCGAGATGTCGATGGGGGCGATGATCAGTGCTCGCTTGACGGCGTTGACCAATGCCGGCGCTGCGCCAATGATGCCGTAGCGCTGCATGGTGGTGCGCAGTTCGTTGTCGGTTATTTTTGCCATTTCTTCAAGTTGTAAGTTTGTTGTTTCAAAAATGCGCCCAGCTCTTCGGGGGTCTTGTACTGTGCTTGTTGCTCGGGAGTGATGATGTCTCCTATCGACACTCGGAAGTGGTGGTTGCTCTTGCGGAACACCTCGGCGGGGAGGCGCAGGGTGCGCAGTCGCCAGTCAATCATTCCCAGGGCCACAAATTTCCAGCTGTTGTGGCCGTGGAAGTAGATGGGGATGACGGGAACTTTGAGCTTCTGGATGAGGCGGAGCACTGTGGGCTGCCACTCGCGGTCTTGAATGCGAAGCCCCCAGGTGAGCTTCGACACTGCTCCGGCAGGGAAGAAGCCCAGTGGGTGCCCTTGCTTGACGTGCCGCATGGCATCGGTGATGCCTTTCACCGATACTGCGCGCTTGGCGGGGTCGTCGCTTGCCAGAGCATCGACAGCGATGAAGCTGGGCCTCAGGGCAGTGATATTGTTAAGAATCATGTTGACCATCACCTTGTAGTCGCTGCGGCGGCTCGACACGATGTCGATGAGCGTTACACCATCAAGTGCTCCAAAGGGGTGGTTAGAAACGGTGATAAACGCTCCCTGTGGCAGGTTGTCGAGAACCTCCTCGTTGCTGATTTCGATTTTGGCGTCGAGCTCAGTGAGCAGGTTATGAGCAAACTGCTGTCCAGGATGGTCGATATTGCGGCTATGGAAGTCGTTGGCTTTGTCAACTTTGAGCCAATGCAGCAGCTTGTTGACAAGCTGCTGCTTGCCTTTAAAGAATGGTGCCACCTTGCAGATGTCGTCATAGTCGAGCACCGTGCGCTTGATGGGCTGTTGTTCCTGTATGTTTTGGTTGTCGTTATTCATAGAGATTAATGTCTTGTGTAGCAGGGCGATAGCACTTGCATTGAAGCCCGTGTCGCCATTAGCGGCTACAAAGATACAGCAAAAAACTGAAAAAATGTCAGTTTTTTCAGTTTTTTAATAAAAGGTGGAAATTTCCTAGACGTTCTAGACGTTCTAGACATTCTAGATATTCTAGATTTTCTAGATTTTCTAGATATTCTAGATTTCCTAGACGTTCTAGATTTTCTAGATTACGTATTGTGCATTACGCATTAAGCATTGTGCATTATGCATTACGCATTGTGCATTACGCATTACGCATTGTGCATTATGCATTAAGCATTGTGCATTGATAAAGCGTTATTTCTTGCCTGTGATGATGCTCTTGATGTCGTTGAGCTTGTTGAGTGCCTCCATGGGGGTGAGGTTGTTGATGTCGGTGTTAAGGATTTCGTCGCGCACCTGGCTCAAGACGGGGTCGTCGAGCTGGAAGAACGACAGCTGCACACCGTTGCGGTTGTTGGCCACATCGTCGAGGTCTTTGCTCAGCGAGTCGTTGTTGCTGTTCTGTTCCAGGCGCTTGAGCACCTCGTCGGCGCGATGCACAATGGTCTTGGGCATGCCGGCGAGCTTCGCCACATGAATGCCGAAGCTGTGCTCGCTGCCGCCGCGCTCTAGTTTGCGCAGGAACACCACCTTGCCGTTGAGCTCACGCACGCTCACGTTGTAGTTCTTCACGCGCTTGAAGGTCTTCTCCATCTCGTTGAGCTCATGGTAGTGGGTGGCAAAGAGTGTCTTGGGGTGAGCTTGCGTCTCGTGTATGTATTCCACTATGGACCAGGCTATAGAGATGCCATCGTAGGTGCTCGTGCCGCGTCCCAGCTCATCAAAGAGGATGAGGCTTCGCTCACTCAGGTTGTTGAGGATTGACGATGCCTCGGTCATCTCCACCATGAACGTTGACTCGCCGAGCGAGATGTTGTCGCTAGCTCCCACACGAGTGAAAATTTTATCGACGATGCCCACTCGTGCTGCCTGGGCTGGGACAAAGGAGCCAATCTGTGCCATGAGCACGATGAGTGCCGTCTGTCGCAGCAGTGCGCTCTTACCCGCCATGTTAGGGCCGGTGATAATCATCACTTGCTGCTCGTCGTTGCTTAGCTGAATACTGTTAGGCACATAGGCCTCACCCACCGGCAGTTGCTTCTCGATGACGGGGTGGCGTCCCTCGGTGATGTCGATGTCGAGTGAGTCATCCACGATGGGGCGGTTGTAGTGGTTCTCGAGAGCCACTCGCGTGAAGGAGAGCAGGCAGTCGAGCTGCGCTATCAGCGCCGAGTCGTTCTGGATGGCGGGGATGTAGTCGCTCACGGCAGCCACCAGCTCGTTGAAGAGCTGGTTCTCGATGGTGAGAATCTTCTCCTCGGCACCGAGTATTTTCTCTTCTAGCTCTTTGAGCTCGGGGGTGATGTATCGCTCGGCACTCACTAGGGTCTGCTTGCGTATCCACTCCTGTGGCACCTTGTCCTTGTGGGTGTTGCGCACCTCGATGTAGTATCCAAACACGTTGTTGTAGGCAATCTTCAGGCTAGGGATGCCAGTGCGCTCGCTCTCCCGCTGCTGCAGTTGCATCAGGTAGTCCTTGCTGCTCGAGGAGATGTTGCGCAGCTCGTCGAGCTCGTCGCTCACGCCATTGCGCATCACGTTGCCACGGTTGAGCTGGCTGGGCGCGTCGGGGTTGATTTCGCGCTCTATGCGGTCGGCGATGAGCGGGCAAGGGTTGAGCTGCTCGCCAAAGCTGTAGAGCACCTCGTTGTCGCTGTGCTCGCACATGCGCTTGATGGGAGCGATGGCTTGCAGGGCGCACTTGAGTTGCACCAGCTCACGTGGCGAGATGCGTGCCACGGCAACTTTCGACACCAGTCGCTCAATGTCGCCTATCACCTCAAGCTGCTCCTTCAGCAGCTCACGTCCCTCGGTGTCTTTAAAGAAATGCTCCACCACGTCGAGGCGGCGGTTGATGGCTTTCACGTCCTTGAGCGGGAACATGAGCCAGCGGTGCAGCAGGCGTGCTCCCATGGGTGAGATGGTGTTGTCGATGACGCTGAGCAGGCTCTTGCCGTCGTCGGCCATGGGTGCTATGAGCTCGAGGTTGCGCACCGTGAACTTGTCGAGCCTCACATATCGCTCGGCCTCGATGCGCGAGAGCGAGGTGATGTGCTTGATTTGGGTGTGCTGCGTGAGGTCGAGGTAGTGGAGGATGGCGCCTGAGGCGACGATTGCGCATGGCATGTTCTGCACGCCAAAGCCTTTCAGGTTCTTGGTCTCGAAGTGACGGAGTAGGCGGTCGGTAGCCGCTTCCTCGGTGAACACCCAGTCTTCCATCTCAAAGGTGAGGAACTTGCTCGAGAACGACTGCTGGAAGCGGGTGCGGTTGCTGCGCTCTATGAGCACCTCCTTGGGGGCAAAGTTGGCGAGCAGCTTATCTACATAGTCAACCGACCCCTCGGCAGCGAGAAACTCGCCGGTGCTGATGTCGAGCAGCGCCACGCCAGTAGCTTTCTTGCCAAAGTGCACGGCGGCGAGGAAGTTGTTCTCCTTGCGGTCGAGCAGGGTGTTGCCCATCACCACGCCGGGGGTGACGAGCTCGGTGATGCCGCGCTTAACGAGCTTCTTGGTGAGCTTGGGGTCCTCGAGCTGGTCGCAGATGGCCACGCGCTTGCCGGCTCGCACCAGCTTGGGCAGGTAGGTGTCGAGGGCGTGGTGCGGAAACCCCGCCATCTCCAGGTTCTTGCCGCCAGTGCCGTTAGAGCGTCGCGTGAGGGTGATGCCCAGGATTTCGCTGGCCACGATGGCGTCGTTGCCGTAAGTCTCATAGAAGTCGCCCACACGATATAGCAGCAGAGCATCGGGATGCTTTGCCTTCATCTCGTAGAACTGTTTCATCATTGGGGTTTGACCCGCTTCCTTTGCCATGACACTTATTTTTTAAATATTATTTCTAGAAGTTCTAGATTTTCTAGATTATCTAGAACGTCTAGAACTTCTAGAATTGCTGGTTTTCTTTTCTTTAGTCAAGTTTCGGGAAGTAACCGAAACTTGAGTTCTTTAAATTATAACTAGTACACCAGCGAGATGTTGTCGATCCACAGGGCCATGCCAGGTGTGCCTTCATAGGCAGTGCCGCAGCCCGAGGATGCCATCACCACGATGTGGGTGGGGGTGGCGTTGGGGGCGTCCCACTTCTCCTCAATCACGGGCACCATCTTGCCCTTGCTGTTCTTGGCGTAGTAGCTCTTGGCCTTAGGGATGAGGCCCATGTAGGACTGGTATCCGGCGTGCTTGGTGATGTCGCCATACCAGATGGGGATGCGGTGCTTGTTTACCCAGTTGGCAACAGTCTTGCCAAAGCGCTGGCGTCCGGTGCCCACGCGTGCTGCGTGGAGGTTGCCCTTGCTGTCTTCCCAGCGGCGCTGCAAGAGGATGAACACCTCGGCATAGTCTTGTCCGGGCAGGTTCTTCTTGCTGCCGAAGCCGCTAGAGTAGATCTTTTGTCCCGAAGGCACATTCACCTTGTAGTCAAACTGCAAGTATTTGGGTCTCTTGGTGAATGGCACGCCCATGTTCATCTTGCTGTAGGGGTTCTTGGTGCTGCTCACAGGCTCAATCATCTGTCCCATGAAAATGGAGCCCGACACGAGCACGTCAACATTGATGACTCCCACTGCCTTGCAGTGCTCAATCATTGTGGTGAGCTTAGCGCAGTAGCCATTTCCGTGTACGTCGGGGAAGACGGCATTGCTGGTTTTTACAATGCCCATCACCTTGGCAAGGATGTTGCTGGTGGCCCATGGCGAGCCTCCCTTGTTGTTATAGGCTACAGCGCCGTTGATGTTTTGCTTAGGTCCAATCTCAAAAACCTTCTTCTCTTGTCCTCCAATTACTCCCGACTCCTTGATGTGGCGAGTAATCCACTGGTCGAAATTACCATAAGATAAAGGCACCACTGTCTCGGCATGGGCATTCATTAGTCCCATGCAGGCTATAGCTGCCATCAATAGATTTTTTCTCATGTTTTTGTAAGTTTTTAAAAAATAGTAGTTATTAATTGTGTTTGTTAGTGTGTGTGTTATCGGTGTGCGCTGTCGCTCAGCAGGCGATGCCCTATCTTGCAGTAGATGCACTTGCGGGCGTCGCAGTAGCTGCGCCGCAGCTCTATCAGAGCTTGCGAGGTGAGCGCGCTCTCGCACTCAATGCCTGCCATCGCAAAGCTGGTCACTATCGAGTTCTTCTCGGGTCGCAGGCTCTCGAGCAGGCTCACGGCCTTGTCGGTGAGGGCATAATTGCCCGTTATCTCGCCGTAGGCATAGTAGAGCGGCGCCACGGTGTTGATGAGCACGATGTCGATTGACTTGTTGCTCAGCGCCAGGGTGGGGCGCTCGCTGGGCTTGCCAAACGAGAAGTGGTTGCTCCAGTAGCCAGTGAGCTCCACCTCAAAGAGCTTGCGCAGCTCTTTCTCGCCGCTAGCATCGAGGATCTTGCTCATCAGGCTGAAACCGCCCTCTATGTAGTGCGCCAGCATCGCTATGCGGCGGTAGGGGAAGTTCTGTGGCCTGATGCGGAACATCTTCCACGCCTCGCTCTCCATGGCCCGCAGCGAGAACTTGTTGGCGAGGAATGCATATTCCGAGCACAGGTGGCGGTAATACTCGTCGGCACCGGCGGCCATTGGGTCGAGCAGGCCAGCCTGACCAAAGAGCAGCGCCTCCACTTGCAGCAGCGAGTCGCTGTGCTTGTGCAGCAGCCGCAGCGGCGTGCGCCTGGCCAGGCGTTCAAAGGCCTCGTTGTTGATGCCGAAGCCCAGGTTCCTTGCCACAGTCACGTAGCACACCTCTTCCCAGCTGCCGTGATAGAGCTCAAGCATGTCGCGCACTCGTTGCACCTTGCCGTGCAGCCTCTCAAAGGCCAGCCTCTCTATCCACTCGGTGATGGTGATGCGTGGCACGGTGGCGATGGTGGCGGCACATGGCAGCTCGTGGTGGCTGTTCACGAGCTGGTCGTAGCTCATGTTAAACAGCGGCGACACTTGCAGCACCAGTTGCGGGATGCGCTCACCATTGGTGCGATACACTGGAGCGTCATCTTTATCGACCACATGCAGGATCACGCTGTCGTAGGCGCTGTCGCTGTCGTGGCCATGGCGGCTCCAGTCGCTGGCACGCACATGCATCTCTATGTTGCCCACCCACGTCTGTCCGTCGATCTCCACTTTTGCGTTGAAGAAGTCGGGGCCGGCGTCGGTGTTGAGCAGCCCAGGGTCGAGGACTCTCACCTGGCGCCCGTCGTTGGTGACCATGTCGTCGGTGCGCCACAGCCGGTGTTGCCATATATATTGCATCAACTGTTCCATAGTCTTGATGCTCGCTGTTGCACGAAGCTCGCTAGTGTTTTTGCAAAACAACCTGCTAAGGTACATATATTTTCTAATATAGAGCTGGTTTATGTCCTGTTTTTTCCGTTTTTGTGCGTTTTTAGAATATAATTTGATTTTTTTGCTCAAAAAGTTTGGTCATGTCAAAAAGTTGCCGTAACTTTGCACTCGCAAATCGCAAAACCACGATGGTGCCTTAGCTCAGGTGGTAGAGCAATGGACTGAAAATCCATGTGTCCCCGGTTCGAATCCTGGAGGTACCACAACTCTGAATCGCAAGTAGTTACATATCAACCGCTTGCGATTTTTGTTTTTTCTGTATTCCCCCTTTTTATTCCCCCCAACACAAGTTGTTTTTAATTTTTTTTAACGAGACAGAAACTCTTGTACTGACATTCTTGCATTAGAAAATGCAACAATTATGTCACTTTTATCTTGTCATAACCTCTGGCGTGAATGTTGCTGGTCGTTCTTGTGATGAGTATTAATATTTTTAAGAAAATCACTGACCGAGGCACTAATGGGTATTATGCCTCAAGAAAGAGAGAAAAAATTTATTTATTAACCTTTAACAGACAAGTGCCTATGATGTAAAAGATTACAGCTAGAAACGGATTATAAAGCATTAGATAATGTTTACTTTATGACCGTTCCTTGGATCACCGACATCATGGAAAAATGTAACAGGGAAGAATGTGAAGACATAGCAGATCTCATTCTACGCAAGTATACTTCTTGGAAACTTGATGGTGAAGATATTATTAATCTGCGTTGGGGACTCCTACCACTATATTGAACGGGCGAATTATAAAGAAAGTTGTGATACTTGGCTGTAGATTAGGGAGCGATGAAGAGTCGCTCCCTTTATTTTTGCATTGCGATAAAGGTAAATTTAGCTTTTTATGCCACTCCGCCGTAGTGCTGCTGCACGTACTCATAGACAGCGTCCTTATAAGTGTCGATGCTCTCGTCGCTATAGCTTTCGGGTAGCATTTGCCACAGAGTGTCGCGGATGGTAATGATGATAGCTGCTTTGGTCTCGCGTTTTTCGAACGGGTGGTCCATCGTTGCCAGTTGCTCCTTAATCTTGTCAAGCAGCTCCACAGCAACCTCCTTGATTTTCTTGATTTCGTTCTTGGTCAAGTCGTCCTTAATGAGGATATCATACATCGTTAGTTGCTCATCGTTCTCGAAGCCTTCCCTCACATAGCGCTTCTCCTCTTCACTAAGGCTCTTGGTAAGATCCATGAGTTCTTGGAAAGTCTTCTCGATGGTGACGCGGTCCTGCTCCTGGTTATAATCCTCGATAATCTTTTGGTAGCGCTCATAGAAATTGATGCGGGATGGGTTGGCTGAGAGCATCTTGTCGAGTCGTTCCTGTAGCAGTTCCTGCAGGTCTTTTAATATCAGGTTTTTCTCGTGACTTTTAGCAAACTCTTGCCTCAACAGGTCGAAGTTAATGCCACTGATATCAAATCTGCGTTCCACCATAGGTTCAGCCACCATTGAAGGTTCCACCTCGAGGTGGTCGTTTACAATGGCATTAATGGCTACGCTAAGGTCGGTAATGTCGGCATCTTTGCGTTTCTTCTGCAGCTGCTTGTAAATGGCCTGGATAGCGTTCTTTTGCCGTTTCATTTCGGTGGTGATGTCATCGCGGTCAAGGTATTTCCACAGATTTAGCAGCCTGGAGGCCATTATACTGAATGTCTTCTTGATTTCAATGGTCTCGCACATTGCATTAGCAGCGACCTTCAATAGCGATAATCTATTGAACTCCTCGGCTTCAATCAGCACGTTCAAGTCCACATCATGCTCTTTAAGGAATGCCTGGGCAGCAGTTATTGTCTCAAGAACTTTAGCTATCAGCTCTTTCTTGTCGATGGTTGGGTCGTTACCGTCGCCTCCGTCGCTATTAGCGGTATAGTCGGCCAGCGCTTGACGCAGGGCTTTCACGATGCCGATGTAGTCCACCACCAGGCCGTTTGTCTTACCCTCGGCCACGCGATTAGCTCGGGCGATGGTCTGCATCAGGGTGTGAGCCTTCATTGGTTTATCTATATATAGGCATGAAAGCGTTTTCACATCAAATCCTGTCAACCACATGGCACACACGAACACCACCCTCAGTTTAGAAGCTGGATCTTTATACTCCTTATCCAGTTCCCGTTTCATCATCTTTTCACGGTGCGGCAAGATATCGAGCCCCCATTTCTTGAAGGTGTCCATCTCGTTTTGCTCCTGCGATATAACCACAGCCATCTCGGTCTCCTGCATCCACTCAAGCTTGCGCTTCATCTCCTGTGCTTCCTGTTGTGATGTGCACTTTTTTATCTCTTTCTCGAGAGCTGCGATTTCCTCCTGCCAGTATTCTTGCACATAGTTGAACATCCTCACGCAGGTCACTTTATTGTAGCTCACCATCATAGCCTTACCCGAAGTCCACAGGTCACTGTAATGCTTCACAAAATCGCGGGCTACCACACGCAGTCGTTTCTCGGCTGTGAGAAGGTGTACTTCCTTAGCGAACTCGCGTTCCAGCTTCTCTTGTTGTGATGGGTCCATATCACCAGCCTCTTCAAGGGCAGCGGCGATCTCTTCGTTTATCTCAGGATTCTTGAGCCCTTGCAGACGCTCACCACGGTTTTCATAATAGAGCGGCACTGTAGCCTTATCCTCAACGGCGCGCTTGAAATCATAGATGCTCACATAGCCACCAAAGGTTCGCTCGGTGATATGATCATGGCTCAGCAGCGGAGTGCCTGTGAAGCCGATGCGGTGCGCCGTTGGCAGCAGATGCATCAGGTTGTCAGCAAAGATACCATTCTGTGTCCTATGAGCTTCGTCGCTCATCACTATAATGTCGTGGTCGGGATAGATGGGCGTTGCGTTCTTGTCATTGAACTTCTGGATAAGTGAGAAGATAAACGACCGATTACCTCGCAGTTTTGCTTTCAGGTCTTCACCGCTACTGGCGATAAACTCCTTAGCCTTGACCTTGCCCAGCATACCGCAATTCTCGAAAGTGTCGCTGATTTGCTTGTTCAACTCGTCGCGGTCGGTGAGCACCAAGAAGGTGGGTGACCCCTCAAACTTGCGCCTGATTTTCTGAGCCAGGAACAGCATTGAGTAGCTCTTACCACTGCC
>Ga0247611_10005913_pt1 | contig 15892 bp, 18 predicted proteins | sample 177DNAGHGhighgp2_FD_192422 | JGI IMG/M metagenome (GOLD analysis project Ga0247611, IMG submission 192422) | Sheep rumen microbial communities from Palmerston North, Manawatu-Wanganui, New Zealand - 1770 DNA GHGhigh gp2 | ecosystem: Host-associated > Mammals > Digestive system > Stomach > Rumen...
CTATTGATGAAGAACGCTTATGTTCTGATTTATAGGACTTTACATCATTTGAAAGATGTTGTTTTGCAACTAAGTTCGCATTATTTTTCAATTTTTGCTGTTTTTTGAGTAAAATTTTTAACACAAATTAAACCAAATACTTGATTGATAGGGGGTTAGAATACTTAAAATTTTCATTAATCAATAACCCTATTTATCATAATCATTATTATGTGGAATTTGGGATAGGGGATTTTCGGGGCCATTTTCCACCTGTTTTTTGAGGTTTCGGAGGCCATTTTGGAATGTTTTGGCGTTTATGGGTCATTGCTGTTTTTTATTTATTGCAGATGCTGTCATTTATAGTTGTTACCATATTACCTTATATAAAAGGTTTCTCATATTCCTCAGGCGGTACGTGAGGAAATTCCGAGGTTCAGCTGCGGTTGTTGTCGGTCGATTGGTGACCATCGTTGGACTGGCTCAGCATTTCCAGGATTTTGGCCGGCGATTCCTCGACGATGAATCTTGAGGCGTGTGTCGCCAGGATCAGTTTCGAGCCATGGAGTTCCCTTTGGTCTCTTTTCACTATGGTTGGAAATATGGCGGAGATGTGTTCTGCGTTAATGTAGAACTCATTGCTCCCGCTGTGAAGTACTATGAGATGTGGCATATTCATTGGGTTTTACTGTTTTTCGATTCATATTCTTCCAATATCTTGTTGATCTTATCATTCATCAATCTTTCATCCTCAATCAATTGTTTTAGAACTCCTTGATATTCAATGACATCATTGTAATGTTTCTCAATCAAATCCTTTTTAATGAATTCCTCCCAGCAATCATTGACATTTCTTATTATTTCAGGCACGAAACTATAAGACAAAAACATCATACAACAAAAAGTCAAAAGCGAGCAAGAACCCAAACCTGTCAATATAGGCAAATAATCATAGAATGATGATTTGTTATGGAAAAACAAAAATAGCATTACCACGCACAAGATGGCAAATGGCGTCAAGCCATACATTGCCAATAGCCTGTGGTATGATTTAATGTTTTTTTCCAGGTCTTGATAACTTGTCATATCGTCATTATGCTTGATGGTTAAAACTCCTGTTGAGGGCGAGAGCGCCCTTATATCACTTATAGGCTCAATCGTCTTGGAAGGACATGCAGGATTCGAACCGGCTTATTCACCTCCAAAGGGTGACGTGTTACCATTACACTAATGTCCTGTGCGGCCGGTTGAGAGTTCTTTTCTTGTGCCTCTTGGCTGAGACTTCCCGGCCATGGGGACTCGCGTCTCCCCAGTCTTGCGTCCTGCTCACGCCTTCCTCAGCATCCTGTCCCATGGTGCAGGCTCCCCATGGGTTTATCCGGATAGGATGACCTGCCATCAATGAGGAAAAGGCAGGGTTTGTGGCTTTCCAGGCCCTCACCTTTCGGTGCTTTGTGTGTCCCAAGCCGGTGCAGCAACTTGGAACTCAAGAAATGATCCTGACAGACTGTCTCATTTCAGCCAACGAAGAAAGCAATCCTTGCGGACCTGGCAGGACTTGAACCTGCGACCGTCGAATGATGAATTCGCCGCTCTGACCAGCTAAGCTACGGGTCCGGGTGGAACGTTGTTCTCACGAATTTCGTTCCGATATGAAATATTAATCAATCATATTTTCTCAAACCACATTCAATGGCCTTCACAGGCGATAAAATGTGACACAAATGAAAAAAATTACTACTAAACTACTAACCTTATGCTTTGATTGTTCTGGTGGAACGTGGTGGACTTGAACCACCGACCCCGTGCGTATCAGGCACGTGCTCTGGCCAGCTGAGCTACCGTTCCGTTTCCTACGGCTCTCACGAGTGGCAGGATGTCTGAATAACTTTAATGAATTACCCATGAGGCCTGCTCTCACGAGCCGGCATTTGTCCTTGATTGGACAATTCTCATTTAATCACGCTATGTTAATTCTTATCGTATGAAAAATTCTTCTATCAGTTTGATATGAGGTCACAGTTGAGTTTTCTCTTGTTATATGTATCGGCCTATCCTATCTGGCTTTTGAGTTCAGTCAGGTAGGCTATCACCATGTTGGTTGCCGCCTCGATATATGAGTCGCCTCCGAAAGTACGTTCGATATAGAAGTCCCTCTCGTCGTCCTCGTATTCGAATATGGCGAAGTAGGCGTCGGACATATAGGCATCCTCATACGTCTCATGATGTTCCGACATGTCGTAACCGCCCCTTGTCATCGTGATGGTCAGCTTCATGTCATCCGGTATGCTTTCGAGCAAGGCACATGTTGTCCAAGCCGGAGCCAGGCTCATTTTGCGGATATATGTCTCCTGGTCTTCGTAAGACTGTCTGGGGAAGTCATTCATCGCACTAATGGATGGCAGCATGTCCGCACGCCACACATCCGTTTTGTCTTTTCTCAGTGCCAAATTGCAGGTAGACGGATCGATTCCCGCCTTGAGCAGTTCCAGCACCTGCTGTATTGAAGTGATATCGTTTGTCATATTATCGTTTTGGTTTTGTATCTATCTTGTCCCGGCGGTCTTGAATCGGTGGCACCAGCAGCTCTCCGAGTGCGTGATGCCTGTTCCGCCCATCCTCTCCCCCACCCCGACGATGGTCCAGTAGTCATGCCCTTCGAGCCTCACTTTCTTGATGACGGTCATCATCTTATGCACCGAGTCAAAGGTTATGGAGTCGTACAGGGTCATATCGGCCATTTCTGTCATGGCAAGGGCGCTGTCCACCCTGAGGGAATCCCCGCCATGTGCGGCATTCATCCTCTCAAGCAGACTCTCTATCTCATCCAGTTCTGCCAGCTTGTCCAGTTCCTTGCACCCTGACACCATGGTCAGCAGAAGGAAGGCAACTATTATGCTTATCAGTGACTTCATCTATCCGTCGTTGGTTTCAATTCTATTAGGGATGTCGGTCCCATCCCGGTTCTATTTCTTTATATGGTTCCCTTGATTATCCATATCCCGCTCATTCCTTCTGTACCAAGCCTCACTGAACAACATCATTGCGAGGAAGACGGTCATCCAAGACAGCAGGGAGATTTTCAACAACCACCAAGTGTCACGTTTTCCCTTTTCCGTGTATCTACAGTAACCCCCCTGCCCTATCATCATGCATATCATGCCGAGCACAATGCCTGTAAGGTAGATGGACAGGCCAAGCAATCCGCACATGGCAAGGATCATGGTGGTTAGACTTAGGAGGTCTCATTTGTCCAGTACTTTTTTCACCAGCGTATCGAGGAGATCCCCCACCGTCTCTATCTTGTCAGCTTCGCCCTCCGCCACGGTGATGTCGTATTTTGTCTCTACCGCCATGAGGATTTCGGCAGCATCGAGAGAGTCTGCCCCAAGGTCTTCCTCAAGGCCTGCATCATCAGTACACTCATCTATGGAGACACCAAGAGTGTCTGCTACGATTTGCCTTCCGGCTTCTCTTATCTCAATTTCTTTCATGTTATTCAGTTTTTAGAGTTTGGTTTTGATGTGGACAACTTTTGCAAAATTATCCACATTCACCACTGCAGATATCATTTGAACACATCGTCGTTGTCGTTGACGCAATGGATGGTCTCGGAATCATCGGCTATCTCCTTGTTGGCGCAATGAGAGCAGAGCGTCATGGTGCTGTCCGTCCAGCTGCAATAGCCATGTTTGGGATTGAAACAGGGGTTGTCCTCTGTACAACCACATACACGGCATACGCCTGGCACTGGATCCTCCAGCCATTCGAGCAGGTCATTGGGATTATTGGTATACCCCTCGTAGAGCAGGTACATCAGTTCCGGCTTCACCTCTTTGTCAAAGTTAAAGACAAACACCCTCTTTCCAAGGCCCGCCATGAAGCCAGCCTCGGAGTGGGCTGAGAAACCACAGGGAAGGAGAAGGATACAGGTGTCAGCCGCTGTCATTGCCGACAGATGCTCCTCAAACCGTTTCTCCACGACAGGGTCGGCCATTGCCTCGGAGTACTGTGCTGCCGTGCATCTGTCTTGGTTGAGTTGCACCTCATCCCACACGTTGGGTTTGCCCTCACCGTGTGGTTTGGTGAAGTCATACACTTTATGACCGTTATCCCTAAGGAGGAATATCAGTTTCTGTTGATTCTTGTTACGCCAGCTGCTGGCCACATAGATTCTTGCCATGGTACCGTAGGTTATGGGATACCGGCAAGGCTAAACACTGTTTTGATGGGAGGTTACGCATTATGACGGCATCTGATTTTAGTTGATGACACCTACGTAATTGGGACATGAATATGGCAAGCCTGTGCCCTAAAAAAAGGTACAAGCTTGACAGCCACTGCAACAAGAAGGATTGCAGCAGTTTTTGCAAATAAAATGCGGATTGATTACAGAACCACCTATCGAAATGGCTCCATTCCAATTTTATAAGCATCAGTTCCATATTAAGTGAGAGTCATGAATGAAGTATTCAATGCTGGCTGTTTCCAGCAGCCAGATTGTCCAGAGGCTTATGGGAATGGTTCCCAAAGGGGATCTTTGTTGTCAACTGACCTTGAGACAGTTATTCAACACTTACGATTGCAAAAGTAGTATAAAAACATGAAATAGAAAAACGGAAATCTGCAGTTTAACAGAAATTAGGTTTTCAGAGGGGTAATTGTTAAAATGCAAGGGTAGCATAGACGGAACATGTTCTTCCCCTCCTGATTTTTTATGGAATTGCTGTGAATCAGGGTTGGTTGGCTTTTTCTGACATTATATAAGAAAACGCCTCTTACCTGATTTTGTTACAGATATCTATAAATTGGATCAAGCCCCATATGATCATGTTTAGTCTTTCCAATAGTAAGTGCGCCGACGACAAAAGCCCCCATGGACTCAAGTACATTTTTGTATCTCATGATTGACGAACCAGTTGTTGTGACATCATCAAATAAAAGGATGTACTTGCCATTAAAGAAATATTTGTCAAATTGCAGTTCGGGGGTGCCATCACCACCTAATGTGGAGGCAACAGAATCCTTTATAATATTGATTCTTGAATAGGAATTCAACATCTTCGTTTTACTGCACAATTTTTCGGCAAACTGTTTAAACCTACGTTCTGTTTTTTCTTTTGTAGATGCGGTGATGCAAACCAAAGTCAATTTTTCCAAGTCCTCCCCGAAATCTTTGGTCAATACTGTTGTAGCATAATCAATCACTTTTTCAAGAGCTTCCGTGTAGCTGATTCTCGTTGAAGACCTGTCGGGGTTATTCTTAAAGGCCCATATAATATTCCTATTATCCCATTCGTCCTCTGTTGCATTTATACCAGAAGAAACAGGTATATAGTACAGCATTGAAAATGTCCTGATTCCATATCTGTTGAGATGCCATTCAGATACATGCGCCAACATTTTCTGCCTTCTTAAATACTCTTCTCTCTCCTTTCTTTTTGCCAATTCCTGTCTTCTTCTTTCCTCTTCCTTTTGCCTGCGTTCCTCTTCCAGTCTTCTTTGTTCACGTTCCTGCTCATATAATTTATCATCCCATCTCTTTATTTCTTCTTCTAGTGAGATGATTTTATAACAATCTGCAGGCTTTGCTTCCACGCCAAAAGGTTTCAGTTTTCCCAGGGAAACCATCTTGTCAAAACCGCGTGGGTTATGTTCGATTATGTCCTTTGCTTTTCTATAATCATCTTCCCTTTTTATTACCACATCTTGGACTTTGGTCTTAAAGATTTGCTTTATAGTGGAAATATTAAGAACCGGCTCAATGTAGTTTTCTCTGCAATATTGTAATATGGACCTTGAATTTCGATCAATCAGACTAATGGCGCCATTTAAAGAATAGCCATACTTCGCGACTTCATCTGCCAAATCAATAATATCCGCCATGGAGATGCCCTCTGTAGAAATAGGATTGTCTTCATATGTCGTGAACAAATAGTCCGCTAACTTCTTTGTTGTAGGAATCATCTCGAAAACAGGAGCGGAAAGATCCGGAACAGTAATTTTCAGATAATCCATAAATGCTTTTTTGGCATTATGAGTATCAGCTGAAACTATATACCTGTCTTCAGGTTTAAGATTGAATAGGATTAATCTATCAAAAGAGCAGTCTTTGGACTTTTCATAAAAAATCTCTGAAGTTTGCAATAGATCTTTGCGACTTATAACATCATTCAGTAAATCCACATTCAATGTATGGTCTCCGATAATAGTTTGAACAGAGACAGGATACGTTCTTCTTAATCTTTCAAACTCAAATAATTTATCATTGATTTCAATAATAACATCTTTGTTCCTTACTGTTTCCTTAATGGTCTCATATTCCACATTATCCAAAGAAACCCTTGACAAATATAATAGAATAGCCTGTGGGTAGTCACGAACAAGCTTATTGTATGATTTGAGCGTTCTGTCATAGTCGGTAATTATCCTCTTGTTTTTTACAACAGCCTCTTTAAATTCAAACAAATCCGTCTCCTGCTCACCATTTGTCTTGAGATAATGGATAAAACCGACACCGTATCTTTTCTTTATTTTTTGATATTCTTTGAAAACATTATCATAATAGAGAACTGTTTCTTTATCTTTGAGCAATTGTTCCTTTAGGGTGAAATCATTACTCCTATCTCTCAGTCCTTTCTTGCTCAAATAATAGAGAAAGCCCTGGTGGAAATCTGTTTTAAATGAACGATACGTCGAGTCCACTTTCCTGAAATGTGCTCGATGAAATATTCTATTATAAAAATTTCTCAACCCCATGACTAATCTATAAATTCATAAAGTTGTCTTGGCAGAACATATGAGGACAATGGTCCACCCTTGACAAACGCATTAAGATTTCCCAAAATATGTATGTTTTGGTTTCTTATAATCCCGAATAGAATATGGTTATTTGTAGAAATCATTTCATCGTACAAAGCAGCACTGTTGTTTTGATTCACATATCCAAGTTCAGATAGACAATTGTAATGTTTCTCCGCTTTGAGTGTCTTTGCAGGGAACCATCTTAAGACCCTAACATTCTTATTACCGCTTACCCGTTCCGTCTTTGCATAAAGAACACAATGGACTTCATCTTGAAAAGAGGTGTATGGTGCGAATCGATGTGACACATCTAATGAGATGTCTTGATTAAGAAAAATGCTGTCAAACTTTTTCCCACTCAATTTAGAGTCTTCCGCATAATCAGAGAACTTCTTTCCATAGTCATCACAAATATTCTTCTCATAGACTTTATAATGCTTAAAACAATATAGGTATCTTGCAGGCTGATGTTTAATGCAAAACAGGAAACTCTCATGCCCTATAAGATTGAGGGATTTTTGCAACATTGTGTTGTATTCTGGATAATACGGTTCATTTGAATTCAAATCATCATCATCATTCCAGCAAAACATTCCACATTTTGCCAAAATCTCATCATAAAAATACCCACGCCTAGGTTTATACTTTCTAAAAAATGGTATCAAAAGAACTGAATCCATATAAAAAAACACATCTCTCAGAACTATTAAGCCTTTTCTTGTCGATATACAACAATAAACCTTTAACTTGTCCGGATACGCTGTATGCTGATTCTCTGTCGTATCCTTTTCAACCAGGAAAAACAAGTATGAAAGAAGTTCGTCTGAAAAACAAATGTTTTTCTCGCTGTCCACTTCAAGGACACTATTGACAAGACCCAATTTAACAGGTATCCAAATATCACCAAATTCATGGTATAATAATCGAATAAGCTTATTGAGGCCTTTGTTAAACTGAGTTCCAATTGCAATTAGATTGGAGTGATATATTCTCTTGGCCTGTTCTTCCTTTTCTTTTCTGATACGCCATTCTTTAGATATTGCAATTTCCATAACTTGCCTATTTTACATTGAAATTATGTTGCGCCAAATATCTGACTGCATCCATGGTGTTGCCACATCGTCATTGCAATATATCATGGAACTGTCCAAATTAATTCTATAGAGTCCATCCTGTGTCCTTTGGATGAGAAAATCATCGATTCGAGACAACTTACCGGAAAGGTTTGTTATGCATTTGTTGATTTTTGATATCTTAGGGTTTCTTATCGAACTGTCAAGAATGTTGGGCGTGTTTTCCTTGTTGCCACCGAAACGGTCATAAATCCTTTCATATTTGGCCATCAATTTCCTCTGCTTTTCCTCATGAAGTTTGATTTGCCTGACAGAAACAGGCTGATTCATATTCATTCCACCTGAAATAGATTCTGCCAAGATCAATGTGTACAATGCTTTTTCTGATTTTGTGATTTTTAGTTCCTCATTGATCTCCGGAAGGGTTATTTTCTGTCTTACGGTATCAAGCAGAATATAGCTGGTTGCTTCTTCCTTCATCAAGAAGAGGTCAAGTATTTGTTTGTAAACACCGCAATAAAGAAACTTGTCTGTGCTGTTGTGGATATTCCTGAGAATGGAATATTCTGAATTCATCATCGAAGTGAACTTGTATATGAATTGCTTGATCTCAGAGAGAATATCCTCACCTATATCCATTTTGAGGAAGTTGGCGTGAATTTTCTCCTCAGAGACGGTTTCTCCGACTTTGATGAGCAGAGAGGGCATCGTGTCCGAAAGACTTTTGAAATGGAGTTTTCTACACAATTGCTCCTTGCAAAACTCAGATGTTGTCATAGAGGATATCTTTCTCTGTATTTCCTCCGCTTCCAATCCGTCAATATTGGGAGAGAGGAACCTGAGTACTTCATTGAATAACTGAGATGGTGTGCCCCTATATGTTTTGGCTATATAGGGTATGTATGCAAAGTCAAAACCTGCCAGCCTCATGGCATTTTCTATCTGATGATAGTTGTTGCTGATAACCTTGTTCTCTTCTTTGGCAAATTCTGACTCCACATAAATAATCTGTGAATTTTCTAGCTGCAGCCCTTGTTGCGGAACCCTGACATGTATCATTTCGGTATCATGCTCTTCTTCCAGGCTATAACATAGAGCTATCATCAGCAAGGCTTCGTCCTTGTTGCACATGCCGTCTGCCAGCGTGATTTTCTTGAATAGATCCAAAAGTCCTTCTTTTTCATCTTTGGCCATGAGACGAAGCGTATTCACCGCCTCTGAAAAAGTAACATGTCTGGCATCACAAAGGCAGTCATCTGACAAACGATAGGCTTCTTTCACAAGGCCGAATATCTCCATTTCCCTGGCGTCTATCACTGAATCAGCCGTTATCAGGTCAGATATAATCCTCGCCAATGATATTTTTTCAATCTTATTCATAACAATTATCCTTTCCTCATGCAAAGATAGTGTTTTATTTTTAACTAACAGTCAGAGGATAGCAGAACATTGAAATGTTTCAGCTATTTGTCCCTTCTTTTGTTGAAAACAACCGCAACGTTACTGTTTTGCTTCATATTCATTTTTAACAACCTATTTTTGCAGTGTGTTTTTCAAATCATCCTTTATCAATTACTAACTAATCAGAAACATTATGGAATACCGCTATTATTACACAATGGAATATTTGCCTACACGGTATGAGGCAAATGAGAGAGAATGGGACAATCGTCGCGCTGTTTGGAATTTTAAGGACGGAGTATGCAGCCCATCAATCCTGAGAGATTTGGTTGAAATTATCAACAGAATTGTCAGTAGTGGCAACAAATCTGATTATGTCATCTGCTTCATACCTGCTTCTACTACTCAAAAGACCACAAATCGTTTTTCCTCAGTGGCTCGCAGGCTAACAGAAAGAACCGGGGTAAGGGCGACACTGTCCGGCATCACAAAAGCCACAGACTCAGAGGCGGGTCATATCGCTGGCAAAAGCTGCAATCCTACGGCTGACTTCTGTTTTCATTCAAATGAATTCAAGGGTAAAAAGGTAATACTGATTGATGATGTAATCACCAGAGGCCGCACTTTCACCCATACTGCAAACAAGATGATGGAGTATGGCGCTTCCTCAGTAGAGGGCTTATTCGTAGCAAAAACGGTCAATCCTGATTGGATCTCCATGATTGCGTAAATCTGTAAAAGTCCCATAGACAAAAACTAATAACATTTGCTGTAAGGAACCTATTGAGATAATGATAGCATAAGCAGGAAAGATAACTTTTCCCTTTCAAGAAAAATGGTTATCTTTGCATTCTGATAAACCCAAAAGAATATGGCACTGAATAAGGAACAAATATTGACGCTGACATGTCTGAAGGATGTGGGCGTAAAGGGCATTGGTCCGCAAAAGATATTTGCAATAGCAAGGACAATTGAAGACAAGAATATTGTGATTAGAAATTATGAAGAGCTTTTGGCCGTGATGAGCGGCATGAAGGAGAAAGCGATTCATAGCGTAACCCTGTCTGATTTGGACAGAGCCAATCAGTGTGCCCGAAAAATTGTAGAAGCAAGTGAGGCCCAAAAGATTGGATATATAGGATATTATGATGATGAGTATCCTGCAATACTACGTCATACAATCAATGAAGAAGGCAAACTAGACCCTCCATTGATACTATGGTACAGAGGTGACCTTTCCATTACCCAGCTACCTGGTATTGCCGTTATTGGTACACGTGAGGCTACTCCTGAAGGCATAGCTGGGGGTGAGTTCTTGTCAAGTCAGTTTGCCAAACGAGGCTTCAATATAGTCTCTGGTTTAGCTGTCGGATGTGATACTTGCGGCCATAAAGGAGCCTTGAAGGTCGGAGGAAAGACAACCGCCATCTTGGCAAATGGTTTAAACCACGATTCGATTTATCCACCAGAGAACCAAGATCTTGCAGAGGAAATCGTTTGCAATGGTGGATTGCTTCTTTCAGAATACCGTATAGGAAGCACTGTTAATCGTTATTCTTTGGTTGCGAGAGACAGGTTGCAGGCCAGTCTTGCACTGGCCACTTTAGTTGTTCAGACAGGAGAAAGGGGCGGTACCATGCATGCAGCGACAACGACGCTGAAAGCAAATAAGCCACTATTCGTTATGCGCTATAAAGACGAAGCAACCAATAGGCATGAGAAATGTCTTGGAAATGCCTTGCTGGTTAAGAAAGGTGCAAAATACATTGCTGGTGGTGACAACCTGGATTCTGTATGTGAGTACATCAAGAACTATAATCCCATTAAAACAGACCTATTTGAATAACACTACTATGAGAAAGAACATTATTTTTGACTTGGATTTGACACTGGTTGACACCACTATGGCCGAACCGTACAGGAGCAAGCGAGATTGGAATGGTGCCTATTCCGTATTGCCTCAATGTACTGTTTATGCCGGCTTAGATGAGGTCTTCACCATAATCAGGAAACATGGGATTAACACATGCATTGTCAGCACATCACCCCGTACATATGTGGAAAAGGTTGTGCAACAATTCAACTTGCCGATAAACCACATTGTAGCTTACCATGATGCCAAACCCATCAAGCCACACCCCGCACCAATGTTGAAAGCCTTGGAAATGCTGGGTTGTGATGCCAAAAGTGCAATTTCTTTTGGAGATCGTGTTATTGACATTCAGTCTTCCAATGCAGCGGGTATAGAGAGTGTGGCATGCTTTTGGGGAACAAAAGAAAAAACCGAGCTTGTCAAGTCCGGTTATACCCATGCCATCATCAATCCAAAAGAAATACTAACTTTAATAAGATAATATGGGATTTTTTGATTTTTTAAAAGAGAGCTTCAACCAGGATATTATTGACAGGTATAATTATCTATGTGCTAACTATGGGGAAGCCGTATATACATTTTTACAGGGATCCAAAGCTCTCAGAGACAATAAAGCAACCACATATTCTGACAAAGAATGGATTGTGAAGAACGAAAGCTTAATCATAAGCCATCATAATTTTCAACAAGAGTTGAAAAAGAAAGCAGAGATTGAAGCAAAAATGGCAGAACCATTACGTTTTCGAGAGGGTTTGTTCAGTTTTTGCAAAAAAAACAATATACCTTATTATGGAGAAAAAGTCCGAATGCCTGGCGAGAAACAACCAAGTTATATCGGAGGAATCTATAGAAGAACGCTGTCCTCTCCTATCAGGCGAATACACCCAATTCATCTCCATACTGATCTGTCAAAGCCAATTGATTATCATGTGCCATACTGGACAATGGAACAGGCAGATTTTATTCTTAGGCATTTGGATGAAATCAAGAGAGAAGACCAGAGAATAGTTTCTATTCTTCAAACGGAGGATATTGACATCAAATATCAGGATGAAATACTAGGTCATCCTAAAAGACGCATATACTATTCGGATTTTGCAAATCTCCATGATAGAAGACCGGGTGACCGCAAATATCTTGTTGAACACATAGGAGAGCTTGATGAATATATAAAGGCACGGACAGAACAGACTGGCAAAGATAGATTTATCAGGAACATACAGCAATATGTGTCCACATGGCATTTGCTTTCCGGAGGTTTGAGATATTCATATTGTGTCTATTATTATCCCACCACATGTGATTTTGAAGCCACCGATTCAGAATGGGAAGACAGAAAACTCATTTGGAATTTCAAAAATGATCCTAGCAAAGGAATTTCATTTGCCAAGCATCAATCAGCTCTTAAGAAAGTTGTTGCCATGATGAAAGAAAAACTAGTCAGCACTTTCGGGAGTGAGAATCTCAAATATCTAACCCTTGTCTGCATACCTGCATCAACACAACACAAAAGCCAAGCAAGGTTTGAGGAATTTTCGACTTCCCTGTGCAGAGAAACAGGAATGGAGAATGGTTATCCCCACATAAGAGTAATAGAAGACAAACTTGAACGCAGATCCGGGGGAACAAGTATTGATTTGAGTAAAATCAGTTTTGACAAGGACTATTTCAAAAACAAAATTGTCATTCTATTTGACGATGTTATCACACGTGGAGACTCTATGAGAACAATGAAAATGAGAATGGAACAATTAGGTGCCACTGTGGTTGGTGGCATTTCCATTGGTAAAACTAAACATGAAAGATAATTATACGGGTATTTTGAATGTGTGTCATCTTTTGTTTGCTATGAACAAAGGACTAACGTAACTGTACCTTACCTTGTATACTCATAGTGAGTATGATTGTTTATGATTAGAATCCAGAATTCGAACAAAGAACAGTCTGCTGACATAGCACGGCTTATCATGATGGCAATGACCATTGATTGTTGCCTATATTTCTGTGGTGACGGTTATGGCCTTGATGATTTCCGAAATATGATGACTGAGTTGGTTGAGCGTGAGGACTCTCAGTACAGCTATCGGAACACTTTGGTGGCCTTGGAAAAAGACAAGGTTGTCGGTATTTCCGTCAGTTATGATGGAGGCCAGTTGCGCGAACTGCGCCGGGCATTCATCGAAGCCGCAAAGGTGTATGTTGGAAAAGATCATACCGGCATGGATGACGAGACACAAGAAGGTGAGTTGTATCTTGATTCTCTCGCAGTGCTCCCCAAATATCGTCATCAGGGAATTGCCAGGAAACTGCTTCTGGCCACCAAGGAACGAGCCGACAGATTGGGACTCCCCGTTGGCCTTTTGGTAGATTATGGTAATCCTGAAAGCGAAGCTCTCTATTTGTCCATGGGTTTTCGGTATGTAAATGACAACAATTGGGGCGGTCACACTTTGAAGCATTTGTTACTATGGTGAGATAAAGAAAAGAATGCTGTATCATAGTAGATATGGAAACTATTTTCGACTATAGAATAACTGAGAAAGAAATGATACAATGCTTTGGCAGGGTATTGTCAAAGGATAAATACTTGTCGAATCTAACCGAAGATAGAGCCAATGTTGCACTCGCATATTTGTTTTTTTACAGGGGAAAATATCGTAAAGCAAAAAAAACATCAACAGGGTAAAAGATCATGATAGGAGGAATTCTTTTTGGAGAACAGCCACACACCCAAGCATCTGTCAAGTTGTAGAGACTAAAGAAACTAAAGTAGCTAAAATAAGAAGGGTTACTATTTTCAAGTTAAAAAGGTTTTTTTAAATATATTTTTAATCAGATCTAATATGGAGACAATATTTGACTACAATCCGACAAGAGAAGAATTAGCTCGATTCTTTCACAAAGAACTGGTAGATAGGATATGGGAGTTTAAAGATAAAGTGTATGTTGATGAAGATGATGCTAATTATGCTCTTGGGATTCTATTTTCCATGAGAAATGATAAACAACGAGCGGATGAGTATTTCAGGAAGATTAAAAACATTGACCTTTTGAGGGCTTTTGTGCAAGACATGTAGCATCCGTTATGTATAGGAAATAACTGAAGAGACTAAAAAACTCAGACAAAATTTGGAATTCTCAAAATACAGCCTTATATTTGCACAATCCAAACTAGCCGTGCTTGGGGAGCCGTTATGGTCCGGCGCGGTCTTTTTTATTTACGGCATACGAAGGGGAGGGCGGTCAGTCCTCCCCTCTCTTATTCGGCTGCTCAGATGGTATTGATGAAAGAGCGTAGTTTGTCCCGAGCATCGTTTTGCTTGCAGACCTTGGCCAGTCGGTCAAACTCGCGGAGATTGCGAGGAGTAAAGATGCTCTTGATATAGTCACGCCTAATAGTACTATTGTCAAGGAGGAATTTTAGTCTTTCCATCATTTTGGAGATACCGTATTCACCATAGACCATATTGAGAAGGTCATCAGAGAATTTTGACTCATACTTTCCCATGCCATAAAAATGGCATTCCACCATTCTTTTAAGGTCATAGAAAGTAGGAAGCCGCTTATTGCAGGCATGGAAACTCTCCACTTCTCGAAGAAAGTCTTTGGACAGTTCCATCTCAAATTCACCCTTTGTATCAATGCCCATCTTGACAGCATCAAGACAGACCTTGATATTCTTTTTCACCCCAGGTGCCTCCATACAACAGGTCACGATGATGTTCTGTCCATGGCAGGTCTCTTCAATGTCGATAATTGTCGTATTGGTCATCATTGTTTTGTAGATGTTGTGAGGGGTGGTTGACCCCTCGTTCCCTTTGTATTTTGTTTGTAGTGTAGGTTTACTGTTCAGTTGCACTCAAGAATAGAAATGTCTTTGATGCACTCCTTGACATGGTCATCATCTCTATCATAGACGTTGATGTACAGGTTTTCGTCGGCAATGAGGTTTCCATCCATGTCTTTGTGCCCGGTCAGTTCAAAATCCAGCATGTTGTCATACACGCTATCGGTGTCCCCACCCCACCAGTCCCAGAGGGTGTCATAGTGTTCGGTGTCGATTTCACTCTTCTTGATTGTCTTAGTGTAGGTCTCTCCTTGTGCCACAAAGGATATGACCAACGTGTTGCTGAAAATTGCTTCCATAATCTATTAGTTTAATTTCCCTTTCGCATCTGCTGCATTTTTTCAGCTTTTGCGTCCAGGAGTTGTTATTACGCCGCCTCCAAAAGATGGCATGAAGAACAAGACAATCGGAAGCTTCACAGGTTTGTTTTCTGCCTATGGCAGCCGATAGGGAAAGAAGAAACCCGTGAAAACCGATGTCTGGAACGAAAAGCCATATACCTTCGCGAAGTAATAACAAAGGAAGGACGTAATAAAAAAAGGATTTGTGGAACTAAAAAAACCACCTCTGAGGTGGTTGTAGAGAATAGAGATGTATGCCATCATCCTATTAGTGAAAGATATGCTTGGCAATGAAAATCAGAATTTCATCAACAAAAAGGACTGAGATCAATTATCATCTGATTGCTGACGCTCATGCACTCGTAAATTGGCGGTATCCGTATATTGCACCTGTACCGAGTATCCGTTGGAAGAATGCTCTTCTTTGGTCACAAAGAGACCGGCAACGCCCATCACCACCCGTTGTGAGGACAATATGGTATAGCCGTAAGAGTCATGCTCGAATTGGATGCTCTTGGTTGAGAGAAAAGTTCCGTATTCTGTCTGGAGTTGTTCGTTGATTTCATTGAAAACA
>Ga0247611_10005914_pt1 | contig 15891 bp, 15 predicted proteins | sample 177DNAGHGhighgp2_FD_192422 | JGI IMG/M metagenome (GOLD analysis project Ga0247611, IMG submission 192422) | Sheep rumen microbial communities from Palmerston North, Manawatu-Wanganui, New Zealand - 1770 DNA GHGhigh gp2 | ecosystem: Host-associated > Mammals > Digestive system > Stomach > Rumen...
TGTGCGCCGAGAGTGCTGCTGTAACTCCCGTCAGTCGTGAACTTGAGCGTCTGCTTTGCGCTACCGACGGCCACCTGTGCGAAGTAGGTGCCTCGGGCCTGAACCTTCTTGCTCAAATCGAGCGTACCGGAGCCCGTCAGCGTGCTTTTGAAAACCTGGGTTCCAAGGGAGTTGAAAATCTTCACCTGTACGGGCGAGTTGCTGCTCTGCGAATAAGAGAGGATACCGTTGTTGATACCGATATATCCGACGGAGTTCCTGAAGGCCGGATGGATGGCGTCGGTGGTGTCTTTTTCGTCTTCGTGGATGGTGAACTTGCCCTGGTCATCGGTCGTGGTGTTTTTACCTTCCTTAAGGAGGCTTACCGAGGCGCCTTTGAGGGCTTTACCGTCGTTGTCTGAGACGGTCCCTGTTATGGTGTATGCTGAGGCGACCCCGCAGAATGCCAAAAGGCACGCCGTTGTCAAAAGTTTGGGTGCTTTGATAGACATGTTTACTCCTTTTTCCCTATTTCACCATAAACTAATCTAAAGCGTATTGTGAGAAAAATTACACGTTAGGACTCCATATTTATGGATGAATTGTCTATAAACATATTTTAACGGTTATGATAGAGTGAAAAAACGGCCCCCGTGAAGGAGCCGTTTTTGGTAGAGAGCTGATTATGAATTTCGGTTAGAACTGTTCGAAGAACTTGTGGACTTCGTCAGGGACCCAGGTGTTCTGCCAGCCCTGTCCGGTGCCCGTGTTGGAACCGTCATGTGCTGTCCACTGGTGTTCTCCGTTCCAGCTGCACCACTTGACCGGGAAACGCTCGTCAACATTCTTGAAATCGTAGCAGAGGTGGCCTGCTGTGCCATTGAATTCTTGCGGCTTTTCGCTGCTGGCATCGGTGAAGTTGCCATTGGCGTCGGCCTTGCCGTTACGCTTGAGGATTCTCGGGAGGGCGCTGGTCTTTGCGCGGTCGTAGTTGCACACACCGTCTCTCTTGCCGTGTACGCCCATCCAGGCGATAGGCAAGTTCTTGGCGTCGTAACGACCCGATCCTGCAGACGGGAGCCAGATGTTGTAATCGGCGGTGGCATAGACGGCCACGGCGCGGAGTCTTTCTTGCAAGTCCTGGGCAAGGGAGTTCGTGAACATGGCGCCGAAACTGAATCCTGTAGCGAACACGCGGGTGGTGTCGATGCAGTAGTTGTCGTACATCGCCGTAATCATCTCATCTACGAACTGGTGGTCTTCCTTGCCGTTCCAGGTGCCGTTGTCGTTACCTTGAGGTGCTACGAAGATGTAGTCGCCGTTCTTGTCCAGTTTCTGCTGTCCGTAGTACGGAGTCGGATGGTCGTAGTCCGGAGTATGGTGCACGAAGTCTTCGGCGTGGCTGCCCATGCAGTGGTTTGCGATGAGGAGCTTGTGCGGCTTGTTGTTGTCGTAGTTCTTCGGCAAGGTGATGAAGAACAGACGGTTCTTGCCGCCGACATTGATGTTGAATTTCTGTCCGTTTTCGACGTTGCCGCTAGACCTCAAGGTAGAATTAGTGCCGCAACCTTTACTCTTGCGCGGTTCGTTCTTGAGGGCATAGCCGAATTTGAAGGTCTGTTCGGCCGGTACGCTCTTCGTGAGCTTTACGTCAAGAGTCGTATCGAGTGTGCCGAGAGGAATTGTAAGCGTGTCGAAGTCTGTGGCGATGAAGCGGATGGCTTCGCCTTGCTGGGCGTCCTTCATGAGGGCGTCTGCACGTTGTGCGCCGAGCGAGCTGCTGTAGCTTCCGTCGGTCGTGAACTTGAGCGTCTGCTTTGCGCTACCGACGGCTACCTGTGCGAAGTAGGTGCCGCGAGCCTTGACTTTCGTGCTCAAGTCGAGCGAGCCCGAACCCGTGAGCGAACTCTTGAAAACCTGGCTTCCGAGAGAGTTGAAAATCTTCACCTGGACAGGCGATTTGCTGCTCTGCGAATACGAAAGAATCCCGTTGTTGATACTGATGTATCCGATGGAATTCTTGTAAGCAGGGCGGATAGCCACATCTTGGGAGTCTGGCGGTGTGACAACTTCGTCTTCATGGATAGAGAACTTGCCCTGGTCATCTGTCGTAGCCGTTTTACCTTCCTTGAGGAGGCTTACCGAGACGTCTTTGAGAGCTTTGCCTTGATCGTCCTTGACGGTACCTTCGACCGTGTAGGCGAATGATGTGGAACATAGAGCCGCGATGCACGCAGCTGAAAGAAATGAAAGGTGTTTCGCTTTCATTGTGCACTCCTTTTTAAGATCCAAACAGTTTCTTTGGACCCTCTTAACCCAATTACAATCTATTTTTATGGATTTGGGGAAGTCTTTGCGTAAAGTTTTTGTTATGGACAATTTGTCCATGTTTCCGGACCCTTAATTAAACCTGTGATAAATTTGTAGTATTTGCGAGGGGCAAGCGTTGGACTATCGTCCCAACAGTGCGTTGCTCTCCACCCCTTCTAGCGGGCTCATCCCGCAACGCCCTGGCAGACTTGAATCGCCAACTGCCCAAAGACCATTTACTATTAACTAGTAACTATTAACTAGTAACTAGTAACTCAGAACTAGTAACTCAGAACTAGTAACTTCCTACTTCCTACCGCCTACTTCCTACTTTACTATATATACCACCATGAACCACATCGCAATTTTTATCGACGCGGAAAACTTGACTAACTGGATAAAGCATGACGGCGTGCAGTCGCTCATGGACGAACTCCTACCCTTGGGACAGATTGTTGTACGCAAGGCCTACGGTAAATGGTCGTCGCGCGAACTCGTTTCGCTGCAATCGACGCTCAACGAGAACGGCTTTGAACTCGTGCATACGTTCCATCCGGTGAGCGGCAAGAATTCGACGGACATCAAGATGACGGTCGATACGATGGAAGTGGCGCTCGATTCGCAAGTGCAGTGGATTGTGCTTGCTACGGGTGATTCCGATTTTTCGCCGCTGTTCCGCAAGTTGCGCGAGCAGGGCAAGGAAGTGATAGGTGTTGGGCCCAAGTCCCCGCTGAGCGAATGCGTCAAGAATTCGTGTTCCCGGTACATCTATACCGACGACGCGACTGCAGACGAGGATTCCGCCGATGACGATTCTTCGGCGGCCAAGGAGCGCGCGAACCGGCTCGTGTCCGAAAAGATTGACTCCATGGAAATGCTCCGGAGCGTGCTGCAAAAAGAGGATGGCCCGATTGCGCTTGCCGCGGTAAAGCCCAAGATGCTTGGCATCGACAACGCGTTCAACGAAAAACGCCTCGGATTCAAGACGTTCAAGGATTTCGTGAAGTCCGCGGATTTCGTACAAATGACGGATGTCGGCGGCGGTTCTTACACGGTTTCACTTGCAGAGCAGAAAGTGACCGTCGAAGAAGATGCGCAGATGATTTTGGCCAAGGCGCTCAAGCGCAAAGGCTGGGATATGTTCCCGCGCAACATGCTCAAGAAAATCTATGCCGAGGCTTGTGACATTACTTCGTTTGTCCCAATGAACAAGCAGGACCTGGTCCAGGAAATTGTATCGAAGAATATTGCCGGTACGACAAGCAGCATCATCAACCGCGCGCTAGGAACGTTTTTCAAGGCGAAACTCGTGACCGTCAGTGGCGGTGAGGATAAGCTTTGGCGCGTGACCGAAACGAACCAGTACTGGAAAGAAATCGACAAGGCGATGCTAGACAGGCTCCGCAAGAGCCTTGAAGAGACGGGCCAGAAAGTCTCCAAGAAAGATGTCGTCGCTATTTTGTATGGAAAATACGCCGAAGGCGAAGCTGAAAAATTAGTATAAAAAGGAGATGCCCGATCAAGTCGGGCATGACATGTTTTTAAGTCTGCACTGGATCCTGCTCCTACGAACCTAAACGATACTCGCCACTTTAGTGGCCTAGTAGAGTTATGCTCTTTGAGTATAATTCAACTAAGGCACTGAAGTGCCAAGTTTCATATATCTCCTTACAGGGTCAGGATGACGATTGTGATAGTTTAATCCAGCTTGCCTTGATACAAATCCAGCAGGTTACGTGCCAGGAGGCTTGTGTATTTTGCGTTCGTGAGCGTTGACTGGGCGCTTTCGAGACGGTTCTTCTGCGAAAGCAAATCGGTGTAAGTGAGCGACCCTACGTTATGTTGTTCTTCGGCGACGAGTAAAGCTTCGTTTTCAGCCTCGACTTGGAGAATGGCCGCCTTCCACTGCATGTCGGCGCTAAGGGCGTTCAGATAAAGTTTTTCGATGGTGTTCTCAAGAGACTTGGCCAGTTCTTTCAGGGCGACCATGTTTTCGGTTTCGCTCAACTGTGCCTGAAGCACCTTGTTTTCGGTAGCGCCACCGTCAACAATCGGGATATTGATGTTCAACGAAATGCTGTGCGAATATCCGTTCTTGATTTGGCTGCCGTACTTGCCGGATTCCCATGCCTGGAGTCCGGTACTTGCGTTTGCGCCGAGCGATACCTTGACGGACTTGCCCTTGCCTGCAATTTCGGTGTTTTTCTTGGCTGCCTGGATAGAAAGACTGTCGGACTTTAGGCCGGGGTGGTTGTCCGTCGCGGTCTTTTGGAGCGCGTCGAGCGAGGGGATGGCGCTGAGTTCGTCTGGCGTCTTGATGTCGGATTCCGGCGCGGAAACTTCGAATTCTGCGCTTTCCGGGAGTTCCAGAAGCTGCCTGAGGGTCGTCTTCGAGGTGTTGACGCTCAACTGTGCCGAAAGCTGTGCTGCCTCTTTTTGCAGAACGTTCGCCTGCGACTGTGTCAGGTCTTTCTTGGTGATGGAACCGGCTTCGAACAGTGTGTTGTAGTGTTCGAATTCCGCCTTAGCCAGTTCGACGGAGGCGGCCGCCGTATGCAGTTTCTCGATGGCGGCGAGTAAATTCATGTAGGCGTTCAATACGCTTTCTTGGATGGAACGTTCGGTTTCCTTGGTCGAAAGCCGCGTGGCTTCCTTGTTCAGTTCGTTCGCCTGGATGGAAAGCTTGGTTGTTCCGCCGTCCCAAAGGGTGTAAGATGCGCTAATGCTTGCGTTAAGGCGGTAATGGTCCTGCGGACCGTCACGGAACGGGGAATCGTAGAGGGAATTGCCGATGCTGGCCGAAACGGTAGGGTAGTTAGCAACCTTCGCCTGTTCGATGCTTACGTCGGCCTTCTGTTCGCGGATTTTGGCAGATTCGAGCTTGAGGCTCTTCTCTTTGGCCTGCTTGAGGCATGCGCTTAAGGTCCAGGGACCATCAGCGAAAACAAGTGATGCTGACGCAAAAATACCGAGAACGACTGCTTTTTTGTAATTCATACCTTTTAGATGCCCCAGCCTAATGTTTTGGTTGCGCTCGTTTTTTTAAGATAGAAAATTTGTACATATACACAAAAGGCTCCCGTGAGGAAGCCTTTCGAATGGACGGTACTGGATTTGAACCAGTGACCTCTGCCGTGTGAAAGCAGCGCTCTAAACCAACTGAGCTAACCGTCCGAAGTGAGAGCAAATATAGTAAAGCGGCTGAATGCTGTCAAGTGGTTTTAGACGAAAGACCGCTTACGCTGATAGACGAGAGACGAAAGAAGTTGCTTTCTATAAAATTCAATCCCGGAACGGAGTCCGGGATGATATTGAAAATCTCTAGTCTTTCGTCTGTAGGCTCGTAGAGCCGTTCTTTCGTCTAACTACAAGTACTTGTCCTCGGCGGCGCGGAGGATGCTGAGGAATTCGGCCGGAGTCTTCGAGGCGATGAGGTCCTTGCGCACGTTCCCGTCGGCGAGGAGGCGGCTCACGGAAGAGAGGGCCTTGAGGTGCGGACCCACGGTGTTGCCCGGGCTCACGATGAGGATAAGCAGATATACCGGTTCGCCATCGAAGGACTGGAAGTCAAGACCCTTTTCGATAGTGGCGGCGACCATGCACATGTGGTCAACATAGTCAATCTTTGCGTGCGGGACGGCCAGACCGCAACCGATACCCGTGGAACGGCTCTGTTCGCGAGTCCAGATGGCTTCGAAAATTTCGTCGCGGTGTTCTAGTTTGTAGGCGCTGCAAAGAGTATCGACCAGCTCGTTGAGGATAGCTTCCTTAGTTTCGCTGGAAGAATTGATCAAGATGCAATTATCTACAAATCTGTCAGATAGACGCATGGTTTATAATGTTCCTTTTTATGTTCAATCAAACAAATATTTTAGCAAAAATTTGCCATTTGGAGTGGTTTATATCTAAAATATGTTCAAAAAAGAAGATATTTCTATCTGAGAAGTGGCGGTTGCGAGCCTGTCCATTGCTTTTCTCATGAGTCCAATATCGATTTGACCGGGGGCGGCGGCTTTCCCGATGGAACCGTAGGTGAGGTTCGCGCCCTCCTTGAGGGACCAGATTCGGCTGATTTTGCCAGTTTCGCCCATGCCGAATGCAGCGATGAACTTGAACCCCTTTGCCTTTTTCGCGAACTTGTAGAGCCTCGTGCAGTCGTCGTCGGAGTTGCTCATGGCGGCGATTTTTATTCCGTCTGCCTTGACCCGTTTGGCGTCGGTGAGGTAGTTCTTGAGTTCGAGGTCGCTCGGGACGCGGGTGAAATTGTGTTCGGAAACGAGGATTTTTACACCCTTCGGGGTGGTGAGTTCGCGGAGTTCGCTAAAGTCGTGCAGGCAGTCGCGTTCGAGGTCAATCCACTGCGGAATTTCGTTTGCATCGAGGATTTTTTTCCATAGGGCGGGACGTTCGACGGCCCGGGCGTCGGTGAAGGTGCCGCCGTCGCGCTTGAGCCGGATAGTGCCCAATTGTATCGCTTTCGGGGCTATCTTGCGGATGCGGGCGGATAGTCCCTGCCATTCGGATTCGTCAAAAAAATCGTAACGGATTTCGAGAATGTCGCAGCTGTTGTAGTCGATGCGCGCTGGGTGCAGCTCTTCGCGTTCGGCTGCGGTAAGCGTCTCGGGGTCAACAAGCCCGACCAAGTATTTTGGTGAATCAGATGGCATGGTGTAAATTTAGCAATTAGGAAATAGGAAGTATGAATTAGGAATTCTCATTGCGTCATGTTGAGTGGCGAAGCCACGAAACATCCAGTAAAGTCTCGTATTGAACGGGATATGACTGGATCCTTCGTCGCAAGCTCCTCAGGATGACGACTTTAGAATGACGATGTTGAAATCTAGTAACTAACTTCTACCTCTAAAACACTGTCTACTTCTTACTTCCGGCTTCCTACTGCTAATTGCTATTTTTCTACATTATAAAAGAACAAAAGGATTATATATGGCTGATTGCAACGAGAATAAAGAAAAACAAGTTCCCGACATGCTCAAGAAGGCGGAAGAATATCTCGCCTCCAAGCGTAGAATTTTCTTGTGGGGCGGTGTAGATGACGAAAGTGCCGAACGCATTGTCAAGCAACTTTTGTACTTGGATTCCCTGAATCACGAAGACATTATTTTCTTCATCAATAGCCCGGGTGGCGTTATTTCTAGCGGCCTTGCCATTTACGACTGCATGAACGCCATCCAGAGCGATGTCGTGACGGTTTGCTGCGGACAGGCGGCCTCCATGGGTGCCGTACTCCTCACAGCCGGTGCGAAGGGCAAACGTGCCGCATGGCCGAACGCCCGCATCATGATTCACCAGCCGCTCATTCACGGCGAAATCGTGGCGCCTGCAAGCGATATCCAGATTCAGGCCGAAGAAATGCTTCGCATCCGTGGTATCACGGGCAAGATTCTCGCCGAAACGTCCGGACACACGATTGAACAGATTGACCGCGACACCGAACGCGACAACTTCATGTCTGCCGAAGAGGCCAAAGCTTACGGTCTCGTGGATAAAGTCGAGAGTATTATCTAATGGGTTTGTTTTCTGCAATTAAGAACGGACTTGCCAAGACCCGCGATGCATTGCTCGGGGAGTTGAAGGGTATTGTCGGTGCCGGTAAGATTACGGACGAGACGCTCGAAGAACTTGAAGAGCATCTCATCAAGGCTGATGTCGGTGTCGAAGCCGCGTTCCTTTTGACGGATGCGCTTCGCGAAAATGCGCTCGGCAAGTCGCTTACGACAGAGCAGGTGCTCGACATCATGCGTAACGAAGCGGAACGTTTGCTTAAGGATCCGCCGCCGTTCGAACTCAAGGGCAAGCCGCATGTGGTGCTCGTGATTGGCGTGAACGGTGCCGGCAAGACGACGACGATCGGTAAGCTTGCCGCTCGCCTCAAGGACGAAGGCAAGAAGGTCATGATTGCCGCGTGCGATACGTTCCGTGCGGCTGCGATTGACCAGCTTGAAACCTGGGCCGAACGTTCTGGCGCTGAATTTGTCAAGCATCAGGAAGGTTCCGACCCGGCGGCTGTGGCGTTTGACGCTTGCAGTGCGGCGGTTGCTCGTGGCTGCGACGTGGTGCTGATTGATACGGCAGGGCGCCTCCACAACAAAGACTACTTGATGGAAGAACTCAAGAAGATTGTCCGCGTCATCAAGAAGGTGGACCCGGCGATGCCGCACGACATGTGGCTCGTGATTGACGGCAACACTGGACAGAATACCATCAACCAGACGAAGATTTTCAACCAGAGTTTCCCGCTTACAGGTCTTGTGGTGACAAAGCTCGATGGAACCGCGCGCGGTGGCTCCGTGCTTTCGATTGCAAGTTCGTTGCAGATTCCCATCCGCTGGGTCGGCATGGGCGAACGCATCGACCAGCTTGTGGAATTCAACAAGCGTGACTACGTCGATGGTCTTTTCGAGAACGCTCTAGAAAACAGGGAGTAGTTTCTTGAGGCGATTCGTGTTTTTTGGTGTGGCTGTCATGGCGCTTTGCGCTTGTTCGGATTCCGCGCCGAAGCCGGATGAACGCCTTGTGGCTGCGTATGTCGAAATGCGCGTCGCGGAACAAACGTATGGTGGCGAGTCCTCGGAATCCCGCACTGCCCGCCGCGATATCCTGAAAAAATACGGCTACACCCGCGAAGATTTTATCAAGGCCTGCGATAAGGTCCTCGACGATGAGAAACGTTGGATATCGTTCCAGGTCGCCGTCTCGGATAGAATCGATTCGCTGCTTGGTATCGAGAAACCAAAACCAGCAAAAAAGGACAAGAAATGATGAAGCTGAATTTGTGGATTGCGCTTGTCCTGGGCCTTGCCCTGTCAGTTTTTGCGGCTCCTCCTGCAAAGCCCAAGCTTGTACATTGGATGGATTATACCGAGGCTCTTGCAAAGGCGAAGGGTTCGCAGAAACTGATATTTGTCGATTTGTATGCGGACTGGTGTATCCCTTGCCGCATCATGGACGCGAACACTTATTCGGACCCGACAGTCGCCTCGCTTTTGAATACGCGGTTCTTCCCGGTAAAGCTCGATGTGGATTCCCAGGACACGATTGTCTGTGATGGTAAACGCAAGACAGTCCAGCGTTGCTATTTCGACGTGTGGGAACTGAGCGTATTGCCTGCGTTTGTCCTGATTGCGCCGAAGGGCCTCTCGATTTTGACCATCAAGGATTCCTATACTGCCGAAGAAATGAAGTATTTGCTTTACCAGATTCTTGAAAAAGAGAAGGAGTGGATTTCCAAATGAGTGAAGACGTTCTCTTCTATGCTCAGATTGCGTTCTGGGTTCTGCTGTTCTTGATTGCGCATTGCTATCTGCTTTTCCCGATGACCCTCCCGTTCGTGAGCGAAATCTTCAAGCGTAAAAAGAAACCGGAAATGGGTGAGGCCGAACTCCCGACGGTTTCCATCTTGATATCCGCATATAACGAGGAAGCCGTGATTGAACGTAAAATCCAGAACATACTCGAAATCGACTACCCCAAGGAAAAGCTGGAAGTTCTCATTGGCGATGACGGTTCCGCGGACAAGACTGCCGAGATTATCGCCCGTTATGCAGACCAGGGAATAACCTTGGTGAAGGCTCCGAAGAATGCGGGCAAGGCGGCAATGCTGAACCGCCTGCAGAAAATCGCGAAGAACGACATTCTGCTGTTCTGCGATGCGAATACGATGTTTTTCCCGAATGTTGTCCGTAAACTTGTGGACCCGTTCAAGGATGAAAAAATCGGCTGCGCTTGTGGCCACTTGATTCTTTCGGACAAGAGCGGAAGCGTCCTTGGTAAAGGTGAAAGTTCTTATTGGGACTTGGAAAGTGAAATCAAGAAGTTCGAAGGCGTGCTGGACCGTTTGATTGGCGGTAACGGCGCGCTCTATGCCATCCGCAGGGAACTTTATACGGAACTCCCGGTCAAGAAGAGCGTCATGGACGACTTCTTTGTGACGACAAAAATTTTGCAGAAAGGGTACTATTGCACATTTGTGGCAAGCGCCATCGGTACGGAACAGACCTCGAAGGAATCGAGCGGCGAATACAGGCGTAAAGTGCGCATCGGCCGAGCCAACTTCAATTACCTGCTGTCTTACTTGCCGCTGTTGAACCCGTTCCGCCCGCTGTTGGCATACCTGTTCTTCTCGCACAAGATTATCCGCTGGTTCTCTCCGCATCTCATAATTCTTTTGTATGTAGCGAACGCCTTGCTTTTGACGAAGGGACTTTTTTACCAGGTGACCTTTGGCTGCATGACGCTTGCGTTGCTTGTCGCGGTGACGAAAATTTTGCCGAGCGCCTATTACTTCTTGCTCATGAACTTGGCGATGCTCAAGGGATTTTTCCTCGCATTCAAGCGTGAACGCAGTGGCGGCTGGGCACGTGAAGCCCGCAGCGACGAGTGATTTTTAGGAGTTAGGCAGTCTGGCCCCGTCATCCTGAACGCGAAGCGTGAAGGATCCAGTGAAGTTTTGTTCTGCGCTGTCATCCCGCACTTGTTGCGGGATCGCCATTTCCTAAATGAATTAGATTTTATATATTACAATATAGACTTATGAAAAAATTTTTAACAGCTATTATATTCACTCTTGCTTTCGTCGCTGTTCCGGCGAACGCATTTACCATGGACGCTCAAGGCGGTTTCTGCAATCGCGTGAGCCATATGGGGTACTTCAACATGAGCTTTTATGGGCATCTGTGGTATCCGATTGACCAGATGGTTTTTGCAGGCGTAGGCGTAGGCTACGAAGAACTCGACAACGTCGGATACGTTCCTTTGTCCGGAAGCCTCTGGGTTCGCCTCCCGATTGGAAGAACTGTACTGCCGATTGCCACAGGTGATTTCGGCTATATGCTTGGCAAGGACAATCAGATGTTCTGGCGTGCAGGTGCCGGACTTGACATCAAAAATGGCGACCGTTCATCCATCATCTTTTCGGGTGGCTACCAGTTCTTGAACCGCTCCGGCGACGGCTATTTGTACCTCCAGGCTGGCATTCTTATCGAGATGTAGTCATCCTTGACTGCGTAATGAAAAATGCCCGCGCTTTGGCAGGCATAATAAAATCAGGATTTCACTGGATGGGGCAAGCCCCAACTCTTTGGCTCGGTTATGCCCATGCAAGCATGGGCGCAACACTCGCCTTCTAAGTAGTCTTCCGCCTTTGGCGTCAGGATGACGAAGAAAGCGCTACCCTTTCGCTATCATTTGCATGAGTTCGCTGTCGAGGCGTTCGGGGTTGTTGTACTGCGCTAAATTGTTGTGCAGCGATTCGCCCTTCGAGACAAGACCGAAGTCCAGATTCTTGTAGTTCCAGTAGCTGTAACCTACGTCGGCATCGCGGAGAATGTCGAGGAAGTCGCGCATCCAGGCGAGCTGATACTTGCGTGGAACTTGTACATATACACCGAACTCGTTGCAACTTACGGGCAAGTCGTACTTGGCGCGGAAATCGAGCGCGTTCTGGATACTTGCCTGCAAACGGGCCTTATCCCACTTGCCGAATTCCACATGGAGCCGTGTCGAGGTACCTGCTGTGGGGGCTGCGTAGTCGCCTGGCCACGGGCGTTCAATCTTGAAGAACGGGTCGTCAATCCATGCGGCGCCCTGGTGCGTAAACGTTACTGGCGTGTATGTATGGAAACTGTAGATGGCGTTGTCGTCGTCGAGCGGCGTGAGGAACTCGAATTCCTTCGCACTGTTCCACTTGTTGGCGCCTACGACGATAGTGTTCTTCGGGGCATGCTTGCGGATTTCCCAAAATATTTCGTCCTTGACTTTGTCCCAAACCTTGGAATCACTTGCGGCGGGTTCGTTCAAAAGTTCCATCATCACGCGTGGCATGGAGCTATAGCGTTCCGCCATGTATGCCCAAATCTTGCGGGTGTCCTTGCGGGCATTTGCGTCGGCAAAGAAAGCTTGTTCGTGATTGCTGGCCAAGTGGAAGTCGTGACCTGGGCACTTGTGCAAATCGAGAATCACGTCCAGGTCGGCGTCTTGGATGTCTTTGAGAGCCTTGTCCAACAAGACAAACGTCTCTTCGTCCGGCTTGAGATTGTCTCCTTTGAACAAATTAAAGTAATCCACTGGCAAGCGGACGTGGTTGAACCCCGCCTCGTGGATGCGCTTGAAATCACTTGTTCCAAGGAAGGTTTTTATGTGTTCGACAACTCCCGGAAAACCGACCGGGTCCTTTTCTTCGATACAGTCCACCTGACTGAACCATCCGCCCAAATTCACTCCGCGCAATCTTTCTTTTTTCATGCGGATTTTCCCATACTTTGGCTGCTGGAACAGCCGGTTCGAATGAATTAATCGTTCACGATGTTCAAATCTTCGTCGGCGATGTTTAGGTCCATGATGACTTCCATATCGTCGGGAAGGTTATAAAAATCTACAACCAGGCCTACCTTCTTGTCTTCGTCCTTTTGCTTGTCGAATTGGACAACGTCGTAAATTTTCATTTTGACGACGGCTTCCTGCGTGACAGGAATTTCAATGGTCATACCCTTGCTGATGGGCCCTTCTACAATCTTGCCCTTGAAAACCAGACTGGTCTGGTCTTCGCCGAGCGAGGTCTTCTTCACGTGAAATACAGCCATTATTTTTTAGCCATTAACTTTTATTTAAATTGGTTTGTTTTTTATGTGTGGCCTACATTTTACCACGCGCAAAAATTTAACTTTTTTACATGACTCTCCGTGTTGGTCGAATTCCTTTTTTGGTCTGTGCGCCGTTTTTCTTTAATTCTGTGGGGCGCGAGAAAGAATTTTCTGAGGTGGAATTTGTTGATGGTCCGCCAAGTGCACATAGTATTGGGCTGAGGGACGGATCTATCCATCTTTCGCCTGCGTCTTCGATTACCTTTGCTCAAAAACCGGGTGCGTTCGTGTTGTCTCCCGTGCTTTGCACGTCTTGTTCTTTCGAGGTGCGTTCGGTCAAGCTTTTTTCGCGTTATCCAATCGAAGAACTTTCGGGTAAGCGCATCCGCATGACTTCGCAGAGCAAAACTTCTGTTACGTTATTGCGGATTTTGCTCGAAAAACGTTACGGTTTTCGCCCAGAGTATGTGCAGGGGCTTGCGGCGGAAGAATCCGATGACGCGTGCCTTTTGATTGGCGATCTTGCGCTCGAAGAGAACGAACGCCACCGTTTCGCGTTCAGCTATGATTTGGGCTCGCTGTGGCAGGAATGGCAAGGGCTTCCGTTTGTCTTTGGTGCTTGGCTGATTTCGAAAGATGCGCTGCAGCCGCATTTGAGACCGGTGCTGGACGATTACATGGCGAGGCTGGAAAATGGCATCCGCGAGTTCCGCGAAAATCCGTCGAAGGCGCTGGATGTGTGGCTTGCCAAATATCCGGTGAACTTGTCGCGTCCCCTTATCGAAGACTATTTTAGCTTCCTCGACTATCATTTTACTGACGAACGTAAACATTCCTTGACAATTTTTTTCAAATTAGCCGCTGAAATGGGGCTGGTTGAGACGGTCCCGCCGATGGAGTTCCTCGAGTAATTTTATTTTGTAGTTGGAAATGAGAGTGTTAGGATGGTAAGGAGACAAAATGGTTGAGGAAAAAATTCTTATCGTCGATGATGACGAAACCGAATTGAAACGAGATTCGGACATCTTGACGGAAGTGGGTTATGAAGTCGTTGGTTGCAGATCCGGTGCCGAGGCAATGGAGTATCTGCATAATAACCCGGTGGAACTTGTTTTGCTTGACGTCAACATGCCGGAAATGAACGGGTATGACGTTTGCCTGAATATTCGCAAGCATTTTCCGCTAGATGATTTGCCAATTATATTCCTTACGAATCAAGAAAACGAGGCCAGCGTGACGCAGGGCTTCCAGTCGGGAGCTTCTGATTTTGTCTGTAAAACCGCTGCGCCGGATATTTTGCTTGCGAGAATCGGGGTTCATTTGCGCTTGTCGAGATCGCTTCGTAACTTGCGCGATATTTCGTTGACGGACGATTTGACGGGCGCCTACAACCGCAGGCATGCCATCTGCTCTCTCCGTGAATTGTTTGCACGTAGCAAACGTTACGGGACGAATTTCTCGATAGTCTATTTTGACCTGAATGGATTGAAGAAGATTAATGACCAGCATGGGCATCTGGCTGGCGACTTGCTGTTGCGTTCCGTCGTGACCGCCTGCAACAAGCTGCTCCGTGAATCGGATATGCTGTTCCGCATGGGCGGCGACGAGTTCCTGGTCATTTGCCCGGATACTGATTTGAAGGGCGCATTTGTTTGTGCCGAGAGAATGCAGGCGGCTGTCAAGGCGTTAACGATTGTCGATCAGACTGTCGCGTTTGCTTACGGCACTGCAAGCTCTTTTGAAGACTACAAGGACATGGATGAAATGCTCCACAGTGCGGATGTGTCCATGTACGAATGCAAACGCAGAATGCGCGAAGGCAGAACTTAGCACAATTCAAAAAAGCATTTAACGAAAAGTCGGCCCTCCCGCCGACTTTTTATATCGTGTCATCCCGCACTCCGTTCCGGGACGGGGTTCCTTCTCGAATTGCAAAGGATGCGTGAAATCGAATTTTCTATATTTGGACTCGTTTAAAAAACGATTAAAACAAAAAAGGAATATCATGCCAGCTTTTGATCCAAATGCGAAAAAGATGCTGATTTCGGGCAACGAAGCCATTTCCCTTTCCATGCGTCATTGCAATGTGCAGCTTGCCGCAGGCTATCCGGGAACGCCTTCCACCGAAATCTTGGAAGATTACTCTGAATTGGGCGGCTATGCCCAGTGGGCTCCGAACGAAAAGGTCGCTGCCGAAGTCGCTCTCGGTGCCGCTTTTGGTCACGCTCGCAGTGTTGTCACCATGAAGATGGTTGGCTTGAATGTGGCAAGTGATGTTCTCTATACTGCAACTTACACGGGTGTCGATGGCGGCATGGTGTGGATTGTTGCCGATGACCCGGGTCAGGGCAGCTCCCAGAACGAACAGGATACGCGTAACCACGCGAAGGCATCCGTTTGCCCGATGTTCGAACCGAGTAACTCCCAGGAAGCCTACGACTTCTTCCGCATCGCCATGCAGACGAGCGAAAAGTTCAAGATTCCAGTCATCCTCCGCATGACCACCCGTGTAGATCATTCCAAGTCTATCGTCGTGCCGAAGGAAGAACTTCCGGCTATGGTGCCGAACTTCGAACGCAATATCGCCCAGCACGTGATGGTGCCGGGATTCTCCAAGCCGGCTGGCCGTCGCCTCCGCGCCAAGATGGACGAAATGGAAGCCTGGAACGTTACCGAAGGCCCGAACAAGGTCGAAATGCGCAGCGCTGATTTCGGTATCATCGTGAGCGGCATCAGCTACCACCACGTGCGTGAAGCCGCCCCGGAAGCAAGCATCCTCAAGCTCGGTATGACTTATCCGCTGCCGATGCAGCTCATCAAGGATTTCGCTAAGAAGTTCGAAGGCAAGCGCCTCATGGTCATCGAAGAAAACGACCCGTGGCTTGCTGAAAACATCAAGGCCGCTGGCATCCAGTGCGAAAGCAAGTTCGACCCGATTTTCCGCTTTGGTGAACTCGACGTGAACCGCGTCCGCCGCATTATCGCTGGCGACAAGAACCCGGAT
>Ga0247611_10005915_pt1 | contig 15888 bp, 15 predicted proteins | sample 177DNAGHGhighgp2_FD_192422 | JGI IMG/M metagenome (GOLD analysis project Ga0247611, IMG submission 192422) | Sheep rumen microbial communities from Palmerston North, Manawatu-Wanganui, New Zealand - 1770 DNA GHGhigh gp2 | ecosystem: Host-associated > Mammals > Digestive system > Stomach > Rumen...
AAACGCTTGGAAAGTAGTTTCGATGCTTTCAAGAAATCGCTTCACACCCTACTTGATGCCACTAAAGGAATGATTAAGATGTTCGAGGAAGACAAGGTCATCATTGCGCCAGACTTGAATGTGAAAAAGCTGCAAGCTGACGGCATAGAGCTGGACGAAATCATTGAACTGGCCATCGGCAAGGGACTCGACCAAAAAGCGATTCTCTTCCATGCTGCCGACTTCCTGCCTGATTTCTTACCCATGTTGGAATACGATGCCGAGGTATTGGACAAATTGTGCAAGCGATGGGAGAAAGTGAAATCCGACCCCAAACTGGAACTCTTCATCACCATGTTGCAAGGCGAATTGTTCGACAAGAAGAAGAACCCTGGCGGCAAGCTTGTGGTATTCAGCGAAAGCGTGGATACCGTCAATTATTTGGAAAAGGAGTTGAAACAACGCTTGAATCGCAACGACATTCTTGCCGTTTGCGCCAAAAGTCGCAACCGTCTGCGCGACACCATCAAAGCCAACTTTGATGCAAAGTATAAGAAAGAATGGCGCAACGACTATAACATCATCATCACTTCCGATGTGTTGGCCGAGGGCGTCAACCTGCATCGGGCCAATGTGATTGTCAACTACGACAGCCCGTGGAATGCCACCCGTCTGATGCAACGCATCGGCCGTGTGAACCGTATCGGCTCCACCGCCAACGCGATTCACAATTATATGTTCTATCCTTCCGACCCAGGTGATGCCATCATCAGCCTGAAGAAAAACTCCCTCATCAAGTTGCAAAGCTTTCATTCCGCCCTTGGCGAGGACACCAGAATCTATTCACATGATGAAATGGTGCATGAGTTCAAACTCTTCAATGCCGATGTCCGCGACGAAACCGACCGCAGCCTGGAACTGCTGAGCGAAGTACGTGCACTTCACGACACCAATTCCGCACTATACCGTAAAATCAAGCAGTTGCCTCCAAAGAGCCGTTGCGCGAGAGTCTCGGAGAGACTCAATCTCAATAACCCCACACAAGGAACGCAGTGTGGGGCTACTGAAGCCTCGGTCGAAATGCGTCTCGGAGAGACGCTACCATGTACCGTATCATACCTATCCTCGCCTCAAAAGAAAGCCTATTACCTCGTGGGTAAAACCACCCGGGAACTCTCTTTCCTCGAAGCCGTCGACCTCTTCCATGCAGAACCAGATGAAAAATCCGTACCATTTGGGGAGAGCTTACAACTCCACTACGAGCAGGTTCAGAAAGCTTTGGCGCAATACACCCTCGACCAGCAGAGCGAGGTTCAAGAAGAAAAGCTCAAAATCGGTAGCAAAGACAATGATGCCAAGAAAGCCGCCGCTTTCCTGCGTGAAATACGCCCCTTGTTCGATGATGATGGCCGCCGTACCGTTGACCGCTTGAAACAGATTGTGGAACGCGGTACCTACAACCAACTGGCCGATGCCTTGAACCGCATTTCAAAAAAGCAGAAGAAAGAGCCTTCGCCATCCATAAAAATCCTGGAACAACTTGAAGAGTTGGACAAACGCTACAGCCAACCCGAAACGCCGACTGCCACCAAACAAGTGGCACTCACCACAGCCGACATCATTCTTTCAGAAACATTCATTTAACACTCAAAAACATGAACACCTCCATCATACGACAAATCTTCCAATCGAAATTCAACTACCTGACCTACTGCAACGAAATCGTCCACAACGTTTTCGGTTGCAATGATATTTCCGCCCGCCCCGAATGGCTTGATGGCACCGCCGATGGCGACAACAGTTATTACATAGGTCGCCAAACCGATGCCGATGGTCGTGAACTTGGCTTTTTCTACACCCGTGTTGCCCAAGGCAGCGATGTGCGCCGCAAGCGTGTTGGGTTGCGCAAGATGATTGCTCCTTATCTGAAATATGATGTTGATGCCGCCATTGCCGTTTTTGCCGACGAAAACCACTGGCGTTTGTCGTACATCTGCGACATGAAAGAAGGTGTCACCAGCGCCAAGCGCTTCTCGTACATCTTAGGCGACGAGCAGGGGCAGTATAAGACACCCTTGGAGCGACTTGATACCATATACGCCAAAAGAGGAAGGTTCGTCTTAAACAACTTGCGCGAAGCTTTCTCCGTCGATGCGCTCAGTGACGAATTCTTTGACGAGTATCACATCCACTATGACCGCATTGTGGCTGAGTTAGCCCGACAAGGAAAGACGGGAGCCGTCTATCACGATTATGTGAAGAAACTGATGGGACGCATCGTCTTTCTGCATTTCCTGCAAAAGAAAGGCTGGCTTTGTGGCGATACCAACTTCATGCTCAACACTTTCAGCCAAAGCAACCGCAGAAGCGACTATTTGGAAAGCGTACTTGAACCGCTTTTCTTTGGCATTCTCAACACCGAACCCGCCAAACGCGAGCAGGTTTTCAGCAGGAATGGCTGGCAACAAAGTTTTGTGGTAAAATGGGCGAACATTCCTTATCTTAACGGAGGTCTGTTTGAACGTGATGACGTTGACAACCTGAGGATTGTTCTGCCCGAATCCATCTTCAGCAATCTTTTCTCCTTCTTGGCTTCCTACAACTTCACCGTCGACGAGAACGACCCCGACGATGCCGAGATTGGTGTTGACCCCGAAATGTTGGGCAAGATTTTCGAGAGCCTTTTGGAAGCCAACAAAGCCAAAGGTGCTTTCTACACTCCCAAGGAGATTGTGCGCTACATGTGCAAGGAGTCGCTGATAGCCCATCTCGCATCCAAGCTGCCCGATGTTGCTGATGACCTTGTTCGTGCCTTTGTGGAAAGCCACGAGATGCAGCCCGAGTTGGAAACTTGCCACGATACCCTCTCAAAAGCCCTTCGCGAAGTGAAAATCTGTGACCCCGCCATTGGCTCAGGCGCATTCCCTATGGGCTTGCTGAATGAATTGTGGCGTTGTCGTGAAGCTTTGGGAACGCAGATGTCGCGCCTACAACTGAAAAAGGAAATAATCGAAAACAACATCTATGGCGTGGACCTCGAGCGCGGTGCCATCGACATTGCCCGTTTGCGCTTTTGGCTGAGCATCGTGGTGGACAGTGAAAATGCAGAGCCGCTGCCCAACTTCGACTACAAGTTCATGCAGGGCAACAGCTTGATTGAGAGCTATGGCGGCTTCGACCTCAGCCGCATCGCGGGCAAGACTGTTGGCCGTCCATCTACCTCCACGCAGTATGTGATAGGCCTCGACAGCGATTTGAGCCAAAAGAATCTGCAACGCCTGTTGCGCGAGTACTTCTCCGTCACCGACCATCAAAAGAAAGCCACCATGCGAAGTGCCATCAATGCCGAGGTGAAGACCCTCATCCGCGAAAGCGTAGGCGGCACTCCGACCTTCCTCGCCAAGTTGGAGCAACTCGACCCTTCCGCCAACCAAGACTTCTTCCTTTGGCACACCTGGTTCAAGGACATCTTTGACAAGGGCGGGTTTGATATTGTGATTGGGAATCCACCGTATGTATCAACAAAGGAAATATCAGAAGAAGAAAAAGAAAAACTAAATTCAGCTTTTGGATTTGTAGATGATTTATATCATCATTTTATAATATGTGGTTTCAATTTACTCAAAAACGATGGTATCTTGTCGATGATTACATCTGACACCTATTTCACAACATTAACCAAAAAGTCATTAAGAGAGAAATTCTTGTCATATACTATACTTCAACTTATTCACTGGGGACATGATATTTTTGCTTCAGCACTTGTTTCTACCGCAACGTTTATTTGCCAAAAGTGTCATAGAAAGGATGCAATAATAACATTTCATGATGTAAAAGGGAAAAAAACAATAGAAGAAGGCACAAAGTATCTTATTCCTCAAGACAGGTATTCTAATTCTATTAATGGGTGTTTTTATGTCCCGACAGAACTATGTTTAGGTCTTAATAATAGGCTTGCAGAAACTCACAACAAAATTATTGAAGAGTGGTGGGCAAAAATAGAAACCAGCCGTAAGATTGCTAGTAATGCAAAAACACTAGATGCCTATAGAGCAAATCTCAAAGAAGGCGACGTGACAATTATTGGACTAGTAACTGATGGTGGTCAAGGTATGGCCACTGGCAATAACGGAAAGTTTGTCGGAGTTAAAGCTAATACAAGGTTGTCATTCAGCATAATAGAATCTCGTCCAATAAAATTATTAGAAGTGAATCGAAAATACCATCTTTCCTATATGCTTCCAAATAACGAGATTGAAATATGGCATCTATTTGATTCTCTTAAAGAAAGATATGGAAACAACATTTTCGGTCAAGGATACATATACCGGATTGTTCCAGATTCACAATTGGCTGACTGTGATTCATTGACAGATGATGAAAAAGAATATGGAATAATTGGGTCTCGCTCTTTCGTTCCTTATGACAAAGGTGATAAAGAAGGGAATCGATGGTATATCGAAAATCCATTTGTTATAGATTGGTCAAAGGATAATGTTCGTTTTTTGAAATCAAATTCAGGGAAAAAGGGCAATGGTATGCCTGTAGTCAGGAATGCGCAATTCTACTTCAAGGAGGGCTTTTGCTGGAATAATAACCTTAATGAAAGGTATTATGCCATCAAATGTAAGGTGAAAAAAGCAGGGATTCATGATGTCGCCTCAATGTCATTATTTGAACTCACCTCCAAGATCCCAGCGTACTACCTTGTGACTCTAATAAATAGTTCTTTGTGTGGTTATTTCTATCGTATGTTCTTGAACAATACAGTGAATGTTCAAGTTAATGATCTTCGTATGTTGCCAATAATTGTTCCTTCAAAAGAACAATTAATAGTGTGTAAGAAATTGTTTGACGGAGCAGTCGAAACCCAGAAAGCATTTTTTGAGCAGCAGATTTACATTGATGAAAGAGATCTCCGATTGCAAGGTATTCAGAATGATGTCGACAAACTGGTTTTTGATATTTATGGATTGCAACAATCTGATTATCCTCCCCTTGGCAAAACTCTTTATTAACCATTTTATGAGCTGAATAAGTATCAAGTTTAACGGCTTTTTTTCAAAGTTTTATCATATTGAAAAAAGCTAAGTGATTGAACTGTGAAAAACTGTCAAATTGTCGGTGGCGTTTTGATGGCGTGAATTTTGATGAAATAGATTTATAAAAACTGACAATATGGAAAAACAAGAATCAAAATCCATTCAGGAACCAAAAGAAACAGACCAGTCAAAATTGACATGTGGTATTATCATGCCTATATCATCCATTGACAATTGCACTAAAGAGCACTGGGTAGAAGTAAAAAAGATCATTTTTGAAGCCATTCAGGCAGCAAATTTCACTCCAAGCCTTGTTAGTGACGCTGATGACAGTGGCGTGATACAAAAACGAATTGTCCAAAACATTTATGATAATGATATCGTTGTTTGTGATGTCAGTTGTAAGAATCCAAATGTTATGTTTGAACTTGGAATGCGACTTGCATTTGACAAACCAACTATAATTGTGATGGATGATAATACAAATTATTCGTTTGATACATCTGTTATAGAACACCTTTCATACCCAAGAAACTTGAGCTATTACCAAATACTTGATTTTCAAAAGAAACTATCAAATAAAATAACAGCTACTTTTAGTAAAGCTAAAGACGATCCCAATTATACAACATTCCTGAAGCACTTTGGAGAATTCGATGTCGCTCATATTGAGAAGAAAAAAGGAACATTAGACGAGGCAATTCTTTCAAAATTGAATGATTTATCAATTCAAATTACATCAATTCAAAGACAGAGATTGTCAACACAACCGCCACTCCCCTCACAGAAAGAAAAAGAAATCCAAGCTTTAGCTTTACGAGATGCTTTGAGAACTGAGATTGAAAGATTTTGTAGCGTGAATGGTATAAAGGATGAGTATGTTATCCTAGATAATGAGAGATTATTTAACGCTCTATTAAACAATGTTTTGAAAAGTTCAAAAGTTATGTCAATTACAACTGATTTTAGTATTATTCAAAATATTTTAAGAGACACAATTCGCCCATTTTAATTTAATTAGAATTAGTTTTGTATTCTATGTTATGTTTTGTTTTATTTTTGTCCAAGTAGTTTATAAAAATGAATAATTGCCAAAGTGGAGCGAATGTGTCACTGATAAATCTTTGAAGACTGTTTGATGAACAAAAAGAACAACATGTTTGTGAAAAAGTGCTATCTTGTGCCAGACAAAACAAAGAAACACGAGATGGAGGTTAACCTTTCGCATCCTTAACCAAAAATACAAATTTGAAATAGAACTAAAAACTGCCATTATTGGCATTTTTTAGTCGAAAAATGTTTAAACCTTTATCTGAGATATTTTTGAATCAAAATCCCTGCAATGAGCATATACTTTTTTTACGGTTAAATTCATATTATCAAGTAAAGCTTTCGTCTTATCGTCGCAATAAGTCCAAACTGATGCTGTCTCAGAAAGAGTAGAAAGATTGGCAACAAAATCGTCAAGTGGTGCTACATCACTATTGACATCGGTAACAATTACGTATGCGTATGGAATTGTGGGGAATAGATTAGTTTGACCTGTAATCTCCTCACAGTCTTTTATACTCTGTTCAAGTTTTCCTTTAAGGTTATATTTTGCTGCCTGCTGGTCAACCTTAGCTTTCTCGTCCTTGGATAGGTTGTCCTTATTGGTTATGTTGTGAGCCACAAATTGGTCCCAGCCTTTAATTTCCACAAAACAGAAGACTGCCTTTGTGTTGTTCATTGCTACTCCATCGCATGATGGCAAGGTGGAACGATGACCTTGAGCCAATTGTTTTTCAATATTGTCAAAATCAATGACTGGAGTGGTAGATGTGGTTGAACACATCGGATGCCCGTCACATGGCTTGTGCAGATGGCATATTGTCGTTTCTCCTTGCTTAGAGAAAGACAAAAGTGCATTATATAATTCAACAACTGATCCTACCATAGTTCAATGCGCTATTTCTGGCGAGCCAAATCAACATTCATTATCCCATTAAGTGGCTTGGAAAGCTTCACGAAGATAGCATTCAAGTCATCAGTCACTTCTCTCACTTCTGACAGGTTGTCTTTCCCTATCTCCGCAAGATAATAATTCACATATTTTTCCACATTCTGCTGCGCTGCAAAATATCTCACACCTTGTACAAAATAAGGGCTATGTGTGCTCACTAGCACGGGAATACCCATAGTAGATAATTGCACCAGCAATTTGGCAAAAGCAATCTGCCATTCAGGGTGTAAATGATTTTCCGGCTCGTCCCAAATCAAAATTTTATTGGCACCAATTGTATGGGTTTGCAGCAACATTTGCACAAGACCGAAACTCTTAATGCCAGAGGCAACATTGATCGGAGAAATGTCCTTCCCGTTTTGGCGAAATACCAGACGGTGTTTTTTTGTGTCATACTGAAATTCACCTTGTATAATGTCGTTTATGCTCAAAGAATCCCATAACGGTGGATTATCCGATGCCATTCGTAATCCGTCTATCTTTTCAGCAAGGTCTTTAATGTGGATTGGCAACATTGACCTTCGGTAAGATCTTCCCTCAGCCTCACGAAATGTTTCTGCACGCAATAATGTGTCGAGCATATGAATATAGAGTGGCGATTCCACATAGGTGGCATCACTCAATGGATCACTTAAACCCACCTTGACATTAGAGACTTTTTCTTTTTCGATATGCAGGTCAAGGTGAAATTTTCCGCCATCATCGATGAGATTAACGTGTGCTATATCACTTCCATAAGAGCATATACTATTCATGAATTCCGACTCTATGGAGTATTCCATAATTGTCTTGACTGTAGCAGCGCGATTGTCTTTGTTTTTAATTGCAATCGAAATATTGTCAAGATCTTGCAGCATTAGAGCTCTCATCCTTGGTGTTACATCTTCAAGATTTTGTATTGTAACGACCAAATTCTCCAAGTGCTCCTTAAAACAGCCACTCTTCTCTGCTTCCATCATGGCTTTTGTGAACTGTCTGTGTGGAATAGGAAAATACTTGTCAATATCAGTATTGTTAAACCTATTAGTCGCACTTTTAATACGCATGTATAATGAAGTCACCAATTTATCAATGGCTTTTTCCCTTTTTTTATCGTCATCGTCCCGAGCATCTGCTACAGCTTTGACCACTGAAAAAAGTATTTTCCCTACTGTACTTTTTCCCGAACTGTTTTCTCCAGCTATCACAGTCACGCCATTGAGTTTCACATCGGCATTTTTGACTTTTCCAATATTTTCAATTTTCAGACGCATACTTCATTCTATTTTTGTCTTGCAAAAATAATGGTTTTCTCTCAATCGGATCACAAATTCCAATAAATAAATGATTCATATCGTAAAGAAGTGCAATTGCAAGGTAAGCAAAACATATCATTTTAGATAAGGGATGCCTGCGGGAAGGCAGAATTCGGATTGGGTCATATAAAAAGTTTTTGAACTAAAAACCGCCATTATTGGCACTTTTTAGTCATAAACGGCTGGTCGATAGTTTAGACATGTAAACGGACCCACCAAGCCTACCCTCAATACTACAGCAGTATTATTTCTATTCAAGAAAGCTTATTGATCACCTCCTGAAGGCAGTTGAGGAAACGGGCGGCTTCGAAGCCGTCCATCTGGGCATGATGAAACTGGAACGAGATGGGCAAGGTCGTTTTGAACAGCCCTTGATGATATTTACCCCAAGCCAAGAAGGGATTGGTGAATAGCTCGGAATAGACACTCACCACGCCGTCAATCTCGCATTCTGCCAAGGCCGAGGTGTCGATAGCCATATAGTCGTCACCAAGAAGGTGGTCTTCGTTTGTTTCGTTGACCTGGCGCGTCAGGCGCAAATAGTCTTCATTGAACTGGCGAAGATCCGCTGAAAACGGGATGTCACAAAGGTGGGCATCACCGTTCATGGTCTTCACGACGGTCATCACTGCCAGACGGTCGTACTGCCATAAGTGCTCTCCGGCAGGTAGTGTATAGAACTCCTGGATGCCACTGGCCGCTTGACCGATACACCAACACATCAGCATGTTCGTTTTCATCCCGTTTCGTTTGGCAACCCTGACCAGTCTGCCTACATCAAAGGTTTTGACTATCGTCACTTTCGGCATGCCTGCCGTTTTCCACAGCTCAAACGCCCGTCTGCGCGGTGATTCTTTAGGATCAATCTCTTTCTTCATCGCTTTTGTTTTGCCGCAAAGGTACAAAAAATCCGCAACCCAAGCCCTTGCTTGAATTGCGGATTCCATCGTTTCACTTTGTCTCTTACTTAATCATCCGAATCACCTTGGCAGGGACGCCACCCACAATGGTGTTGTCGGGGACATCTTTTCCCACCACGGCACCGGCGGCCACAATGGCGTTCTCACCGATGGTGACACCCGCCAATATCGTGGCGTTGGCACCAATCCAAGCGTTTTTCTTGATGACGATGGGCTTGGTGAGCAAGGAATGTCTTGTTTCTGGGTCTTCGGGATGGTATTCTGAGGCCAAAACCACATGAGGCGCTATGAACACGCCTTCCTCAATCGTGATGCCACCAAGCGCCAGGAAGGTGCAGCCGAAGTTGACGAAACTGCCCTTGCCGAAGGTGGTCTTCTTGCCATAGTTGATGTTGAACGGCGGGAACACACGCACGGTGTCGTCGATGTCGGAGCCAGTAATCTGTCGCAGGTACTCGCGCACCTCGGCCTCGGTGTGGTAGCCGGTGTTCATCTCGGCAATCAGTTTCATGCAACGCTGCACATCGGCATAAAGCTCATCGCTGCCGACGTAGGTTTTTCCTGTGGGTTGTTCGTCCATCTTGCGTTATTTCAGGTTTTCAGTGAAAAACTCCGCCAACGTGTCCCACGGAATGTAATTGCCATCGCCACCGTCATAAAGGTCGCAGTGGGAGGCACCGGGGATGATGAGCAGTTGCTTGTTTTCAGGGTTGGGATTGGGTTTGCCAATGAAGTTGTAGCCTTCTGCCTGGCCTTCGACCATGTATTTGTAAGCGGCCTCGCCGAAATAGCGGGAGTGGGCTTCCGCGCCATGCATCACGAGGACGGCAGAGCGGATCTCGTTGATGTAATAGAGGAAACGAGCATTGGCGTAAGCCTGTGTGCCGATGACGCGCCAGCCGTCGTTCGAGTTGCCAGAGCGAGCATGATAGCCGCGCGGGGTCTTGTAATAAGCATGGTAATCTTTCACAAATTGAGGGGCATCCTCAGGAAGTGGATCGACGACACCGCCTGCCATTGCCAACGGGTCGGTAAGACGCTGTTTGGCGAGGGCTTCACGGGTGGCATGGCGGTCGGCTTCGTTGTCGTTTGAATCGTAATAGCCGTTGCCGCTGATGCGGGTCATGTCGTACATCGTGCTGGCCACGGTGGCCTTGATACGCGTGTCCGTGGCAGCGGTGTTGAGGGCAATGCCACCCCAACCACAAATGCCGATGATGCCGATGCGTTCGGCATCCACATTGTCTTGCTTTGAGAGGAAATCAACAGCGGCCATGAAGTCCTCGGTGTTGATGTCGGGCGAGGCCGTGCGACGCGGTTCACCGCTGCTCTCACCGGTAAAGGAGGGGTCGAAGGCCAAAGCCACGAAGCCGCGTTCCGCCATCCGCATGGCATAGAGGCCGCTGCTTTGCTCTTTCACGGCACCGAAAGGTCCGCTCACTGCGATGGCCGCCAATTTGCCTTCGGCATCCTTGGGCGTATAAAGGTCTGCGGCCAACGTCAGGCCGTATTGGGTTTCAAACGTCACCTTGCGGTGGCTCACTTTGTCGCTCAGCGGGAACACCTTGTCCCACTCTTGCGTGAGGTTCAGTTCTTGCTTCATTTCTTCTTTGGGTTCTTTTGTTTCTTCTGTTTCTGTTGTTTGCGGTTGGTTGTTGCAGGCGGTCATGAGTGTTGCCACTGCTGCAAGGATGAGAATCTTTTTCATGGTATCATTGATTTATTCTTTTTTTTCCGTTTTGAATCACGATGCCTTTGTAGCCTTTTGGCGCAATCTGTCCCGTAATGGTGTAGGATGTTCCATCGTTGTTTTCATCAGGAGTAAGTTCTTGGATTCCAGTATGGATGGGCTGCAAGGAAAGCGTGATGCTTACCTCGCCTTCACCTGCCTTGACGAACCGACGCACCTCGTCAGCCGATAGGTTGTCGAGTTTGCCGATGCGTGTATAGGACCACGAATTGCTGCCATAGAAAATACAGATGTTGTCGCCGTTGTATAACACAAGATCGCCCGCAGAAGTGGTGGTTTGATGATCTGCCGTCGGGAATGACTGCCCGACATAGCCCACCTTCTCGAAGTTGCCGTAGTCGTGTGCCACGTAGGTGATGTTGTCCGTTTGCAATGCGGCTACCAAGGCGCGCGTGCCGACATTGTCTTCCATTGTGACGGTATGCGTCTCCTCTCCGATAGTGATATACATGGTCTCTTCCATTGTCTGCGCAAAAGACTCGCTGTTCTTAGAGCAACCCGTAATCAGTATTGCTGCAAATAACCAAAGCATCTTTTTCATTTAGGCCTAATTCTAAATCTGATGGCAAAAGTACACTGGTTTTTTAATAGAGGTATTACACAAATTGGCTGTATATATACCAATTTCGCTGAATTTATAGGATATTTGCAAATAATAATACCATTTTTCCTAAATTTTCCCATTTTTATTGTACCTTTGCCCCACGATGAAGAAGATCCTGAAAGTTGATAGTCCCAATGACTTTGCCCGATATGTGGAGGCTCCTGTGCTGCATCCGCTGATCAGCATCATCCACTTCGACGAATTGGCTCCCTTCCGCCATAGCCTGAACAACTACGGCGTCTATGGACTTTTTATCCAACGCCAATTCCCTGAGGGCCTCTCTTACGGCATGAAGACCTTGCAGGTGAGCGATGCCTCGATTATTGCCGTGGAGCCTGGACAGATTGGCGGCTTGGAAGACAATGGGGAGCGCATCTCGCTGAGTGGATGGGCGCTTTTGTGGTCGCCCGAGCTGCTGCATGGCTCCGAACTGGAACGCCAGATAGACCGCTATCAGTATTTCTCTTATTTCTTCGCTGGCTCGCTTCGGATGGAGCCTGACGAATGGGACTGCATCACACAACTGCTCGCCCAGATGCGGCAAGAGTTGGTGACTCACGACGACACGCCATCGCTCAGAAGCATCCTGTTGGGCTATCTGCACCTGATACTGGAATACTGCAACCGCATCTATCAGCGGCAACTTTCCGATGAAGACAAGGGCGGCAGCGACCTCTTGAAACGCTTTCACGACCTGCTACAACAGTATTTCCGCGAGAATAGGCAGTTGACTCAAGGCTTGCCCACCGTTGCCTATTGTGCCTCAGAGTTGGCCTATTCGCCGCGTTATTTCGGCGACATCGTCCACAAGGCGACAGGCGGCACGGCCATCGGCTACATCCACAACTATGTCATCAACCAGGCCAAGAGCTTGCTCATGAACGGTCACAACATCAGCGAGACCTCGCGCCTCCTGGGCTTCGATTTTCCCCATCATTTCACCCGCCTTTTCAAAAAGATGACTGGCCTTACGCCTAGCGAGTATTTGGGGAAATAAGACGTGAATTGAATACTTCGCAAGACAAGATTTTGCCTTAATTGTGCTAACCCTATTAAAATACACCGCCTTCCATGTGGATTTTCCTTTCTTTACCATCTGCAAAGCCATTGAGCGTATTGTACCATTTATTTGGTGTCCAATAATCCATATTTAGCACTTTGTGCTTAATCTCTTCATGCAATCGATGGTCCATAAGAGCAACAAAGACTTCCGAGTCTTTATTCTCGGTTATTTCTGTTGTTATCCCGTCCGCCCTATTTGCAACAATGCAGATGCATTCTCCAATCTCATCGAAATAGGTGGTCGATAATCTTACTGGCAGATAGCGTTTGGCTTTCTCGAAGCCTAAATCTGCGCTTATTGTGTTAATCTGCATTATAACATTCCAATTGAACGATAACCATTTAGTGACTCTTTTATAGATTCATACAATGCGTACAAATACCGCTCTCCTTTTTTACAACTTTCAATATTCGCATCTTTATAAGCTTCTTGGCCCCTAGTAATTTGAATAAGATAGTATTTGATTGATTTATAGATAGTTTCAACTCTTTTTTTGAGGTCATCTGGATCATGCTCAAGTATTTCTCCAAGTGTTAATCCAGTCAATCCCATAAATAAATTGAGAAAATACTTATCTTTAAAATTGTCTATTGTATGAATAAGAGTATCAGCTGCAATACAAGATTGCATAGTCCCTAATTGTATACCCTTCCATAAACACAATACTGTACAATAGAGAGAAAACTTGAACTTTTGGCCATGGTCTTCTATTTTGGAAATCAGATTGAAGAAAGCCATACCTGTGTGATATCCATCGTTCTCACTTAATGACAACAATTCTTCTATATGATTTGAGCAATAGCTATACAATAAGTCTGCTTTTTCTGAAAACTGTTCAGCAGTAAGAGAGTTTGGCATTGCGGAGAAATTTACATCCATCGCCATATTTCCTATTCTCATAGTTGTTATACCAGTTTTATACTGTTGGCTCGTCAGTTTTAATGATTATTGATCAGAACTACATTATGTTCAAAAGTTGATTCTTTAATGGCTAATAAATCTACAAATTCAAAAGGTTTTCCATGTTTTTCAATATATTCACATACAACAAGAAGTTTTTCCGAAAACTGTTTCAGACGGGAATCCCCATCCTCCTTTCCCCATGTTAGATAACAATTTGAAAATCTTTGTAAATAGTTTCTACAAGATGACAAAATCCTTTTTTCAAAGAAAGTGTTGCCATCCATCACTGAATCATCCTTGCATTTTATGACATTTGATAATCTGTTTATAGAATGTAATAATACAAGGAATGTTCCTTTCCATTCCGTTGGTGTTTGGCAGGTTTTATTGCGAAATACAGATATGTTTTCGCTCAAAACAATTTTATCTAGCTCATTTAAGTATTTTTCGATATCACCATCGCTTGTAAAGAATAGATTATTATAGTTCTTAATGATAATATCAAACAATTCGTCCCAATTCCCGGCTGGCACTTGGAACGTGTTCAGGCTACAATGATTTATAAGGTACAAAGCCTGTGTGTCTTGAAAATTCAATAAGCACCTCTCTTTTATCAATATTTTAGCATAAAGGAAAGAGGCTCCTTGATAATGAAGATTTGACGATATTACGATTTCAACTGGTTCGTCTGGAATAGAGTATTTGTATGTTTTATACCCTTTTTTATCGTGCTTTGAGATAAGACAATCCTTTGTGCCTGCTACACCTTTATAAAGGCGCTTGTTTTCTGAATCATAACATAATGCACTATCCATGTGTTTCTTATCCATATTTTTGTTCACCTACTCTTCGATGCAGTTTTCGGCTTCCCTGCAATTATTGTTTAGAAGCATCTGCCATTGTTCAACAAAAAAGCGCGGACATTTTCTTATCCACGCTTCAGAGGCTCTGGTATTGCCTGCAAAATTCGATAAGTCCATGCCCGCGCTAACGCACAGGCATTTGCAAACTTATTCACGAACTTTGCATTTTGAAATTTACCAGATTTCTGAAGCAGTGCCGAATAAATAGCAAACGCTATGATTTTTAATATGTTAGATTAGCTACTTTTCTTTGTTTAGTTCGTTTTTATTATTTTGATGTTCAATTATTTGTTTTCTTGCTGCAATCTATACAATTCCTTTTGCTGCTCAATCTCGCGGCGCAGTTCTTCCTCGGTGGGCAAATAGAGTTTATACTTGCTGGCAAACAATTGTTCATTGCCGTTTAATATGGAATATTTTGCGATGTCCTCGTCCGTTTCACTGCAAAGCACAATCCCAATCGTGGGGTTATTGCCTTCTTTACCCCTCAACTCGTCAAACATGCGCACGTACATATCCATCTGCCCAACATCTTGATGCTTGATTTTGCCTATTTTCAAGTCAATCAGCACATAACATTTCAAAATGATGTTGTAAAACACAAGGTCGATGAAATAGTCTTGGGCTGCTGTCCGTATCAGTTGCTGTCTCCCTACAAAGGCAAAGCCTCGTCCCATCTCCATGATGAATTCTTGTAAATGAGTGATTATGGCACTCTCCAACTGTGATTCGCTATAACTGTCGTCTTTTCTGAAGCCCAAAAACTCTGCAATTATCGGACTTTTGAGCAACTCCGCCTTCTCAATTTCCTCATTTGGTTTTTCCGATGGCAGTTGTGGCTGCTGGAAATGCCTTTCGTAGTATTGGGTTGCAATGTTCCTGTCCAACGTCCTAACACTCCACGCCTCTGTCGAAGCTGTCTCCAAATACCAACGTATGGCGGTGTCGTTTCCCACACGTAAAGACTTGAAGATATGTGTCCAAGTCAGATTTGGAAATCGCGATTTCCAAATCTCAATGTCGGGAACAACCAGATAAAAATGACGGAAAGCGCGCAAATACCTTCCGCTGAATCCTTTTCCGTAGGTTCGGGTCAGTTCTTGAGATAGCATCTCTATCAATTGCGTGCCGTAATCCGCTCGTTCCTTGCCTTTTTGCTCTTGCTCCACGATGCGTTGTCCTATGCGCCAATAGGTCTCAATCATCACGGCGTTCACGGCTCCGTATGCCGCATTGCGCCCTTGCTCCACCAGTCGTTTGATGTCACCGATGAAGGATTCCGTGTTGCTATGTAAGGTCAGGTCTGACATATCGTTTTGTACCTTGCAAAGGTACAAAATATTTTGAAATCCAACTATAAATTTGCGAAATGGGCGGTTTTATAAATTTTTCGGGAAATAACAGGTAGAGAGATGAAAAATCCGCAATCCAAGCCTTTGCCTGGATTGCGGATTCTTCTTGAAAAAC